>JAEEGH010023601.1_pt1 | contig 12492 bp, 11 predicted proteins | sample 9134181 | NCBI WGS metagenome assembly JAEEGH01 (sample SAMN16246544, study PRJNA631951) | gut metagenome | biome: gut microbiome; feature: rumen; material: DP-attached | host: Bos | place: Iran: Karaj | collected 2018-10
TCCCGTTAAAAAGGGTTATAATCAGAAGTGTTATCGGAAACAATAAAAGAAAGTGAACTGGTGGTACAGAGTATGGGCGAAACACAGCAGATGCTTTTTGCAAAAAACCTGTTATGTATATGCATTGATGAGAAAAAGAATGAGGATTACTGTGGCAGAATATTCCATCAGTACGCTGATGACCCGATAGAATTTGAAGGTGTCGCAGATCTTATGCTAAGGGTAGAAGACCTCTTTGATGAGTGGGACTTTCCCCAGAGAGGTCTTGCAGAGAGAGTATTTACCAGGCAGGCCAAGGAAGCTATCAGGGAGAGAGAAAAGCGCCGCCATAAAAGTGACAGCGATCTGCTCCCCATCGAGATCATCCAGGAGAAGTGCGGAGTTCGCAATATTCAGAACAAAAAAGGCATCCTTGGAACCTTTGTGGTCCAGGTTGTTTTCAGGCAGGATGCGACCTGGCAGGGCCATATGATCATTAAAGAGACCAATGAGAAAAAAGATTTTACAAGCGCAATGGAGCTCATAAAGATAATGGACAAGTCCATTGAGGAAAGATCGGTTTAAAGGATGGATAAAAGAGTCTTTAGGGTTTTTGTAATTATACTCATTGCTCTGATTGTCATACCGTTGGGCATTCGTGTGGGGCTTAGGATATATTCAAGCAACTCTTATGAAAAGGACCAGGATGTGATCAGCAGTATAGAGAATGACCTTGAACCGCTGGTAGAACAGTATTCTGATGAGAGCGGTTCGGTTTTCATACCTGAAAATCAGAGCCCAAAGGCTGTTATAGCTTTTTATCCCGGAGGCCGCGTTGAGTATAGCGCATACAGCGGCCTTATGTATAAACTGGCGGCAAGAGGCTATATTTGCATACTGGCCAAGATGCCTGATAACCTTGCTTTTCTGAATATTAAGGCATTGGATAGAATGAGTGAGGCCAGGCCGGAAGATTACGAGAAGGCCAGGGATATTGACTGGTACCTTGCGGGTCATAGCCTTGGTGGTGTGGCCGCATCCAAGTATCTCATGCAAAAGGATGCATATGAATTCAAAGGCCTTATCATGTGTGCTTCTTATACGACGGACGATCTGTCCGACTCGGATATCAGATTGCTATCCATATACGGAGACAGGGATGGGGTCCTGAATATGAATAACTATGAACGCAGTAAAGAGCTGTGGCCTGAGGATTCGACCGAGGTCGTGATAAAGGGCGGGATCCATTCATATTTTGGCAGCTACGGCATCCAGGAAGGAGACGGCGAGCCTCTGATAACCGACGAGGAGCAGATTGATCAGACTGTGGATATTATCGATGACTGGATTTCTAAATGATATGAAGGTAATTACTCAGTGCCCGGACTTGGAAACGCAGGAGCCTCACAGTTGTCGGATATCCGTCAAATGAAATAAATAAAAATTTATACGTTGAAACAGGCTCGGGATCTGAATTTTCAAATGTTTTCGCCGGGGTCTGAACAGTTACATATTGAGTAGTTAATGGAAACTGTGCTAAAATGTAAGTGCTTACATTTTGGCATGGTTTTTCTTTTTATGTATCTGGTTTAAAGATTTTGTGCCGCAGCAAATTGCGGGGATTGGAGAGTTACATGGATTTTTGTATCACAGAAGTATTTACAAGGAGTATTACGATTGAGCTGGTTTCTGACAGTATTTTTAAGCAGGAGGCCTGCTATGACGTACTGATAAATGGAGAAAAGAGATTATCGTCTGACAGAAACGTAGTCAGTGTAACAGGTCTTTTGCCTGATACCGGGTATGTGATCGGTGTTGATTGTGGCGGAGAGGTTACGGAAAAAGAGTTTATGACCGGACACGAGTCTGTGCTTCTGGATGTCAGGAAATTTGGAGCAAAGGGAGACGGCTCTACATCCGATACGGCTTCGATCCAGGCGGCTGTCTGCGCATGCCCTAAGGACGGCTGCGTATATCTGCCGGAAGGAGTTTATTATACCGGACCAATATTTTTGAAAAGCGATATGACGCTGTGGATTGACGATGGTGCGGTGCTGCTTGGAGATACTGACAGAGATCATTATCCGGTGCTTCCGGGAATGACAAGGAGCAGTGATGAGAAAGATGAGTACAACCTCGGCACCTGGGAGGGAAATCCTCTTAATTCATTTGCATCACTCATCACAGCTGTTGATGCCAGGAATCTTGATATAATCGGACTCGGTACCATCGACGGCAATGCACAGAATTCCGACTGGTGGGTAAATGCCAAGGTCAAAAGAGGAGCCTGGAGGCCTAATGCCCTGTACCTCGTAAGATGCGAGAATGTCAGAGTTCAGAACCTGACTGTTCAGAACTCTCCCTGCTGGACTGTACATCCATACTACTGCGACAATATTAGTTTCCTCAATCTGTATATTCATAATCCATCTGATTCACCAAATACAGACGGTCTTGATCCTGAGAGCTGCAAGGACGTTAAGGTATTGGGTACAGTGATCTCAGTAGGTGATGACTGTATGGCGATAAAGAGTGGCAAGTATTACATGGCGCTTAAGCATCATAAGGTGACGGAGAATGTTGTCATCAGAAACTGCAGGTTCGAACGCGGCCACGGAAGTGTCACAGTAGGTTCCGAAGCAGCCGGAGGAGTTAGGAACGTCAGGGTTTCCCAGTGTATCTTTGACGGAACTGACAGAGGCCTTCGCATAAAGACAAGGCGAGGCAGAGGAAAGAGATCCGTTCTTGATGACATTGTCTTTGAGAATATCATAATGGATGGCGTTCATATGCCATTTACAATAAACATGTTCTATTTCTGCGACCCGGATGGACACAGCGATTATGTTCAGAACCAGGCAATGGCTGAAGTTGATGATATGACACCGGTGATCGGTACTATTGCCGGACGGGGCATCACCTGTAAGGGGATAAGTGCCTGCATGCTGTGCGGTGTAGGACTTCCGGAGAGCAGGATCGGAAGGCTGGAGTTTACTGATATCAGGGCTTCTTTCCTGCCTGAAGATGAGCGTACACCTGAGCGCCCTGTTATGATGGACAATTTTGACGAGATGAGCGGACGCAGCATCTACGCTAAGAATGTCAGTGAGCTGGTTCTTAAGAATGTCGAGATCATCGGGGCTGCTGATGAAGAGGCTGAGCTCATAAATGTTGAGAACAGTTCTTTTGAGAACGTGAAATATATGTGAGGTTATTTGAAAAATAATGTCAGGCCATTTACAAAGCGGTGCATAGGCATTACGGAACCAGCGGGATTTAATGTGATATTTTCGAATTTGCATCTCGTGGATGATATGCACTTGATCATTTTCGGCGTTGTGAGGTGGATGATTGGTAAGCCGGATTACAGTGGATGGCTTATAAGATGACCTGCGGCGGACGAATGCCAGGATGTATGTGGTGGACGGATGCCTTGATGACTTGCGGCGGATGATTGCTACGGTGTTTTTGAGCTATAGTAAGGAAAAGGAGTTGGAATGATAATACGAGTTGCAAAAGATGGCGGGGACTTTAACTGCATTCAGGAGGCGGTTGATTCAATTCCTTTTGATGAGAAAGCTGAGATATTTATCGGACCCGGTGTTTTCAGGGAAAAGCTCTTTTGCCAAAAACGAGATGTGACTCTGGTGGGAGACGGAATTGATTCAACAATCATTGACTTCGATGACTGCGCAAACCAGATCATGGAGGACGGATCAAAGCGGGGCACATTCAGAAGCTACACAGCTTTCTTTGGCGGTGACAGAGTTACTGTCAGAAATATGACAATTATGAACAGTGCCGGTGACGGAAGAGAGGTGGGGCAGGCTGTGGCGGTCTATGCTGACGCGCAGGTTTGTCTGTTTGATAGTGTTAAGCTTGTTGGACATCAGGATACTCTTTTTTGCGCGCCTTTGCCGCATTCCGAGAGACAAAAGGGCGGCTTTACCGGACCGGGACAAGGTAAGCCCAGAAAGCTGACGAGGCAGTACTACAGGAACTGTATCATTGTTGGGGATGTGGATTTCATTTTCGGCGGTGCAGATGCGGTATTTGATGACTGCGAGATACTGGTTAACAATCGCGAGGGAATTGATCACAGACTTGATGGCGGAAAAGCTTTGGAAAAGGATTGCTCTTGCAGCGATGCTAAAGCTCGTGCGGTGCAGGATGCACTTTATGAGGATGTGAAGGATTCTGTGGGGAAGAATGCGTTTGATGAGGATGCGAAGGATTCTGTGGGGGAAGATGCACTTGATGAGGATGCGAAGAATTCTGCAGGGAAGAATGCCCTTGATGAGGACATGAAGGATCTCGTGGCGCACAAAGCGCTTGATAAGGATCAGATAAATGTGTCGGAACGCTTTGTGAATGGCTATGTGACTGCCGCATGTGGACTGAGCGACGGACTTGGGTTTGTTTTCAGGAATTGTGTTGTGCGTGGGATTGATGGATGTGCATCCGGATCTGTATTTCTGGGACGCCCCTGGCGGGAACAGGCCAGAACAGTTTTTTTGGACTGCATAATGGATGAGACTGTAGCACCGGAGCGCTTCTCCGGCTGGGGCGGCATTACAAAGGATGAACCAGAGGCATATTATGGTGAGTTTGGAACCAGAAATGCTGATGATTTCAGATCTTCAGCGAGATGTGGAAGTGATAGCAGGGTGAGTCTTGAAGATATTTTCGCGAAAAAAGAAGATTTACCGCTAGCGGATCTGTCATGGAAAAATCATTGGGTTAAGGACATAAATGAGGAGATTGCGCGTGACATCTCAAGTCGGGCTGATGAGATTGTTCGTGGATGCTGTGAGCAGCTGGAGATATGATTGAGAATCAATGTTCCTGACATGGGGCGCAATAAATCGATGAACATGCGGGGATATCTTTTTATTCATTGTATGTGTGACGCATCGACTTACTTTTCATGTTGGGGCATATATAGAGTTCATAGCATGTGCGGAGCATGACTTGTTGAACACTGTTACATATTGAATAATGTTGGAAAGTAACAGTGAGGTAGAGAGAATCTTCTAATTATCTAAAACTTTCCGCTTAAATTGCTATTTCTCGTTTCCAGGGGGAAGCAAAAAAATGCCCCGACGTTCAAACCTTTAAAATAGAGAATACAGACGTAATTTATGTTCGATATATCGACGTTTTGTTATCGGCTGCATACCATGACTTGGCAAGCCCTAAATATGGTATGAATTAATCTCTGATATAAACATAGCAGCCTTGTCCGTTTTTGTATCCGGACATAGAATAGCTACATCATGTCCATATAGAATGTGCAAATTAAAAGATAGTATAAAAGAGCCAAAAATGGCAGAATAGAAGTATAAAAAGTGATAATTTAGGAATCTCAGATTGATGATTTTGGAAAGAGTGACATATAGATAGCCAATTTAGCTATAAACCAGGAGGGAGATTATGAAAAAGAGATTCGGATGCAGAACACTTCTTGTGGCGCTGATGGTTTTGGCGCTCAGCATGGGAGTGTTTGGGTGTGGAAAGGCTGACAAAGCGCAGCAGGGGAGCCTTGGAACAGATGTATCGGTAAATGTAGAGGAATATCACGCTGATGGTACAGATTCAGGGAAGACTGATGCACCTGAGACTGAAAAAGAATCATCAGGGACTGCGCCTGAGACTGAAAAGGATTCATCAGGAACCGGGCAAGGGTCTGAAAAAGACACAGCGTCAGGGGATAAATCAGATCACGAAATAAATGCTAATACAGATGCTGCAATAGATTTTGAAATAGTTGCCGGATCAGAAAATTCAGCAGATGCTGAATCGGGAGCCAAGCAAGAGTCCGAGAAAGGTAATTCAGGGACCATAGCAGAGTCTGAGATAGATACCACTGCAGATATCGGCACGAAGAGTCCATCGCAGAAGGCGTCGGAAGAAGGTTCTGATGAATCCGGCCAGGATGCAGGACTTCCGGTCCCTGATGAGGATGGAGCTTATACCAGTAAGGAAGATGTAGCGTTATATATTCACGTTTATGGGAAGCTGCCATCCAACTTCATTACTAAGAAGCAGGCCAAGAAGCTTGGATGGACCGGAGGATCGCTTGAAGAGTATGCACCGGGGAAGTGTATTGGGGGAGATTACTTTGGAAATTATGAAGGGCTCCTTCCAAAGGATCAGGAGTATTATGAGTGCGATATAGATACCCTGGGAAAGAAAAAGAGAGGGGCCAAGAGGATAATATACTCTGATGACGGGCACATATACTATACGGATGATCACTATGAGAGCTTTGAACTGTTATATGCTCCATAAGCAAATTCAAGGTATGCAGGGCAGACTTAAAAAAGCAGTAATCAAAACACTATGCAAAAAACAGGAGGCTTTATGGAACAGGTTTTCTATATAGATCTAAAGGGAGTCATAACCAGAGAAGAGCTTCATGAGAAGCTGGCAAAAGAGCTGCCACTTCCATATTATTACGGGCGTAATCTTGACGCGCTGTATGATGTTCTTACGGAGCAGGGCGACGGATGGAATTTGATCTTTTATAACTGTGAAGACATTAAGGCTGAGATGCCTGAGTATTTTGGTAATATGAGGAGAATGTGCAGAAGAGCAGTTGCAGATGGCGATGGACTAAATGTCAGGTTTTTCTCATGAAGTGAGGAAAAGACCTATTTCTATTCGGAAAAAGATGGTAGGCTATTTGTATGGTATGTGCCGATGATGGTACGGGATGTGGTTTTTGGGATGGAAGGTCTGGCCTGAGAGTCCCGAGAATTGAAAGGAGGTTTCCATGAAACAGATAACTCTGGGAAAGACAGGGATAACAGCCCCTCAGAACGGCTTTGGGGCGTTGCCGATACAGCGTGTTGATATGGACACGGCAGTCAGAATATTGAGGAAGGCCTATGAGGGCGGTATGACATATTTTGACACGGCCAGGGCATATAGCGACAGTGAGGAGAAACTGGGAGAAGCCTTTGGCGACGGGATAAGGGAAAAGATATTTATAGCGACCAAGACTGCGGCTAAGACTCCGGAGGACTTCTGGAAAGACTTGGATACTTCCCTGAAAAACTTAAGAACTGATTACATTGATCTGTATCAGTTCCACATGGTAGGGCAGTGCTACAGACCCGGTGACGGGACAGGCATGTATGAGTGCATGCTCAAGGCCAAAGAGGAAGGAAAGATCAGGCACATAGGTGTCACTGCTCACAAACTGATGGTGGCCAGAGAGCTCATAGAATCTGATCTTTATGAGACATTGCAGTTCCCGCTGAGCTATCTTTCTTCTGAAAAAGAGATTGAGCTGGTCCGTATGTGCAAGGAACATAACATGGGATACATCGCCATGAAGGGACTGGCAGGAGGCCTTATAAACCGCTCGGATGCGGCTATGGCTTTCATGGATCAGTTTGACAACGTAATGCCTATCTGGGGAATCCAGAAGGAAAAAGAGCTGGATGAGTGGCTCTCTTATATGGATGAAACTCCGCAGATGACGGGGGAGATAAAAGAGTTTATAGATAAGGAAAAGAGTGAGCTGGCAGGCGATTTCTGCAGAGGCTGCGGCTACTGCATGCCTTGTCCCATGGGCATCAAGATCAATAACTGCGCAAGAATGTCTCTCATGATAAGAAGGGCGCCTTCCAAGAGCTGGCTATCTGAAGAATGGCAGCAGGAGATGGCAAAAATTGACAGCTGTATCAACTGCAGAGAATGTACTAAAAAGTGCACTTATGAACTAAGTACTCCGGAGCTTCTCAAAAAGAACTACGAGGACTACAAGAAGGTTCTGGCAGGTGAAATATCTGTCTGATGTCGGTTGAACATGTATATAAACAAAAATAGTCCATGATTGCGTATAAGCCGGTGAATATGTTCACTTTCCCGACGATAACTGCAATCCTGGACTTCTTTTGTTTTATAAAGAAAAAGGTCAGGTTAAAAACCTGACCCGTTAAACACCTAATCCATAAACTCTTGCTTTTATTCATACCTGACCATGTGATGAAAATCTATTTAACTCATCAGGAATTGTGCTCAAGCAGATAATCATTTAGCGCATCTGTGATTTCATCGCCGTCGATGCCGTGTACTGCACATGCCTCAGACAGTGATTCCATCTGAGATGCGGGACAGTAGATACATCCCATTCCACACTCCATCAAAAACTGTGCTGCCATCGGATGCTTGGCAATGATATCGCCCACCAGCATGCTGGAATCAATTATATTACCCTCAGCAGCACCTTCCGCTGCGACTGTTTCCTTGACTTCTTCTGACATTGTATTTGCCTCTCTTTCTTCTTCGCTTCCAAAAAATAAATCCTTTAAAGAACCCATATGATCATAATTCCTTAGTATTTAGTCTGGTTGTGTAAAATGTATTTTACTACACGAAGGGTAATGCCGCAAGTACTTTTGCCAGGGAGTATATCCAAACTTTCCTTATATCATTTGTAAGTCCATTTAAATGCATTATATGTTTCAGTCATCCATGTTTTAACTGAATCGGCTTGAGTCCCACTATCTATTCTTAAATAATATATTCCTTTTGCTGGCTTCTTTTTCGTTACAAAAGTAGTTTCATTTACACAATTCAGCTTAACTTCATTATAGTTTGCGTCCATAAGTTCTATTGCTGTATAGTATGTAGTATACTTGGTTGTGATCTTTACCTTTTTATTGCCCTTAAGATTTACCTTATACCAACGCGCGTAGGAATTACTTGGAGTCCTGGCAATGTAGGTCCAATTATTTGCTTTAACATTTACAGCATTTGCCCTGTTGTAATTCTTCTTATTGACCTTACTTGGGTCTATTATTGTAAACTTTGCGGTTACACCGGCAGACGCAGCATCGGTAAATGAAAAGTAATACGTTCCCTTCTTAAATCCGTATGACGTACCTTCCTTATTGCTATAGCTTCCAGTTAAATGTGTATTTATATTTCCTTTGTAAATGTCTACTCTATGATAGTCATCAGTTGTCCCGCAAGTCAGATAGATTACAGATTCTTTCTTGAGTTTCACCTTATATAATACCATTTGCTCTGATGTGTTCACTTCTATAGCAAAAGACTTTCCGCTTTTAATATTATTGATCTTATTTGCAGCATAAGATGGCATGCTAAAGACTGAAAATGTCAGAGCAAGAACCATCAGCATTGAAACAAATCTTGATATTTTCTTCATATCACAAAGGCTCCTTTCTCAGATAATTATTTTAGCTTGAACTTTGTATAGGCACCATTAACCGCAATATGTTTTTGTGATTTCTCATTAGTTTTGTAAATCTTGGGTTTGATCTGTATGTAGTAAGTTCCTTTTGGCAAAGCCGATTTTGAGGTTACGCTTTTCACGTTGTATTTATGGTCCTCTTTTTTAGAACTCTGGATATAGTCTCCTGTAGAACCATAATACATATAAATGTCGCCTCCAAAATCGGAATGGCTAATTTTGCTATCCATTATTAGAGTTATTTTCTTTTTCTTCTTGAGAGTCACTTTATACCAGCGGTTGTAATCAGTGTTGGGTGTATGGGCAATTGTTATCCATTTGCCATTATTAAGCGTTTGCGCAGTTGCGATACTATAATTAGCGCCTTTATTGACAGAAGCGGCAGTCATTGTTTTAACAGTTACCTTTGCATGGGTATTTTGATTAAAGACGGAATCTTTAAAAGTTAAATAATATGTTCCTTTTTGAAGTCCGATATACGTGACCCTTCCTTTCAGACACCAATATTCGCCAACAAGACCTGCATCTGAGACCTTGTTTTCATATAAAAACGCGGTAATATCTTCAGAGTACTTGCTGTTAGAAAAAGAGAAGGATACTACCGATTCTTTTTTTAGAACAAGCTTATAAGCATGGTTCTCACTTTTTGTGGAAAATTTGGGAGTGAACGCTTTCCCAAGAGATAAACTGTGGGTTTCCGTTGATGCCGCCTTGGAAGTAAATGATGTGCCCGATATTATCAGGACAACAGCAAGTAAAGCGGCAAGAATTCTTGTGATCTTTTTCATAACACTAACCGTCCTTTCGCAAAGAATCATCACTTAAGCGACAATATTATTATCAAATATTTCCATTGAATAATCCATTAAAAAAGTATTAAATACACACAACCTCCCACATAAAAACGGGGGAGGTTGTGTGAAAATGCATTGGCTTTTTATTTCATGATATCCACCTCAAAGCTTACAGCGCATTGGTCGGAAAGCTCGTTGGCTCCCCAGTTCATCAGTATCCTGTCGGTGACGACCTCGATATCGATGGCGGTGGCCTTAAGGAGTATGAGGAGAACCTGATTTTTGCCGTAGCGGGTCAGGACATCGCTCTGCCTCAGAGATGACTTCATCGCGTCCATGAAAGAGTTCATGAGTGCATCTTCGTCCACACCGCTCAGGTGCTTTACTGAAAACAGAAGCACGTGAATGCTCTTGTGATAGTTGGTGACGACTCTGGATAGGAACTGATATATTATCCTGAATTGCTCGGCGGGAAGAACCAGAGCACCTTTTCCGGGGGACCTTTCCACCATCAGCATCATGGCAGTGGATAGGGCTGTTGCCTCGGATGAGACGATATCTGAACTTTTTCTTTTATCGGAAAAGATCTTGCAGCCGTGCTTGCCGCTATGCTTGACATCGTAGAGGGCCCTGTCTGCCTTCTTGAAGAGGGTCAGAAAGTCAGTGCCGTCATCCGGTGCAAAGGCACATCCTATCGAGGCACCAAGCGGAATGGCCATGTCCTCGCCCATGAACTCTCTGGCGGAGAGCAGGATCTGCTCATTGATCCACCGGGTCTTTTCAGCCACAACGTCCTCGTCACAGATGTTCTCACAAAAGACAATGAACTCGTCTCCGCCCATTCTGCCGGCAAGGTCAGTTGACCTGATGGCAGAGCGGAGGATCTCGGAGAATCTGATCAGAACCTTGTCTCCCATGTCATGGCCGTAGATGTCGTTGACAGGCTTGAAGTTGTCCAGATCTATCATCATCAGGGCACCGGTTGTGCTCCTGCACATTATGTCTATCTCTTCCTGGGAGGAAACCTTGTTTAAAAGACCTGTCATCGGGTCCGTGATAGCGGCTCTTTTTAGCCCCTTGATCTGCTCCACGTTTCTGAGAATATTGGAAATGCGGCGCAGCAGAACGTCCGCTCTGAAGGGCTTCTTGATATAGTCCAGGGCACCGATGGCAAAAACCTTGCTCTCAGTCTCGTCTCTTCTGTCGGTGGTCATGAACATGAAAGGGACTTGGTGGCCCATCTCTGTTTCCAGCATTTCCTGGAGCTTAAATCCGTCAATTTCAGGCATCCGAAGATCAGAAAGGATCAGGTCCGGATTCTCTCTTTTATATATAGCTATGGCCTCACGAGCCGACGCAGCACAAATTGTGTCGTATTCACTGGATAAGATGTGATCCGTCATCCGGAGGGATATTTTTTCATCGTCAACGATCAGAATCTTATGTTTTTTGCCCATAGTTCACCCCGTTATTATCATAATCGTAACACAACGGGAATACTATGCATATAATGTAAATCTGAAAATATTCTATAAAAAGTATGTTTTTTTACGAAAATAGACATCGGTTTAAAGCTTTTTTATTTAATTTAGATTATAATATTAGAGGATGTGTTATTTAAGTATTACAGGAATCGTATAGGAATAAAATATGGCAATTGACAATGTAAGGACACTGGATATAGAGGCGAAGCATGAGCACGACTTCAGGAGAACGATACTGATAGTCGATGACGAGCCTGTCAATCTGCGACTTTTGGGAAATATCCTAAGGGAAGAGTATGATATTGCCTATGCACAGACCGGTGAAGAGGCGATCAGGGAAATCAAGAATCAGAAGGACCTGCTGTCGTTAGTGCTTTTGGATCTCTATATGCCTAAGGGAAATGGTTATACTGTTCTTGACACTGTCATGAATTCAGAGGATCTTTCCCACATTCCCGTTATCGTTTTTACTGCAGATAAGACCGCAGAGGTTGAGAGCCTTAAGCGCGGAGCCTGGGACTTTTTGCATAAGCCCTATGACAGGCCGGAGGTAATTAAGGCGAGAGTAAGCAGGGCCATTGAGCTTTCGATTGGAAGGAACATCATCAGTACCACCGGTGTCGACAAGCTGACAGGCCTGATGACCAAGGAGTTTTTCTTCCAGTATGCCCAGGAGTATGACAAATTCCACCCGGATCAGGAGGTGGATGCGGTTGTTGTCAATTTCAGCAAATTCCATCTGATAAACGAACTGTACGGAAGGATGTTTGGAGATAAGGTTCTGTGCGCCATTGCGGACGGAGCAAGGAATGTGGCCAGATCCTGCGGCGGTGTCGCCTGCAGGGCAAATGCCGACTGCTTCTACTTATATATAGAGCATCAGGAAGACAATGAATTTCTGAAGATGACTATCATGAACAAGCTGATGAATATCCTGGAGACTCCTGAGGTCCGCATGAGGATTGGAGTATATCCGGACCTGTATCACTCTGCAACTTTGCAGCAGCGT
>JAEEGH010023602.1_pt1 | contig 12491 bp, 13 predicted proteins | sample 9134181 | NCBI WGS metagenome assembly JAEEGH01 (sample SAMN16246544, study PRJNA631951) | gut metagenome | biome: gut microbiome; feature: rumen; material: DP-attached | host: Bos | place: Iran: Karaj | collected 2018-10
CCATCGCCACCGCCATGCGCGTGGGCGCCGAGGGCATCAAGGTCCAGATCAGCGGCCGCGTGGGCGGCGCCGAAATCGCCCGCTCCGAGATGTTCAAGGAAGGCCGCACCCCGCTGCACACCTTCCGTGCCGACATCGACTACGCCCTGGCCGTGGCCCGCACCCAGATGGGTACCATGGGTATCAAGGTGTGGATCTGCAACGGTGAGAAGTACGGCAAGCAGGACCTCTCCCCGAACGCCGGTTTCGCCGCGAACGCCCAGGCTCCCGCCGGTGGACGTCGTGACGGAGGCCGTGGCGACCGCCGCGGAGGCCGTGGCGAGCGTCGTGGTGAGCGTCGCGAGCGTCGCGACGACCGTGACCGCCGCTAATTCCGGCTGCGAAACGCTAAGAAAGGCACTCCTCCTTGCGGGGAGTGTTTTTTTGTGTAACTTTGCGGGGATAAATGCGATTGACGATGAAACGAATGATTTTGAGTCTTGTGGCCCTGGCCGTGACCCTCACGCTGGCCGCGCAGGTGCGTCCGCAGAACAATCATACGGTCTCTACGACCCTGGGAGCCGGACTGGAATACGGGTTCGAATGGGCCTTCCTCGGACAGGCAACGGTCATCGGCCGGATCGGATATGCCTCCAAGGACTTCTCGCTCCGCAGTTCCCTGGACAATTTCCAGTGGAGCACGACCATGGCCCCGGCGGTGACGCTGGAGCCGCGGTACTATTTCCTGATGAACTGGCGCGACGCGCACGGGAAATATACGGCCGGCAATTCGGCGGAGTTCTTCGGTGTTCCCGTCATGGCCACCCTCCGCAAGGATGGGAAGGGCCTGGGCGAACTGGCCGTGTCGCCGGTGCTCGGCGTGCGCCGGGCCTTCGCCCGGCATTGGTTCCATGAGTTCACCGCCGGGGCTGACCTGTTGTGTTACCCGTCTTTCATCGCGTCGCCGCATGTCGGCTACCGGATCGGATACCTGTTCTGAAAACCATAAAAATACAAGCATATGAAAAAGAAAATGATGTTGGCAGTTGCCGCCGTGATGATGCTGGCGGCCTGCACCGGGTCCAAGACGACCCATCTTTCCGGCGAGTTCGGCGACAATGCTCCCGACCGCGTCAAAGTGTCCGTCGGCGAGGATTTCGATAAGACAGTCGAGGTCAATGACGACAAGTTCGAGGTCGACGTTCCCAAGAACCTGACGTCTCTGTCCCGCGTCCGGGCGGGCATGTCGGTCTATTCCTTCGTCTCTGACGGTTCCAAGATCACGCTGAACCCGGCGGACGGCAAGGCCTATTCCGACAAGAAAAAGGGTGTCCACTCCCGCTATGTCGAATACAACAAGTGGACGAAGGACTTCAAGGCCGAATACCGTCGGAAAGCCGACGAACTCGGGGATGACCAGGCTGCGGTCGACGCCTACTTCAATGAGATGCTGGCGCAGTACAATGACTATGTGAAGGCGACCATCAAGGCCAACAAGGACAACGTCCTCGGCGTGATCGCCCTTTCCGAGTATGGAAGTGACGACCCGAAGGTGATCCTGCCCCTGATCAAGACCCTCTCCTCCAAGATGCAGCAGCATCCGGATGTGGTCAAGCTGAAGAAGGCTTACGAGGCCAAGTAACGGAAGATTGTCTATGAAATTCCACCTGACGCTCCTGGCCGCCGCGTTGATGCTCGCGGCCGCCTGCGCCCCGAAGGCCGGCAAGACCACCAAAGTGGTGGGCCAGTTCACCGAGAACGCCCCGGAGACCGTCCGGATCGTCCTCGGCGAGTCCGCCGACACCACCGTCACGGTGACGGACGGCCGTTTCGAAGTCGAGATTCCGACGAACCTCTGCGAATTCGCGTATGTCGAGACCGACTATATGCCCATCTCCTTCATCGCCGACGGTTCCAAGATCACGGTGGACCCGATGACCGGTACCGCCGTCTCTTCCAACAAGAAAGGTCCCCAGGCCCGTTATGTGGCCTACAACGCCTGGATGGAGCAGTTCATGGCCGATTATCGCGCCAAGATGACGGAATTCGGTGAGGATGAGGAAGCCGCCGAGAAGTATTTCGAAGAGGTCCTCGACCAGTTCAACGACTACCAGAAAGAGACCGCGAAGGCCAATCTCGACAACATCGTGGGCCTGATGGCCATCAGCCAGATCATGGACGAAGACTCGGACGAGCTGCTCGCCCTGGTGAACGGCCTCTCTGACGAGATGAAGGCCCATCCGGAAGTCGCCCGCTTGCTCGCTTCCTTCGAGACGCAGGCCAAGACCGGCGAAGGCCACCCCTTCGTGGACTTCACCGTGGTCCAGGAGCCCGCAGCCCCGGAGGCCTCGACCGTCAAGTTCTCCGACTACGTCGGGAACGGCAAGTTCGTCCTGGTCGATTTCTGGGCCTCCTGGTGCGGCCCGTGCCGGGAAGAGATGCCTAATCTCAAGAACGTGTACGAGACCTATGCCGGTCCGAACTTCGACATGCTCAGCGTCGCAGTGGCGGACGAACTGTCTGAGACGAGGAAAGCGGCCGAGGAGCTGGGCATCACCTGGAACCAGATCGTGAACGCCCAGCAGATCCCGCTCGAGATTTACGGCATCGACGCCATCCCGCACGTCATCCTCTTCGGCCCGGACGGCACGATCCTCAAGCGGAACCTCCGCGGCGCGGCGATCGGCGAGGCCGTGAAGGAGGCCCTGGGCCTTTAGATTTCTCCACGCGGCCTGGCGGCCTTGGTCGAAATGACAGTAAGGGAAAAAATAGCCCTGTTTCCGCATTCCCCGGGCGTCTACCGGTATTATGACGCCGCGGGGAATGTCATCTATGTGGGGAAGGCGAAGGACCTGCACAAGCGGGTCGCGCAGTACTTCGTGCCGCCGGAGCGGCTGACGACGAAGACGCGCATCCTCGTCTCGAAGATTGCTGACGCGCAGTACTCGGTCGTAGATACGGAGGCGGACGCCCTGCTGTTGGAGAACAACCTCATCAAGCAGTACAAGCCCCGCTACAACATCCTCCTGAAGGATTCCAAGACCTATCCCTGGATCTGCGTGACGGGGGATGAATTCCCGCGGGTGTTCATCACCCGGCGGGTGGACAAGGCCCATGGGAACCGCTATTTCGGCCCTTACAGCAGTGTGATGCATGCGCGGAACCTGGTGGACTTCTTCCGCGAGACCTATCCCCTGCGCACCTGCAACCTGAACATCACGTCCGAGGCCATCCTCAAGGGGAAGTTCCGGCCTTGCCTGGACTTCCACATCGGCCGCTGCAAGGCCCCCTGTATCGGCAAGATCTCGAAAAAGGAGTATGCCGACAACATCGAGGAGATCGTCCGTATCCTGACGGGCCGGGGCGGGGAAGTCATCCGCCATTACAAGGCCCTGATGGCCGAGGCGGCGGAGCGGCTGGACTTCGAGGATGCCCAGCTGTACAAGGAGAAGGCCCAGTCGCTGGAGAAGCATTACGCGAAATCCATCATCACCTCTGCGGCCGATACCAGCGCCGACGTCTTCTCGCTCGTACTGGACGCCAACGAGGCCTTCGGCAACTTCCTCCGCATCCGCGGCGGCGCCATCGTCCAGTCCCTGAACCTGGGCTTCCGCTGCGGCATCGAGGAGGAGCCGGCGTCCATCCTGTCCGCCTTCATCGCCGAGATCGAATCCAAGTTCGGCGAACTGTCCCGGGAGGTCCTCGTACCTTTCCTGCCGGACGTGGAGATCGACGGGGTGGAGTTCAAGATCCCGGTCCGGGGCGACAAGTTCGCCCTCCTGGAACTCAGCGCCAAGAACGCGAAGGAATTCCATTTCCACAGCATCAAGCAGCGCGAGCACACGGACCCGGACCAATTCCGCCTGAGCGTGATGGAAGAGCTCCGGAAGGCCCTGGAGATGAAGGAACTTCCGCACCACATGGAGTGCTTCGACAACTCCAATATCCAAGGAACGAATCCCGTGGCTTCCTGTGTCGTGTTCCGCGACGCGGAGCCTTCCAAGAAGGATTACCGCCGGTTCAAGATCAAGACGGTCATCGGGGCGAACGATTTCGCGTCGATGAAGGAGGTCGTGAACCGCCGCTATGCCCGCATGCTGGAAGAAGCGCCCGACGACCTGCCGCAGCTCGTGGTGATCGACGGCGGCAAGGGCCAGCTGGATGCCGCCTACCAGGCCCTGGCGGAGCTGGGCCTGACGGAGAGGCTCACGGTCGTGGGCCTGGCGAAACGGCTGGAGGAAGTCATCCGCGTGGGTGACCCGTATCCCCTGTTCATCGACCGCAATTCCCAGGCCCTGAAGGTCCTGCAGCGCATCCGCGACGAAGCGCACCGTTTCGGCATCACGTTCCACCGCAACCTCCGCTCCAAGGCCGCGATCCAGAGCGCCCTGCGCGAGATCAAGGGCGTGGGCGAAAAGACCGAGCAGCGCCTGCTCCTTCACTACGGCTCCGTGGCGAAGATCGCCCAGGCGCCGCTGGAGGACCTGTCGGCCCTCGTGGGCGCGGAACTCGCGGTGAAAATACATGATTACCTGAACGAATAGAGATTTCTCGACAAGCTCGAAATGACAAAGGTGAACGACAAGACTTTCAACAAATGGTTCAACACCTTCATCCTCGTGGGGATGGCGGTGGTGACGGTGGTGGTGACGGCGATCAAGTTCCGCGACGCGGACAGCGGCCGGGCCATGCTGGTGATTTCGGCCTTCGGGTCCCTGATGGGGGTCCTTTGCACGGTTCTGGCGGCCAACGGCCGGATTCTGACGTTCCTGTTCGGCATCCTGGACGTGTCCATCTACGGGGTGATGTGCCTCATCGGGACGCGCTACGGCAACGCCGCCCTGCATCTGCTGTATTTCCTGCCGATGCAGTTCGTAGGCTATTTCCAATGGCGGAAACGGGGGGCCGAGGAAAAGGCGAAGGTGCAGGCGCGCCGGCTCAGCGGGAAACAGTGGCTGGTGTATGGCGCCATCTTCCTGGCCGGGCTCATCGCGGCGTACTTCATCCTGGCCGCCCTGGACAAGACGGAGGCGGCGGGCGTCGTGAAGTGGCTCGTCTTCCTGGACGCGTTCTCCATGATGTGCAACATCATCGGCCAGTATCTCCTGTCCACGGCCTACATGGAGCAGTGGTATTTCTGGATCGGGGTCAATGTCTCGACCATCCTGATGTGGGTCCTGACCCTGCGCCAGGACCCGGATTCGGCCTTCGCGCACATCTATATCGTGAAGTACAGTTTCTACCTGCTGAACTCCCTGAACGGCCTCCGGATTTGGTATAACCTGAGCCGCGGAGAAACGGCATGATGTTTGATTTGGGAGGGATTACTTTCTTTTTTCGGAAATTTTTGCTTACTTTGCAGCATAAATGCGAAAACGGTAATAAAACTATAAACTAAAATCTGACTGTTATGACAAACGAAGAAATCGTAAAGCAGGTCAAGGACATCATCGTCGACAAGCTCGGCGTTGAGGAATCCGAGGTCACCGAGACCGCCAGCTTCACCAACGACCTGGGTGCCGACTCCCTGGACACCGTCGAGCTCCTGATGGAATTCGAGAAGGTCTTTGGCATCAAGATTCCCGATGAGGAAACCAGCGGTATCGCCACGGTCGGCGACGCCATCGCGAAAGTAACGGAGAAGCTCGGCGAGTAAGCACGCAGCTTTTCAAACAAGAAAATCCGGCTCTTCCGAGTCGGATTTTTTTGTTTGTCATTCCGAGCGAAGCGAAGGAATCCTATCCCTTCGGGACCGAGAAGGTCACCCGGCAGGTCGGGATCCGCCTGGCGCCGGGCAGGAGGAGCGGGCAGGAAGGCGGGTTCGTCGCCGTGGCGGCGGGGCCGTTGAGGATGGCGCGGTAGTAGCGGTCCTTGTCCAACTCCTGCGTGGTGCTGTAGGTCGTCTGGTTCATGGAATTGAGCAGACTGGACATCATCATCATGTTGTAGTAGTTGGAATAGCCGCCGTAGCCGCCGTAACCGCCATAACCGTAGCCGTAGCCGCCGTATCCGTAACCGCCGTATCCGCCGTAACCGCCGCCGTACAGGTTGTTATAGTACATCGCGTACATCATCTGCTGGTAGTAGGCCTCCTGTTCGGCGTTGCCGTTGGCGTTCGCCACGGTTTCGCTGTGGACGGTCAGGAACCAGATGTCGGCATCGTCCTCGATCTCCAGGTCGTCCCGCAGCAGCATCTGCTGCATGTGGTAGGTGATGTCGGGGGCGTAGGCGCGGTTGGCGCGGTCCAGGTCGCCCTGGTTCTCGGAGGAGGCGCTGGCGTCGGTCAGGCCGGCATAGTTGATGGTATCGTCGGAGTTCTTTTTCCGGATGGTCGGGCTGATCATGGACGGGAACAGGTCCACGAGCGTCTCGTCCTCCGGCGCTTCGTACGGGAAGATGAGGCTGGCCTTGTTGATGACGGTCTTGGACGGGTTGCCGCCGCGCTCGAGGATGGCGTCGACGACCTTCTCCCGCAGCTGGGCCGCCGGGATGACGGGCTTCAGCCCGCCGCCGCCTTCGATGCGGATCTGGTCCACGGCCACCCCTTCGGGAGCCTCGTGGCCGGTCCGGTTGAAGGCGTACTGGTAGAACTTCTTGTTGTCCTCCAGGTATTTGGCCTCGTCATAGAGGGTGGGTTCGCCCGGGATGAAGAGGAAGGTCGTGTCCTTCCGGACGCCATTGTAGGTGGACCGCACCGTGAGCCGGCCGATATTGTCGTTCCGGTAGTAGTAATTGTTGCTGACCGAGAGGATGGACAGGTGGAACAGGTTGATGCGCCCGCCGATTCCCTCCGGGACGTCGGTCTCGATGTAGATGCCCGGGAGTTCCGTGATGTACTCCTTGTACCGGTCGATGGTGCCGTTCTTGGACCGGTCCTTGAGGACGGGGCCGAGGCGCTTGAGCACATCGACATATTTCTGACCGTAGGCCGGGCTGAGCTCGAAGCTCAGGGAGTCCTTGCCGTCATAGATAGGGACGCCGCGGCTGACGATCTCGGTGCCGTGGGGGACATCCCGGTTCGTGCCGCTCTTCTTGCTGCTGAGCGTGTCGGACAGGGCGTAGATGAACAGGTTCTGGATGATGTGCTCCTGCCCCTTGGAGGCGGCGGAGATGGTGTCGGCCGCGAAATGGACCATGAAGCGGACGAATTCGGGGTCGGTACCGAGGTCGAGGGTATCCAGGGCGGGAACCAGCGAGAAGGCGGTGGAACGGGTGGTCAGGCCGAAGGTCTCGTCGCGGATGGCGCCGATGGCGAGGCGGGTGTCCGAGAAACCGGACAGGTCGTCGGCCCGGCGGAGGCGGATGTCCTCGATCGGGAATTCGACGGTATAGGTATCGTACAGGAGGCTTTGGTCGATGAGGTCCTTGCCGATCTCGGAGCTGGTCTGGAAGCAGGATGCCAGCATGAAGGGGAGGACGGCGAGGAGAAGTGCTTTCCTACAAGCGGATTTCATTGCGATAAACTGTCGTAAAAGGCGTTGTACTGGTCCATGTAGCTGCCGTCGGCGAGGGATGCCGCGTCGAAGGGGAGGATGGGCTTGCCCAGCTCCCGGACGTACGCCTGCAGGGCCGGGTCCACACCCGCCGATCCCAGGATGATGCCGTCGGAATACTGCGCGGCAAGTTGAGCAAGTTCCATGCCACCGGCCTTCTCGGGCAGGGGGACGTCCTTGAGCTTGATGCCGCCGAACAGGATGGTTTCCGCGAGGCCGTCGGCGAACGTTTCCGCGGGGGTGTCGTCATACAGGGACAGCACGACCTTGGCGCCGGAGAAGACGGGGTCGTCCTTGTAGGCTTTCTTCAGGTACAGGGGAAGGACGTGGGAGATCCATCCGTGGCAGTGGATGATGTCCGGGGCCCAGCGGAGCTTTTTCACGGTCTCCAGGACGCCGCGGGCGTAGAAGATGGCGCGCTCGCCGTTGTCGGCGAAGAAGCGGCCCTCGCTGTCACGGTAGATTTCCTTCCGGCGGAAGTAGTCCTCGTTGTCGATGAAATAGACCTGGATGCGGGCCGACGAAATGGACGCCACCTTGATGACCAGGGGACGGTCCACGTCGCTGATGATGATGTTCATTCCCGACAGGCGGATGACCTCGTGCAACTGGTTCTTGCGCTCATTGATGCAGCCGTACTTGGGCATGAAGGCGCGGATTTCCTTCTTGCGTTCCTGGATGCCCTGCGGGAGCTGCCGGCAGAGGTTGCCGACAGGGCTCTCCGGGAGGTAGGGAACCATCTCGGAATTGACGAACAGGACTTTCTTGACGGAATCAGCCATGACATATTATTTTAGCATACAAAGTTAAGAAATTTTTTTGAGATTTGTCCCGAATTGCTAACTTTGGACGAAATTAGGGGTGCTATGCAGAATCTCAGCAACAGACTCGTCCGACGCCGGCTCTTCGGAGCCTGGGTGTCCACGGTGATCAGCATCAGCCTGGTGCTGCTCCTGGTGGGCGTCGCGTCGATCCTGCTGCTCAACGCACGCAGCGTCTCCGACTACTTCAAGGAGAACCTGCAGGTCTCCGTCCTGATGAAGCAGGACGTGTCCGAAGAGCAGGCGCTCGCCTACCAGTCCTCCCTTGCCGGTATTCCGGGCGTGAAGGCCACGACCTTCATCTCCCGGGAGCAGGGCATCGAGGAAATGGCCCAGATGCTGGGCCGCGACTTCCTGGACGTCTTCTCCACGGCCCCGGTCCCCGTTTCCATCGACGTGAACCTCGAGGCCGCTTACGTGTCTCCGGACAGTTTGGAAGTGGTCAAGAAGGCCCTTTCGTCCTCGCCGCTCGTGGACGAGGTCGTCTACCAGACCTCCCTCGTGGAAGCCCTGAACGCGAACTTGCAGAAGATCGGCCTCGTGCTGGGCGTGCTCATCCTCCTGCTCCTGTTCATCTCCTTCGTGCTCATCGGCAACATGGTGCGGCTGAACGTATTCTCGCGCCGGTTCACCATCCATACGATGCAGCTGGTGGGGGCGACGCGCGGATTCATCCGCGCCCCGTTCATCGGCCAGTCGGCCCTCCAGGGACTCTTCGCGGCTCTGGTGGCCATCCTGATGCTGGTGGGCGGCCTTTTCATCCTGCGGAAGGAGTTCGTGCAGCTGTTCGAGATTTTCCGGCTGGACACGCTCCTCGCGACGATGGCGATCGTCATCGTGAGCGGCGTCCTCATCTGCGTGGTAAGCACCTGGATCGTGGTCGGCCGGCTGGTCCGGTTCGACCGGGACCAGCTTTATGCTGTTTAGGATTATGGCTAAAAACAATTATAAGAACGCTGGTAAGAACGCCAGCGTAAACACAAGCAAGATGGCCATGACGGCCGCCGGGCTCAAGCTCATGATCGGCGGGCTGCTCGTCATGGCGGCGGGGTTCATCCTCCTCGCCGGCGGCGGGTCCGACGACCCGCAGGTGTTCAACTATGCGATGTTCGATTTCCGGCGGCTGGTGGCCGCTCCGGTCGTCATCGTCGCGGGTGTCGTCCTGGTGGTGGTCTCCATCATGCGCCGTCCCCGCCAGAAGAAGGAGGAGTAGGCGATGGATTGGTGGCAGGCGATTCTCCTGGGTATCGTCCAGGGTTTGACGGAATTTCTCCCGGTGTCCAGTTCGGGACACCTGATGATCTTCAAGGAACTGCTCGGCGTGGACGCCGAAGGTTTCCTCGATTTCACGGTGACGGTCCATTTCGCCACGGTCCTCGCGACCATCGTGGTGTTCTGGGGTGCCATCTGGCAGCTCCTGAAGGGCTTTTTCCAATTCAAGTACAATGACGAGACGGACTACATCTGCAAGATCCTCGTCTCGCTCATCCCCGTGATGATCGTGGGCTTCTTCTTCAAGGACCAGGTCGACGCCCTGTTCAGCGGCTCGCTGAAGCAGGTCGCCGTGGGCCTTTGCATCACGGCCGCCCTGCTGCTCCTCTCCGACCAGATCGGCAAGCGGATCCGCGCCCCGAAAGCGAAGGACGTCCGGAACGGCATCTCCTACGGCCAGGCCGCCATCGTGGGCGTTGCGCAGGCCTTTGCCGTCGTCCCGGGCGTGTCCCGGAGCGGCAGCACCATCGCCACCGGCCTCCTGTCGGGCGTGAAGCGCGAAGTCATGGCGCAGTTCTCCTTCCTGATGGTCCTCATCCCCATCATCGGCGAACAGTCGCTGGACCTGCTGAAGGTCGTCCTGGGCAAGGAAGCCTTCGGCGGCAGCGTGGGCGCGGTCGCCCTTGTGCTCGGCTTTGTGGCCGCTTTCCTGGCCGGCCTCTTCGCCTGCAAGGTCATGGTCGCCATCGTCCGCAAGGCGAAACTCTCCTGGTTCGCCCTCTATTGCCTCCTCGTCGCGATCCTCATCTTCGTCCTGGCGTAGTGCCTTTGTCATTCCGAGTGTAGCGAAGGAATCTGGATGTCGAGAAATCTGACATACTTCGCCTCCGACGTCCACCTGGGCCTTCAGGTGGCCGATCCGGCGGGCCGCGAAGCACGGTTCGTCTCCTTCCTGAAGCGCATTCCGGCGGCAGAGACGGACGCGCTGTACCTGCTGGGTGATATCTGGGATTTCTGGTACGAATACCGGGACGTGATCCCGAAGGGATCCGTGCGCGTCTTCGGCGCGCTGACGGACCTCATGGACGCAGGCGTGAAGGTGTACTTCTTCCCCGGGAACCACGACATATGGGCCTACGGCTACTTCGAGGAGCTGGGCATGAAGATTTTGGAACAGCCCTACGTGACGGAAATCGGCGGCAAGACCTTCTGCCTCGGGCACGGTGACGGCCTCGGCCCCGTGGACCGCGGCTACCGGACCCTTCGGGGCATCTTCCACAACCGCTTCCTGCAGGCGTGCTTCAGCGCCCTGCATCCTTGGTTCGCCTTCCGGCTCGGCAACGGCTGGTCCCGTCGCTCCCGCCTGGGCAAGCGCGAGCGCTATGTGTTCAAAGGGGAGGAGGAACCGCTGTACAAATACTGTGTCTCCTTCAATGACGAGCGCGCGGCAAAGGGCCTTGCGCCGGTGGATATCTTCCTTTTCGGCCACTACCACTGCGCCGCGGACCTTCCCGTCGGCTCTTCCCGCCTCCTGCTTCTCCAGGACTGGATCACCCAGTCGAACTGGATGGTCTTCGACGCCGGGACGGGGGAAGTGGCTCAGGTGGTCGGCTGAACGCCGGTCTTGTAGAAGTCCGGGACCTTCACCTCCGGCGGGTCCTCCCAGAAGATGGACCAATAGAGTGATTTGAACGTGCCGTTCTGCCAGGCCTGGACCAGGCCCTCAAGGTCGCGGTCGGCGCCCTCGGGGTCGTATTCGGACTTGAGGTCGTTGTCGAAAAGTTTCGCGATTCCCTGCCAGAAGCCGGCGGCAATGCCGTTCTTGTAATCGTGGATGATGGAGTAGGACGAATGCCCCGTTTCCCGGTCGATGAGTTTCAGCAGGACGGCGCCCTGGGAGATGGTCATCTTCCGGAGCGCTCCCTCGAAATCCTTGAACAGCATGCTCTGGACCTCGTTCATGTAGCGGTCCTTCTTCATGCGGCCGTAGTTGTTCGCGGTAATGGTGCTGTCCACGATTTCCTGGAGCCGGCCCGATGCCTGCGCGTAGGGGTACACGCGGGCGAAATTGTAGACGAGTTTGTAGTACTTCTTCCAGTCTTTCTGCTGCTTGCGGGAGAAAATCCAGACCGGGTCGATGGTGTCGAAATACATCGTATCCCCGTCCATCACGCGGTAGGAAAGGTAGCCGGACAGGCCTGTGCCGCCATCGTCCATGAGGATCCGGCGGGCCATGGCCTCTTCGCGCTCCTTCGCTTTCCGCATCGCCGCCTTCACATGCTGCCCTGCGGCGGGGATGACCGTCGCGAGCAGGAGGGATATGACCAGAAGACGCTTCATTTCAAGGCGCAAAGATACTGCTTTGCAAAAATTTCGCCAAATGTCCCGCACTCTTCGGAAACACCCCCGGAAAAGCTTCGGTCGAAAATGCGGGTAAAAACTTTTCAACAAAATACGTAACTGCCGATAAAATCAATGAGTTAAGTTTCAAAATACGCGGTAGAAAAGTTTGAAAAAGTTTGTAAAAAAACTTGCGGATTCAAAAAAGTTTTGTAACTTTGCAATCCCTAAATCGGGACGACATGCACCCAACCAGCTGAGTATCAACGAGTTAGGGACGATAAAGGAAAATTTTAAAACATTACAGCAATGTTACAGCCTAAAAGAACTAAATTCAGAAGGGAACAGAAAAACCGCATGAAGGGCAATTCCGGTCGCGGAAACCAGCTCGCATTCGGTTCCTTCGGACTCAAGAACCTGGAGAACTGCTGGCTGACCGCCCACCAGATTGAGGCTGCCCGTCAGGCGATCTCCCGCCGCATGAACCGTGAGGGTCAGATCTGGATCCGGGTCTTCCCTGTCAAGCCGTTCACCGCGAAGCCGCTCGATACCCGTATGGGTAAGGGTAAGGGCGATCCCCAGGGCTTTGTCGCCCCGATCACTCCGGGCCGCATCCTTTTCGAGGCCGAGGGCGTTTCCCTCGAGA
>JAEEGH010023604.1_pt1 | contig 12490 bp, 11 predicted proteins | sample 9134181 | NCBI WGS metagenome assembly JAEEGH01 (sample SAMN16246544, study PRJNA631951) | gut metagenome | biome: gut microbiome; feature: rumen; material: DP-attached | host: Bos | place: Iran: Karaj | collected 2018-10
CCTGCTCGTCGGCATCTCGTCCGGTGCCTCGCTCTGGGCCGCGCTCGAGCTCTCCAAGCGCTCCGAGTTCGCGGGCAAGACGATTGTCGCGCTCCTTCCCGACACTGGAGAGCGCTACCTCTCCACCTGGCTCTTCGAGTAAGTGGAGACGCTGCTGCAAAAGGCTGCGTCGAAGCCACTGGCGCTTACGCATCGGGAACTGGCCGAACTTCTGGCCTGGCCCGATGCGAAAGCGCTTTTCGGAGCCGCCTACGAAGTGAAGGCCCGCGAAGTCGGCAGAACCGTCTCGTTTCGCGGACTTGTGGAGTTCGGCAACATCTGCCGGAAGGACTGCTACTACTGCGGCATCAGGCGAAGCAACGGCAAAGTGCGCCGATACAGGCTTGACGCGGACGAGATTCTGCGCGAGGCCGAATGGACGTTCAAGGCGGGATACGGAAGTCTCGTCCTGCAGTCAGGAGAGCTTGCGGACGAGGCAAGCGTCGCCTTCGTCGAAGACGTGCTTCGCAGAATTCACGCCATTGCAGGAGACGAGCTGGGCGTCACGCTGAGCCTCGGCGAGCAGACCGAAGAGACCTACAGACGCTGGCGCGAAGCCGGCGCCCACAGGTACCTTCTGCGCATCGAGACCTCAAGCCCCGCCCTCTACGAGAAGCTCCATCCCGCCGACCATTCGTGGGAGACGAGGCGGGAATGCCTGCGCGCGCTCAGAAGATGCGGCTATCTAGTCGGAACCGGCGTCATGGCCGGACTGCCAGGGCAGACGATCGACGATCTCGCGTCCGACATCGAGTTCTTCGCCGCCGAAGACGTGGACATGATCGGAATGGGCCCGTACATTCCGCATCCCGACACGCCGCTCGGCAAAGGCGTCCGCTGGACGCCCGAGGACGCGAAGAAGCGCCTTGAGCTTGGCCTGCGCATGATTGCAGTGACGCGCCTTCATCTGCACGACGTCAACATTGCCGCGGCCACCGCCCTTCAGGCGCTAGACCATGAAGGACGGGAAAAGGGCCTTCTCGCCGGTGCGAACGTGATCATGCCGAACGTCACCGAGAAGAGCCGCCGCGCGGACTACCAGCTCTACGCGGGCAAGCCCTGCCTCGACGAGAACGCCTCAGTCTGCCGGACTTGCCTGGAACGGCGCATAGCCGCCGCCGGCGAGACGATAAACTGGAACGGGCGCGGCGACCCTCCGCACAAGAGGCTGAGATAGCGCCTCAGGCTCAGCGAGCCTGAGGACAGGCCTTCGCGGTCTGCGGCTTGCGGAGCATCAGCTCGTCGATTACGCGCCCGACTTCGCCCTTGGGCATCTTCTCCGTTATGCGAAGATGCGGTCCCTTCTCGTCGGGCGCCCATTCGTCCTCGCCGTCGGAGCCGACCATGCGGTAGGCGCCGCGCTCCGCGTTGAAGTACGGCTCCACGCCGCGCACGGCGAGAAGAACCGACGTCTCGTCCCACGCGCTCCTGCCGCCCATGCCGAAGCCGCAGCGCAGCCACTTCGCCGAGTCTTCGGCAATCGTCTCGCGACTCGGGATGTTGCCGGCGAAGACGTCCTTGACCGGATTACGTGGTCCGGCCTGCTCGGCGACGGCGCGTCCCGCAAAGCAGTCCCGCCCGTAGGAGAAGTCCGAGAACGCGACAGGCGTAGGCCATCTCTCAAGAGCGATGCGCGACGACTCGGCGTCGAACATTGAATTGTACTCCCTGCCCGAAGGATACATGCACGCCATCGCGACCCACAGCCTCACCTTCTTTGCGACAAGGGCAGTTCCGTCGAGCGGCGAGATGTCGTCCGGCGGCGTTTCGAGAAGGCGCCGCATGTTCGTCATGAAGCCGACGGAGCAGATGACGACGCTGCCGTCCGGCTGGGCTGCGAGGGCCTTGCGGTAGACCGAGTTGGCGTCGGGCGAGTCATCGGCGTCCGCATACCTGTACCAGCCCTTGTAGTCAACCAGAAGCTTGCGGTACTTGTAGTGTCCGCCTGTGTGCGACCCGAGAGGAGCGTCGGGATCGACCTTCCTCGTCGCCTTGGGCCCCTCTCCGAAGACGCCGATTCCCTTGGGCGCGCCTACGGGAATCTCCGGCCTCCCGTAATAGCTGTTGATCACCTCGATCGCGCCGACGGACGCATTCCCGCGCGTCGAACTGAGCGTCGCCAGTATCTCGCACTCTCCGGCGTCGGCCATGGCATGGAGGCATGCGAGCGCGCCGACGTCGTCGAAGTCGCTGATCATGTCGGTGTCGAAGATCACCTTGACGGGCGCCGCGACGGACGCCCCGGCAAGAAGACTCGCTATTATCAGCAGCATTCGCATTTTCTACTCACTTCCCCTTTCCTGCACTGCTCACTCTCCCGCGGCTATGACCCTGCCAGCGTTCATGCGCCCTGGGGCTATCGGATGAAGCTCGTCGGACGCCACTGCTCCTGACTGGACGGTGGCACCGAGTTCGGTCCTCTCAGGTTCTTGATCAGCCAGGCCATGTTGCGCGCAAGCGTGCGCATCGTCTGCATCCCCTCCTCGTCCGCGGCGCATTCCCCTTCCGCGCGTCCGAAGGCGACGTTCCAGTACTGCGACGTTGCGAGCGGCGCGTTCAGCATCTCGAAAGGCATGTTCATGCACTGGAAGGCGGCAGTCGAACCGCCGCGACGGCAGACTGCGACGCATGCCGCCGGCTTCTCCTTTATGTGCGCGCCGGCCGAGAAGCATATGCGCTGCCATATCGCGAGAAGCGCTCCCGAAGGCTGCCCGTAGTACGTAGGCGAACCTAGCACTATGCCGTCGGCCTCGGGCAGCTTCTCGGCTATGCGGTTGGCAACGTCGTCGTCGAAGGCGCAACGGCCCAGGGACTTCTGCTTGCACTGTCCGCATGCCACGCATCCCCTGACCGGCTTCACGCCGATCCAGGCGATCTCGCTCTCGATCCCTTCCGCCTTGAGCGCGTCTGCGACTTCCTTGAGCGCCCGGGCCGTGTTACCTCTCTCACGCGGGCTGCCGTTAACTAGCAGAACTTTCATCGTGCTTTCTCCTGTTGTAGCGGGTTTCGATCTTTCATGCGGCGGCGTCAGGCCAGGCTTTTGCCGACGGAGAATGCGTCGGCAACCACTTCTCCCATGATGCGATAGACATGTCCGCACGTGTCAAAGCAGATCGGCTTCATCTTGCCGGCGTCGGGCTTGCCGTCCGTCATTGCGGACTCCTCGGCCGCGCAGTTGACTATCTTGCCGACGACGTTGCAGTTCTCTTCGTTCATGGAGACGAGCTCGCACTCCAGAACAAGCGGCAGCTCGTTGATCACGGGCGCGTCGACGAATTCGCTCTTCACGACGGTAAGCCCGCTCTTCGCGACCTTGTCGGGCGTGCGGTTGCCGGTCGCCAGTCCCAGATAGTCGCAGGCCGCCACCCTGTCCGCCGTGCCGAACGCGACGGTGAACGCCTTCCGCGCCGCTATGTTCGCCCACGTCTTGTGCGAGGTGTCGATGCAGATGGTGATCTCGTCCTCGAGCGTTATCCCGCCCCAGGCCGCGTTCATCACGTCAGGCGTTCCGTCTTCGCCATACGTGCCGATCATCAGCACCGGCATCGGATAAATCCAGTTCTTTTTGCCAAGGTTCTTTTTCATTGTGCTTGTCCTTTCGCTATATGATGAAACGTCAGCATATCCATCTGCCCGCGACCGGAATCTTCCGGACGAGCAACGCGGCGACGGCGGAGAGCGCGAACGTCACCGCGGCAGTCGCCAATATCGCCGCCGGCGTCGGGAGGCGCGGCATCAGCGCCGCGGAAGCCGGCGCGAGTATGAACATGTGCATTAGATACATTCCGTAGCTCGCCTCGGAAACGGGGCGGACGATCCGGCTGTGGAAGGATCCGCCGCGGCCGAGCTTGCGCAGGACCAGGAACGCGCCTATCGTCGTCAGCGCAACTCCCAACGAACAGTATTCGATGCTCATCTCCATCCTGACCGCATGCGAATACGGACCGGCGAAAGGAAACGAGTCGGTGTACATGAAGAACGGAATCCCTACCGCCGCCGCACCCGCCAGCCAAACCGGCGCCGCGACTGCAAGCGTGCGCCGCCAGCTGAGCTCGTGCGAAAACTTGCGGAACCACAGCCCGACCAGCATGTACCCTGCGAATCCGCTTACGTAGTGGGATGCGCCGAACATGTTCCACGGGCATTCTCCGTAGAGGTACGGCACCGAGCCGAACGGCGGCGCGCCGAACTGGCTCTCCCATGCCCGGCGAAGGAACGGAAACGTCGTCGTGAAGAGCCACAGCGCTATCCATCCGCGCAGCTCGCGCTCGGACGCCTTCTCCGCCCAGGGAGAAAGAAGCGGCATGAGAAGATAGAGCCCAAGCAGCATCGGGACGAACCAGAGGTGCCCGCCTTCATCCGGAAAGTTGAACATGAGCTGGCCGAGCCTGCCGCCCGCCGCCGCGACGTATGCTACCGACCATACCGCGAACGGCACGGCGACCCGCAGAAGCCGCCGCCGGAGGAACTCGCCTGTCGTGCGCCGCACCGGAAACAGAAGATAGGACGAAGCCATCACGAAAAGCGGAACCGCAACGCGGCAGACGCATTCCGTCAGCGTGATCCACAGCATGTCCCATCTGCTTGCGATCGCCGTCACGTTCGGCGCCTCGCCGCCGAGATAGAACGGCTCCGCCGAATGTATCGCCATAACCATGAAGCAGGCTACGACGCGCAGATAGTCCAGGAATACAATCCTCTTCTCTTCAGTTGCCATGCAATGCGTATTTTACCATTTCTGCCGCGAATGCGGTAGCCTTGTCCCCGCATGCGAGCTCTGGCCCCTACGCGGCGTAGAGCCAGTGCTGGATGTCAGAATAATAGTTCAACGCGTGGTCGAGCGTCGGGAAGGACAGCTTCGACAGAGCTTCGGAGATGGAACCGTAGCGTTGCTTCAGAAGATCGCTGAAGCCCTTCATCGAGAGCGTCCAGACGCCATCATTCACATAGTTGCGCAGAATCACCTCGGCAAGCGCCCGCTGCTGCGGAGTGAGCAAGGCCAGCTTCTCCGTAAGGCGTTCAGCCCTCATCGCCCGCTTGATCGGCGCAACGGCATACACGAGATCGAGCGTGATATCAAGGACATCGTACTCTTGCCGCTCGGTCTTCTGCTGTATCTCACGCAGTTTCTCCTCGGTAAAGCCCAAGACAGCCAGCTCCTCAAGCAGATTACCCCGCTCCTCCATCTCCTGCCATTTGCCGCGGAGTCCATTCTCGTCCTTGGTGAAACGGCGGATTGCATTCGCAAAGCGGACCAGGAACTCCTTCACATCCAGCATCTCGTTGTCGAGAATGACCTTGTCCTCCCAGGTCGCGGAAATCTGCCGTCCGTCCCAGAGGTCGATTGTCACGGACTTCTTCGGCGGCTTGGGGCAGACACACGGATTGCATCCACAAACCTTGCAAACCTGTTTCAGCCGCGGCGGTTTGGGCGGCCCCTTCTCACATACGCACGGCGCGCGCCCGCACTTCGGGCAGATTGTTGGTCCGTCCCAGCCGTCATCCTGAAACCGATCGCTCGCATCCGTGAAATCGTAGATGACGAAATACGGCTTGCCCTCATAAAGCCGAGTGCCGCGTCCGATGATCTGCTTGAACTCTACCAGGCTCTTCACTTCGCGCATCAGCACAATCGAGCGGACATTGCAGGCGTCCACCCCAGTCGTCAGCTTCTGACTCGTCGTAAGAATCGTCGGCACCGGCAGATCGGAGTTGCGGAACTCGCGAAGATACTGGTCGCCCGTTGCGCCGTCATCCGCCGTCACGCGCTCGCAGTAATGCGGATAGTCAATGCCGTGCCTCTTCGCCTCCTCGCGAATCGCCTGCGCAATTATCGCCGCGTGTTCCTGCGTCGCGCAGAACACCAACGCCTTCTGGTCGAACGGCATCACCTTGAACAACTCCTCGACCATGTGGCGGTCACGCTTCGGAATCACGAAATGCTCGCGCTGAATCTTGTCCGGCGAATAAGTGACGTTATCATCCACCTTCTCCGGATCGGATATCTTATCCCCTTCGACCTTCCTGTAGTCCTTGATTGTCGATTCGCACTTCTTGACGCGGTAGGGCGTGAGGAATCCGTCCTCAATGCCCTGCCGGAGCGAATAGGTGTAGACGGGCTTGCCGAAATACTTGTAGGTGTCGCGGTTTGTGTCGCATTTCGGCGTAGCCGTCAGCCCCACGTGCGACGCGCTTGCGAAATACTCCAGCACCGCATGCCATTCGCTTTCGTCGTTCGCCCCGCCACGGTGACACTCGTCGATGATGACGAGGTCGAAGAAGTCCCGCGGAAACTTCTCGAACTTCACCTTCGGCTTCTCGGCCTCGCCCTCAGCCACATTCTCGCACTCGCCCTCCTTGCCCAGCAGCGTCTGGTAAAGCGTGAAATAGACGATGCGGTCCAGCGGTGGATTGTCCACCGCCGCCTTGAGCCGATAGCAATCCCCCTCTGCGAAGGCGAAGCTGTCGAGCGCCTGATCCGCAAGGATGTTGCGGTCGGTCAAGAAGAGAATGCGCGGCTTGCGCAGTCCCATTCCCTGCCGCGTCCATTTTGCCGCGACGAGCTTATGGCAGAGCTGATATGCGATGAAGGTCTTGCCCGTTCCGGTCGCGAGCGTGACGAGCGCATTCTTCTTCCCCGAGCCGAGCGCCTTGATGACACCCTCGACCGCCCGCTCCTGATAGTAGCGGATGCCGCGGTTGCCTGCGAACGACCACGGGATTTCGCGGCAGATCTTCTCCAAAAGCGAAGCCGTTTCCCTGTCCAGCACCGACATCAGCTCGGCCGGCGTCGGGAAGCCGTCCAGCTCGACCGTCGAAGTGGTGCCGAGCGTGAGGTCCATGCAGAAGACCTGCGAGCCATTCGTCGCGTAGGCGAACCGCACGCCCAGCGCCGCGGCGTACTTTCGCGCCTGCGCCTCGCCCGCGCGGTAGTTCTTGTCCGACGCCTTCGCCTCCACGACGGCAATCCGCCGGTTGCCGTACATCAGCACATAGTCGGCGAATTCGGGATTGTGGCTCTGCCCGTCCTCCTGGCTGACGGGCCCCGGCGCAATCGTCTGCTCGACAGTCACCTTCGACGGCAGCGACTCCCACCCCGCCGCCTTCAGCGCCGGGTCTATCAGATCATGTCGAACTTGTGCTTCGTTCATGCCAGTTTCTCCATAACGATATCGTCCATCTCGTGGCAACGCTGATAGAGCTCGGCCTTGGTCGGCTCGCGCGCCATCTCCGGCCAAAGCGAGATGAACAGCATCCGCCCCTCGGCGCAGAATCTCTCGTATTGCCGCCCGGGATGCCATCGCTCGCCGAAGCCCTCCGGCGAAAGAACGCCGCAAGCCCCAGCGCATGGCCACAGGCCTTTTCGCAAGGGCTCATAAAGGTTGAAACGCCGGCGCCGCCAGGCCCGAGGCGCGAAGCCCGAGCAACCGCTTCACACCACTCGGGCCCGCCTTCAACCCACTTGCGCGAACAGCGAAACGGCTCCAAGACCGGCAGCCCCAGAAGCGCCGCGTTGCCGTAGCCATACCACTTGCGCCCGAGAAAATCGATTTCGTTTACGCGTTGAAAATACTCGCGATGACTCTTGCGAAGCCAGCTTCGCGCAGGGTTTTCGCGAATGTAGGTGATAAACGCGTCAAGTTGCCCGTCGCGCTTCACGATCCAATCATGCCAATCTCGCGAGAAGATCGGGGCGACAGAGCGCCCCGAAGCACCACAGGCATCTTTCGCCCCGTCCTGCTCCGCCTGGGCTGCCTGTTTTGCCCCGCCCTGCACCGCTTGGGCTGCCTGTTTTGCGCCGCCCTGCTCCGTCTGGGCGGCATACTCCCGCGCCAACGCCCGCATCAACTGGTGAACGATTGTTCCCAACGCCAGCCGCTTTTCGCCAGCAGCCAGTTTGATCAAGAGGTGAATATGGTCGGGCATGATCACATAGCACCAAATCGGCTCGACCACATGCCACTGCAAGTGGAAGTTCTTTATAATCGCGTGAAAGGCCCGCGTGATGGCATTCTCCACCACGCCCGTCGCGTCAATCGCCGAGAACGCCGCAAGCCCGTCAAGCCGACGCAACGTGACCATATAATAATAAGGCCGCGTGTAGTCAAAACCGCTCAGACGAACGCCCATTACTCAAACGCCTCCTTCAAAATCGCCTTGCGCATCGTCTCGCAGACGGCCACGCCCTCCCGCGCCTTCGCCTCCAGCTTCTCGGCGCGGGCCTTAATAGCATCGAGCTCAGAAACAACTTTATCCTGAATTTGTACAGACGGCAGACAAATATGAACCTTCCTAATTTCCGTCAGATGCAAATTAGGCACGCCCGAACCCCTCAACCCAGCATTGTACTGTTCCCTCGCTTGCGGGCTATTCACGGCATACCACAAATATCTTGGGTTGTTCCCCGCCTTGAATCTTAGTAGCGCCAAACTGACATATATATCAAATACCTCGTCCGTTTCAACCAATGCACCAATACCAGTAGTGCCATTCTTGGCCAATAGAATATCGCCTCTCTGCGGAGCAACATGCAAATAGAGTTCATCGTGCAAAGATTTCGGTATGTATCTGATCTTTGACCAGTCAATCTCACCCGTTACAACATCCTTTGACGATAGAAATTTGTATCCTCTGTAAATGTCGTCCGTATATGTCGGCGTCTGATGCGTTCCATCCTTGATAAACTCACACGCATCATCCAACGACACTTTCGGATGCTCCTGCGCAATTCTCTCAAAGATAACTCTACACTCCGCCACATAGTCGGCCCTGGCGGTTTCGGCAAGGGCTTCGGAAACCTTCTTCATCTTCTCCACCGCGGCAAGTTCCCGCTCCAATCGCGCCACAATCTCGCGCTGAACGGAGAGAGGGGGAAGAGGGAAACGAAACTCCTTCATCCAGTCCCGATCACCTCGCGGCATTTTGGTGCCCCGCGGCTTTTGCATGACATATTCAAAGTATGCATCTTGAGAGAGAACTGAATACAAGTATTCTGACGACAACCCATCTGTTTTCGACCGAAACACAACCACATCACTTGAACAACCACCGTCGTGATCTGCCAACCATATCTTCTTAAGGTAAGGGCGGATATTCGCGATAAGCACATCATCTTTGTGATATTCTACAAGTCCAACATCAGATGGCACATATTCTGCCGGTACAATTCCACCACGATCTTTGACCATGTTGTCCGTCGTGACATATTCATCTACGGAAATCTTTGACGATTGGATACGATCCTTTATTTCATCGCACACATCCCCCAGCCTGACCATCGGCCAGGGGTCGTGGGGCTCGTCGCTAGATTTTCTAGAGGTTCTAGTCTCTCTAGAATTACTAGAATCTCTAGAACTACTAGAAACCCCAGAAACAATAGAAGCGCTAGAAGCTCTAGACCTTCTAGAATCGCTAGCGCCTCTCGCCTCACTAGACCCTCCATCTTCGCGGAGCTTCATCGCGCAGCTCCTTTCAACGCAATAATCTCGCGCTTAAGCGAGGCGTTCTCGGCCTTGAGTTTCGCGACCTCCGCCTTGAGCGCGGCGATTTCTTCGTTCTGGGTCTGGCGGCGGCCGAGGCGTGCAGCTGTCATACGTTCGCGAATGCCGCCGTTCTCGGTGAAGTCGGTTTCTTTTTTCTCAAGGAATGTCGACATCATCTTATCGACCATGTGACAGAGCGTATTCGCGCAGTTGGCTAACTCCTCATCGGTCCAGCGATTGAAAAACGGCTGATAATCCACAAGTTCGTTATGCTCGCGGCAAAACTTCAAGAGCCCGTCGTAACGCGAATGCTTCGCGTCCCATAGAGCAAGCGAATGCCGCCGGAGATAATCGAGATAATCTTCCTTAAGTTCCTTGAGCGAAGCCCGCGCGACATTAAGGAGTTTCAGCTCCATCTCGGTCGAGGTGACGCCGTCGGCAAAGCCTTCAACTATATTCTGCTTCCCACTACGCGCAGCCTGAACCATCTGGTCAACCGTTCGATCTCCGTATTTCGGCAAAAACCGCTGGCAGAAGACAAATGTCAGCTGATCAAGAACGACCGTCTTCTTGTAGAAATAAAGATCTTCCCACTTGACCTGCGGTCTCAGGACGCGCACATGAGTCCTTGAAGCGCTAGAATCGTTCATTGCCACTCCCTGATTATTTCACCAATCTCGGCATAGAGAGACTTGATCTTCGCCTTGCACTCTGCCGCAGACGGCAACTTCTCTTCCTCGATGTTGGGGTTCACCACCGAAAGGTCGTAGGATTCCTGATTGACTGCCTTCGGATCAACCGTCCAATGCGCCGCGGTCTTGACCTTGCCACCCTTCGCCAGCTTCTCGAACTCCGCGAGATCATCCTCGTTCAGCGGACGCGTCTTGCCGAGGGACACGCCCTTGAGGTCGAGCTGATAGTAGTTGATCGGCCTCTTCGTCTCCTTGCCCTTGCGGAAGAACAGGACAACCGTGTGCACGCCCGCGGCAAACACTTTCTGCGGAAGGTCCAGCACCCATTCCAGTTCACACCGCGCGAGCAGCATCTTGCGAAGCGCAACCGAGGCGTTGTCCGTATTGGAGAGGAACGTGTTCTTGATGACAATCGCCGCGCGTCCGCCTTGCTTCAGCTTGGCGATGAAGTGTTCAAGGAACAGTAGCGCCGTCTCGCTCGTCCGGACGGTGAAGTTCTCCTGATCCGACTTGTTCACGCCCGCCCCGAACGGAGGATTTGCGAGGATTACATGGACGCGGTCGCGCTCCGAGAAATCGGCGATCTTCTGCGCAAGCGTATTGCCGTAGACGATGTTCGGCGACTCAAGCCCATGAAGGATGCAGTTCATCTGCGCCGTAACGTACGGGAGCGCCTTGACCTCGCCGCCGAAGAAGGTCCTGTGCTGAAGAATGTCGTAGGCCTTCGGATTGTCCTTGTTGCGCTCCTTCATGTAGTTGAAGGCCTCGCAGAGAAACCCGCCCGACCCGCAAGCACCGTCATAGACCTTCTCACCGAGCTGCGGATCGAGGACGCGCACCATCACCCGGATCAGCGACCTCGGCGTATAGTACTGGCCTCCGTCTCGTCCGGCATTCCCCATTTCACCCAGACGCGACTCGTACAGGACAGAAAGCTCGTGCCGGTCCTCCTCGGTCTGGAACCGGAGCGGCTGGATGAGGTCGATCACCTCGCGGATGGAATAGCCGCTCGTGAACTTGCATGTCATCTCGGTGAAGATGGAGCCGATGCGATACTGGAGCGAATTCGTGTCGGGGTTCTCGTCGCGGAGCCGCTTCAATCCTGGGAACAGCTGCTGCCGGACGAAGTTCAAAAGCTCATCGCCCTTCAGCATCTTCTCATAGTCAAGCTTGCCCTCGGCATCCAGTGGATAGGCCCACTCGCTCCACCGCAACCGCTTGGGCAGCGCCGGTTCGTACACCTTGCCGTTCAGCCGCGCCTCAAGCTTGCGTTCCTCCTCCCGCGCATCAAGATAACGCAGGAACAAGAGCCAACTCGACTGCTCCATGTAATCAAGCGAACCTGAACACCCGCATCCTGGCTTCTTCAATACATGTCAATCGCCTTGAAAACACTCGCCGCCGACATCGCACCTTGCTCTTTAGCCGAATTCTTTGCCATCTTCATCGCCCCACTTGTATTTACAGTGCATTATACCATTTGGCGGCCTTGAGTTCCGCGCAATTAACCGTCAGCCCGAACGCCTTCTTCGGCGACTTGAAGGACATGTCCCCAACCGGGAGAAGCCCAGTGCGATCCCCCGATCCAGGGATCGCATGCAGCCCCTCTTCAAACTTCGTCTCAATGTTGTCGAATATCTTTGACATCTCAGCCCTCAATTACGATAACAATATTATACCAAAAGAACGGGCAGCGCGGACGAGTGATTTCCAGATTTCATCAACCCGCGATCCTCTCCGCATGAGGGCATTCACGGTGCCGCTTCCAGTTTTCCATCGCCGCGGCGTTGTTGGTGTTGGCGTAGCAGTAGTGGCAGAGGTGGGGACAGGTGTTGTATTCGCCGATGTCCTTGGACATGATGCAGCCGCAGGCGAGGCGCTGACCGGGGTCCTTCTTGTGGGGGCCTGCCTCCCATTTGTCCTCTATGCCGAAAAGCGGATCGCCGGGGACGAACTTCGCGCCAATGAACTTCATGAGTTCCGCGTCGTGCGAAAAGCACTTCGCCATCAGCCGGTCGTCGACGCAGCGGCTGTGCTCGATTCCGTAGCGGTCGAGGTCGGCGATTTCGCCGCAGGTTCCCGCCGCGATGCCCCAGCCCTTCACGAGCTCGCCGATTCGCTGCGCGACTTCGCACATCTCGTCGGACGAGAATTCGCGCGCGGCAATTCCGCCGCGCTCCAGGTTCTTGCCGACCTTGGCATACGACTTGATGTCAATAAAGCTGAACACGAGGCGCGACGTATATGCCGCGAGTTTGTCGCCAAGGCGCTCGACTT
>JAEEGH010023609.1_pt1 | contig 12488 bp, 13 predicted proteins | sample 9134181 | NCBI WGS metagenome assembly JAEEGH01 (sample SAMN16246544, study PRJNA631951) | gut metagenome | biome: gut microbiome; feature: rumen; material: DP-attached | host: Bos | place: Iran: Karaj | collected 2018-10
ATTGTCACGGTCTTCCTGGGCGGCACCCATTTCGTCTTCGACCCCGAAGCTTTCGCGGAATCGGACGAAATCCTCTCCCGCAACTGGGACCTGGACGAAAATGATGTCAAGGCCGTCCTGCGGCTCCCCTTCCGCATCGCTGCGGACCGCGGCACCCCGCTGCTCCTGGTCATCGACGAATTCCAGAACGTTCTTGAGACCGAGGACGGCGACCGTATCCTCCGTCCCCTGGACGCCATCATCAAGGAAGAGGCGGAAGCCGGTCACAAAGGCTTCTCTTTTATTTTCTGCGGGTCCATGGTAAACGCGATGAAGCAAATCTTCGAGACCAGCCGCCTGTTCCACCGGCACGTCACCCGGGTACGGCTATCCTCCGTGGACGAACGGGAGATCGCCGACCACGTGGTGCGCGGTTTCCTCTCCGGCGGCAAGGTCCTGGACAAGGAACTGCTCATCGGCGCCTGCCGTCTGTTCAAGAACAACCTCTGGTACATCAACCATTTCGCCGCCATCTGCGACTCGATGTCCAAGGGTTACATCATGGAACCGGTCCTGGTCGATGCCCTCGGCAGCCTGCTCTCCGTCCACGAGCCCCGCTTCCGGGCGATGGTCTGCGGCCTCACCACGCACCAGGTCAACCTTTTGCGCGCCACGGTGGAAGGGAACATCCGCTTCAGCGCCTCCGATGTCATCCGGAAATACGGTCTCAATTCCTCGGCCAACGTCAAGCGCGTCAAGGACGCCCTCATGAAGAAGGAAATCCTGGTCTTCGACGAGGAAGACAAGCCGGAGTTCCTGGACCCGATGTTCGAGTACTGGATCAAGAAATATTACTTTGAACTTCCTGAATGATGAAAAAGAAGATTGTCGTGCTGACCGGCGCCGGCGTGAGCGCCGAAAGCGGATTCGCCACCTTCCGCGACACCGGCGGACTGTGGGAGCAATATGACGTGAACGACGTCGCTTCCATCGAAGGATGGTACCGGAACCGGAAGCTGGTGCTGGACTTCTACAACCAGCGCCGGGAACAGCTGAAGGACGCCAAACCCAACGCCGCCCACCTTGCCATCGCCGGTCTGGAAGAGAAATATGACGTGGATGTCATCACCCAGAACGTGGACAACCTCCACGAACGGGCGGGTTCCACGCGGGTGCTCCATTTGCATGGGGAACTCACCAAGGTCCGTCCGGAGAACGGCCACTACGACCGGGACTACCGGACCGACCAGGTCATCGACGTCGGCTACGACAAGGTCAGCCTCGGCGACACCGCCCCCAACGGATCGCAGTTGCGCCCCCATATCGTCTTCTTCGGCGAAGCGGTTCCGAACATCGAAAAGGCCATCGACCTCGTGTCCCGGGCGGACATCCTCCTGATCGTGGGCACCTCCCTGCAAGTGTATCCCGCCGCCGGTCTGTACCGATATGCCCGGCAGGATGCCCCCATCTACATCATCGACCCGAAAGACGTCCCCGTCCATGACGCCCGCATCACCCTGATCCGCGACGTTGCCACGAAAGGAATGGAAAAATTCATTGAGATGCTTGCAGATTAGCGAATTATTGCTACCTTTGCAGTCCCAATGAAAAAAGGAGGTGTAAAAGCATGATCATTGTCCCGATTAAGGAAGGAGAAAACATCGAGAGAGCCCTGAAGAAATTCAAGCGCAAATTCGAAAAGACCGGTACCGTTCGCGAGCTCCGCGCCCGCAAGAACTTCGAGAAGCCTTCCGTGAAGAATCGCATTGCTCATCAGAAGGCCGTGTACGTCCAGCAGCTCCGGCTCAAGGAAGAGCAGTAAGCCTTCGGTTTACACCCGTCACATAGCGAGACCAGCCCTTTCAGGGTTGGTCTCGTTTCTTTTTTTGCTTACCTTTGTATGGTATGAAAGCGCTCCGCATCATACGGAATGTCATGCTGGTCCTTATCGCGCTGGTGCTTCTCCTGCTGGTCGCCCTGCAGGTGGTGCTGCGACCGAAGGTGCTCACGCCCCTCGTGAATCGTTTCGCGGAGCAGTACGTGGAAGGCGGAGAGCTGCATTTCTCGAAGGTCCGTGCCTCGGTCATCAAGGATTTCCCCTTCCTGAATTTCACACTATACGATTTCGCGCTCGTGTATCCGCACGACCGGTACGCCCGGTATGATTCCACCATCGTGGAGAAAGGCCGCTTCCCGCTCCTGCAGGCCGGTCGGGCACCGGACATGGACACACTGGCCTCCTTCCGGACCCTGGAAGCCTCCCTCAACCTGGTCCATTTCCTGAAGAAAACCAGCTACGACATCCGGCGGGCTGAACTGGACCATCCCCGCATCTTCGCCCATTACTATGACAGCACAGCCGCGAACTGGGAGATTCTCCGCCTCGGTAACGAAGAGGATTCGACAGACAAAGCCACGCCGCCTGTCCGCCTGCACAAGGTGCACTTGACCGGCCGTCCTTACATCGTTTATACAGACCGGCAGGACACCTTGTTGGCGATGCTTCGGATGAAGCATTTGCGGGCCGACGGCAAAGTGGATACCTATTATCTGCCTGACGCGCGGGTGCGGCTCGTTGCGGACAGCCTGTTCATCAACGGGCGCCTGCCAAAAGATACGATTGCGCTGGGCCTCGACCATCTGGAAGCCGAAGGCAAGAATCGCCGCATCTCGCTCGCAGCGGACGCCAAAGCTTTCCTGGCTACCCGGTCATCGGGCCGGATGCGGATTCCGGTGCACCTGGAAGCCGATGCCGCCTTCCCGGAGCGTCCGGACGGCCATCTGGAGGTGCAGGTGGACCGCCTGGGCCTGAAGGTCGCCACCATCGACCTGAAAGGGAACGGGAACGTGGTCTTCCATCCGGACAGCACCGGTATCCGGGCCGATGCCACCATCGAAAAATGCCCCTTGGGCGACCTGCTGGCGGAATACCGGACCAATTTCCCCGTCCTGAAGAAGGTGAAGACCGACGCCGTGCTGGATCTGAAGGCCCATTGCGATGGCGTCCTCGTCAAAGACCGCCTCCCCCGGATCAACGCGCACCTGCAAGTGCCGGACGCTTACGTTGACTACGAAGGGCTGGGCCGTCGCGGCCGGGTTTCGCTGGATGTCGATGCCAATACCGACGAAGACTTGAAACTGGACCTGGACCTGCATCGCGTGCTCGTGGACATCGTGGGCGCGCAGTTGGACGTGAAAGGGACGGCGGCGGACGTGACTGGAGAAGATCCGTTCTTTGCCCTGGATGGAAAGGTCCGCGCCCGGGTGGATTCCCTCACAAAGGCTTTCACGGCCGACAAGGGCATCTCCGGAACCGGATCCATCACCGCTTCCGTCAACGCGCAGGCCCGCCTCTCACAGCTCACCCTGGCCAAGATCGGCAACGCCGATATCAAAGGCAATGCCGTCATCCGGGACTTGTCCGTCGATGACACGAGGGACCGTCTGAAAGCCTTCGTCCGACAGGCGGACCTCATCCTGGAGACCAAGGGGAACAAGATCGATGACAATATGCGCCGTGGCGCCCGCGTTCTCGCCCTGGACGCCTTGCTGGACACGTTGGACGCTACCTATAAGGGTGGCACCTACATCCGTGGCAAGGACATCATCGTACAGGCGCAGAATTCCGCAACCATCCTGAAGGGCGGGAAGGAACTGACGCCGTTGATGGGCATCCTCAAGGCCGCCCGTCTGTCCATGCGGGACGACGACGGTCTCTCGGCCAGCCTCCGCGACAATACGGAGACCTTCCGCGTTACGCCTTCCACCAAGGACTTCCGCTCCCCGAAGCTGACCTTGACCAGCGAGAGCGGCGGCATCCGCCTGCGGACCGGCTCCGACGGCGCTCTCCTGCGGAATCTGAAATTCAACATCACGGCGAACAAGCATCTGACGGCGGCGACCCGCACGCGGGACCGCCGGGAACACTTGATGGACTCCCTGCAAAGGGTATGGCCGGGCATCCCGCGGGATTCTCTCCTGATCAAGTTCCGCCAAAGCCGTCCCCGGCGCGCCCTCCCCGCCTGGATGCAGGAGGAGGCCTTCCGGAAGAAGGACATCCGCATCAGTCTGTCCGATGCCGTACGCCAGTACTACCGCGACTGGGACTTCAGCGGCAACATATCCCTGAACCAGGGCACCGTCCTCACGCCCGCCATTCCGCTCCGGACACAGATCACGGACCTGCGGGGCACCGTTTCCAACGATAAGATCGACCTTCAGAACGTGGCCATTACAGCCGGCGCTTCCGACCTGACGGCGCGGGCAACCCTGAGCAATCTGAGGCGTTCCATCCTTGGACGCGGCACGATGGAACTGGATGCCAACGTCACCGCCAACTTCCTGGACGCCAACGAATTGATGAAGGCGTATGACTACTATGCCCACTATGCTCCGGAGCCGTCGATGGAACGTGCCAGCGACGAGGCCATCGAAAAAGCGATGGCCACGGCCGAACTCCCCGACAGCACCGGTTCCCGGCTCCTCGTAATCCCCGGCAACCTGAACGCCCAGGTGAGTTTCGAGGCCTACGGCGTCAAGTACGACAGCCTGGACGTGAGTTGGGCCGCCGCCGATGTCGCGATGCGCCAGCGCACCCTTCAGATCACCAACGCCCTCGCCGCCACCAACATGGGCGAAATCCATTTCGAGGGATTCTATTCCACCCAGTCCAAGAAGGACATCAAGGCGGGGTTCGACCTGAATCTCATCGACATCACTGCCGAGAAGGTCATCACACTTTTCCCGGCGGTGGACACCTTGATGCCGATGATCCGTTCCTTCGCGGGCGACTTGAACTGCGAACTCGCCGCCACGGCCGATGTGGACACCCTGATGAACCTGGTGCTCCCGTCCATCGACGGTATCCTCCGGATCTCCGGCAAGGAGCTTTCCATCGACGGAGATACCCAGGAATTCAAGAGAATCGCCAAGATGCTCTGGTTCCGGAACAAAAAGGGTGCGTACGTGGATCAGATGGCGGTGACCGGCATGGTCCGGGACAACGTCCTGGAGGTCTTCCCGTTCGTGATGGGCGTGGACCGCTACACCCTGGCGGCGAGCGGCCTGCAGCATTTGGACGAATCGTTCAACTACCACCTGTCGGCCATCAAGTCGCCGCTGCTGGTAAAGTTCGGCCTCAACATCTGGGGAGACGACTTTGACAAGGTCAATTACGGACTTGCACGGGCAAAGTACCGGAATGTCAGGGTACCGGACTTCTCCCGGCAGCTGGATACCGTCCAGAACAGTCTCCTGGCCTCCATCCACAACGTCTTCGAGCTGGGCGTGGAGAAGGTCATTGCCGAAAACAACGCCCAGCACTACATCCAGGACCGGATGGAAGAAACAGGCTACACCCCGGCCGCCGACACCCTGGCGGCTCCGGCCTCCGTAACCGACTCCCTGGCCATCATGTCCCGTCGCTTCGAGCAGGCCGCCGAAGAGATGGACCGGGAAGCACTGAAGGAAGAGGTGCTGGAAGCCATCTCCGGCGAAGCACTGAAATCTGAGCAACCTGTCGTTTCGAGCGAAGACCCTCCTGTCATTACAAGCGAAGGTACTACTGTCATTTCGAGCGAAGCCGAGAAATCTGAGTCATGAATAGTTTTGAGTATATCGAGGTATCCGTCCGCCTGGAGCCCTTCTCCGAAGAGACGGCTGAGATGCTGATGGCGGATCTCGCTGAACTGCCCTACGATTCGTTCGTCACGGAAGAACCGTTCCTGAAGGCCTACATTCCCCTGTCGGAATACCGCGCAGGCGACCTGAAGGTCGTCTTGAGCGGCTATCCCGACGTCGCCGGATTCGAAGCCGTGCCCATCCAGGGACAGAACTGGAACAAAGAATGGGAAAACCGCTTCGAACCCATCGTCGTGGACGGCGTCGTCACCATCAAGGCATCTTTCAACGAGAACGTCCCCCGCACACGGTTCAACATCTGGATCGACCCGGAAATGGCGTTCGGCACCGGCTCGCACCATACCACCTATATGATGATGCAACGGATGCTGGGCATCGAGGACGTCATCAAGGGGCGCGTGGTCCTGGACATGGGCTGCGGCACCGCCATCCTGGGCATCCTCGCCGCCAAGATGGGCGCACGGAAGGTTTTTGCCGTCGACATCGACGCTGTCGCCGCCCGCTCCGCCTGGGGCAACGCCCGCTGGAACCGCGTCTCCCGCCGCGTGGAAACCGCCTGCGGCGACGCTTCCCTCCTCCAGATGGGCTCCTACGACGTCATCCTGGCCAACATCCACCGCAACATCCTGCTGGAAGACATGCCCACCTACGTCCGCTCCCTCCGCCACGGCGGACACCTCCTCATGTCCGGCTTCTACTCCGCCGATATCCCCGCCCTGCAGGACCGGGCCGCCACCCTCGGCCTCACCTGGGTCGGCGAAACCCTCCGCGAAGACTGGGCCTGCATCGAGTTCACGAAAAAATAACTATCTTTGCAATCCTTTCCCGCGGGTGTGTTGGAATTGGTAGACAACCCAGACTTAGGATCTGGTGGCGCAAGCCGTGGGGGTTCGAGTCCCCCCACCCGTACAAGGGGACTGCTTTTATCAAGAGGCAGTCCTTTTCCACAAAGTACCTATCTCTGAGGCCGTTGCGATTATCACAGGTATCATTTCATTTTGGTTCGTACAATTGATCTGCCATTTCTCCATTTCCAACAAGAAAAAGAAACTCAATGTGATGCAAGATTCCGGTCTTCACGACGTTTTAAGATAAAAAGGTATTATGAGAAGAGTTTTTCCGGTTATTACAGCCATTCTAGTAGCTTTGGGATCGATGACGACTTCCTGCAAGAAGGTGTACGTCCCCGATATCAGTGACGCTATCTATGATCTGGTCCAGGAACTTAAGCCCACTTCCGTGGACGAGTATCTGTACAACGCGGAGAAGGTGTATCACTTTGACACCTGGAGCGGCCCCGACGACTTTACTTGCCTGTATTCAAACGAAGGAGAATTGATGGCCTATTTCGGAGGATTCACCGGAAACGGCGACGGGCGGTGCACCGACTTCTTCGAAAACGCTGTGCGCCTCCGTACCATCTATGCAAATGGTCGATGGTGCAGGGGCAAATAGAATCCGCACGATCTCATATCTACCTGGATACCAAGTAGATACACCTCTCTATAATCATCATAATTGGTTCGATAATTGTTAACGATCACGTACAAGACCTTGTAATTGATTGATTATCAGAGATTTAGACCTATCAGAGAAGTCGATTTCTGTAAGATTTCAAGATGTGAGAGAGTCCCCTATCGATGCAAAACCCCGGCATTCTTTTAAGATGTCGGGGTTTGTGTAATGCCGAAAAATTGGAATTCAAATCAAAAAAACATCAGCAGTTTAGGAAGGAAGATAATAACGCCGATGATTGCAGCCGTTATAGCACAGATAAGCACTGCGCCGGCACAAATATCCTTCACATCGCGAATTCTATCATCCTTTTCAGGCTGAACGACATCAGATAATCCCTCAATGGCAGAGTTAATAGCTTCGGCAGCCAAAACGAGCCCGATGGCGAAGAAAACAGCGATCCACTCAACTGTTGAAATATGGAAAAGCAAGCTGGCAATGATGACCAGAACGGTCATGGTGCAATGTATCCATGCATTGTGCTCCTGACGGACGAATACTGTCACCCCCCTCCAGGCATTCTTGAAACTGGCAAGTCGTGCTTTAATGGAAAACTTTTTCTTCATAGCACTAATAGCGGTTCAAATTCCGATTTATCTGAACAAACTTACTAATTCTTCAGCACATCAGCAAAACAAGGATCTTTGTGTGTTCAAAATAGATAACACTCCAGTGCCCGGAGGTTATTCCATATCTAATTGATTACCAATAAAATAAAGTGCCATTAGATCCTCCAGAAAAGTTAGATATAAGTTAACGACCCCGTACACGCGATTGAGCCCGGCTTCCGCCGGGCTTTCGCGTACGGGTATGGGGGGACTCCGTCCGTCCACGTTACCCCCTCCCTAAATCCCTCCCCTCGGGGGAGGGACTCGGCGGCAGAAGCCGCCGTTCGCCTGACGGCTCAGTCGCTTCGCTCCGAAGTATCTTCGATTCAGTGTTGATTCAGTGCCAATGCCTTTATTTCTCCCCGGAGTGCGCGTACAGGTCCACTTTCTGGACCCTTACAAGCATTTTCAGCCGTTTTTGCTTGCACCGGTCCACGTTTTGGACCTGTACAAGCACCATCTTTTTGGATATGTGGAGAAATGTGGGTATCTTCACATTGAAACGACAGGATTCGGAGAATAGCAAGCGACATGAAAAAGAAGAAAAACAGGCAGAAACAAAGGAAGCGCTACTACGATTATCGACTGGTACTGCTGTTCGTGGGGCTGTTTGCTGTCTTTTTTGCTCTGAGTTATCTTCGAAGCCGCCTTTTACATACGGCGCTGCTGGTAGGGTGGAAAGCATTCTGGGATGCTTCCCAGAGCACATTGACATCACTGAACTATTGTCTTGTATTCTTTGAAGTCCTTCTGACCTGGGCAGCTGCCGGATCATTATGTGCGGATGACAAGGCTGTGGGCGACGTCGACAAGGATTATTCCTCTGCCCTTTGGACATCCGCGTTAACGGGATTACCACTTGGCATCAACTGCGTTTCTGACCTTTCGGTATGGGCATATTACTCCGTATTTATGCTTGTAACGGCCTGGCTGATCGGAAAAGAAATCGGCTTTGCCTATCCCGTCGGAAACCGGATGCTGAAGAGTGTTTACAATGAGACGGCCGATATGAACGTGAGGACAAAAATGGGGGCAGAATACCGTTTCCGTCACCACACCGGTTTTTGGATTTCCTGCATCGCATTGGCCATTCTTTTCATCCTTTCCGTCGTCTTTTTCATCAAGGCCTATCACCAAGTTTGAAGATGAGAACATTATATTTCGTTGTAAAAAAAGCCATTGACGAGCTTGACATGTATGGCTTGTTGAAGATGGGCGCACCAGATGACGAGTTTGAATACGAAGCGTTACGGATATCTGAACGAATTTCAGAGAACGATTCTATCCAACAGATAGCATCTGTAATTGCGGACGTATTCAATCAGGCTTTTGATGAGCACCACGAAGCATCCGTTTTCCTTGCCACAGCAGGAAGAATCTCGCAACTGTTTGCAGAAAACAAATAATCGGTGAGTGAACATGAACCCTGTCTATATCTTATGGGGACTGTCTGCCCTTTTTGCGGCAATAACTATTTGGATCTGGCGTATGCCGGAGAAGGATTGGCTTTATTGGATGTCTTGCCGCAACTATTTTAATATAGACTTTCACAAGTACAACAATAAAAAGGTAAGGACTCTCAGTATAGCTATTGGTCTCTTTGAGGGGGTCTGCCTGTTCTTGTTGGGCCTGACTCTTTGGAGACACGGTGTCCTTACCAAAGTCCATCATGTCCTTGCTGTATGTATGGTCCTTGCCCCTATCGCTTATTGGCCCATACTCCTATTTTGGTGCAAGAAGAGTAAATACAAAAAGAAATAACAAGAAAGGGCTGATCTCAACAGTAGGATAAGGTACCGAGCCTATAATCACACCCTGAATACACCCTCCCTACGCACAAATGATGAGTATAACCGTGTTCAAAAAATGAAAGCACCCGAACTTTTGGCGGTTATTCTATATCTAATTGAATACCAAGCAGATACATTTCTCTACAATCGTCAAAAATAGTTCGATAATTGTTAACGATCACGTACGAAACCCTGCCCGGCTTTGATGGCCGGGCGGATTTTTATTGAAGGATGGTCAGATGTGTTTTCTCGATTACATCTTGTACATCTTTCTTGTTTTGTAATGTATTTTGCATTATATTTGCATTACAAATTGACAAAAACAAGAAGAATGACTTCTATCACAATCAGAGTAGACGAACAGCTGAAGAAGAACTTCGACTATATGTGCGACCAGTTCGGACTCAGCAACAGCGCGGCGCTCAACCTGTTCATGAAGGCGGTCGTGCGGGAACGTCGTATTCCTTTTGAGATCAAAGCGGATTCCGAAGCGGAAGCGAGGCAGAAGGGATGGGAGGCTTTCCAGAGGATGAGAGCATCGGCCATGGCCGATGGTGCGGACGAGATGAGCCTGGAGGAGATTAACGCCGAAATCGCGGACGCTCGCCATGGGAAGTAAGGTATTTGCAGTGATCGATACGAACGTCATCGTATCCGCCCTGATCTCGAAGAATCCGGAGTCCTCTCCCCTCTTGGTCCTGGCCCATGTGTATTCCGGGACCATCACTCCCGTTTTCAATGCCGATATCATCCAAGAGTATCGGGAAGTTTTAAGCCGGAAGAAGTTTCACCTGAATCCACTGGACATCGAAGACGCCCTGCAGGTGATTCAGGACTATGGTCTGAATGTGGAAAGGACCGAAGTGAAAGATGAAGTGTTCCCCGACCCCAATGATATTGTCTTCTATGAGGTCAAGATGAGCAAGGAGGATACATACCTTGTTACAGGCAATATTAAGCATTTTCCGAAGCAACCGTTTGTGGTCACGCCGAGGGAGATGGTGGAGATTATTGACGGACTTTAGTAATTATCTATTTGAATTCCAACACAGTATAGTTCCGTTAAATCCTCCAGAAAGGTTAGATATAAGTTAACAACCCCGTACACGCAAAACAGCCCGGCCTTGACGGCCGGGCTGTTGTTTGTACGTTACATTCTACGTCCGAATCTGTTGATGATTACTCGAACTTGACGAGAATCGTGGTGTAATCCTGCTCGTTTCCAAAAGTCAGTCCGTAGAACTTGCCGTCCCATTTTTCAACGATGGAAAGGGCGAAAAGCTTCTTCTGGGGATTCGCCGCCTCGAACTTGGCAACCGCCTCCAGTACGAAACCCGGGAGGACCGTGTCGATGGGAATCTGATACCTTGTTTCCCAGACGGTCGGCCAGAAATCCTCGGTCTTGACATACTTCAAGATGCCGTTGTCACGGATGATGTATTGGCGGCTCCCGTCGTGGACCGTACCGAGGAGTTCGGCGTCCGGGTACTTTTCTCGGACGATCGCGATGGACGCTCTCAGATCCAAAAAGGCGGAGGACCGGTTGTAATTGACACCGCGGGCAAGCAGCGTGCCGTCCTCGGCAATGATGACGTGGCAGGAACGGCTGCACACCTCATACTGCTTCTGATCCATTCCGTTTCTGTCGATCTCGACCACGTACTGGTTATCAGCGTATGTCGGGCTCTCGATGTCCAAGGTAAGCCAGGTCTCGCGTACCGACGCGGGAAAACAGTATTTGAAGTTCTCCGTATCGAAGTACTTGTATGTCATCAGCCAGATACCACCCTCATAAACGGCTTTGCACTCGTTCTTGTTTCCGTCGTAGAAAACGACTTCCGTGAGAACCTTCTGGTCGTGCGTGAAGTCATGAGACTCCTGGACCTTGAAGCCGGGATACCGGCTATAGAAATCTTCACGAACCTCCTCCGGGAGGACAGGGCGCTGCGGCCTTTCTTTCTCGCAAGCGCACAGCATCAGCGCCATCACGGCGCATACAATAAAATGAATCTTCTTCATAACTTACTACAACTAACTTGCTTTAAAAAGGGGCGCAAAGATACGAGTTTTTAAAAAAAATCAAAAATTATTTCTGACGAACGCTCTTTTATACCTACCCTTATGCGCTGAATATTAGGACAACCATTTGCATTTTGCCAGTATTTCGTAATCATTGACTGTTGATAGAATAACCGACAAAATGGGAGTATACGACAGACAAGCCAACTAGTTATTAACCTGTAAACCAATCGAATACAACTTTCTCATGTCCTCCAGAAAAGTTAGATATAAGTTAACGCCCCCGTACGATACCATTTAACTAATTGATTTTCAGGATTTACAATTCTGTGAAAAGTCAATTTCTGTGAGAATTCCGATGAAAACCCCGGCAATCATCAAAGACCGCGGGGCTTGTGTCATGCTGATAAAGTCCAATTTACTTGCCAATCACCTTCAGGAAGCGCTTATCGTTCATCTGCTCGTTCGTGACGTATTTGCCGTCACAGAAAAAAGCATAGGTAGTGATGGGCGTCGGAGCGTTCTGCGCCTCTTCTTTGCTTTGCAGATGGATGGCTTTGAACGGCACGCCATGCTCCTTCGCCACGGCTTCAAGGACTGGTACGTATTTGCCATTGAAGGGACACTGACTGGTGTAATACAAGACATAGCCCGGTTCGTCTGTATGGGGATGTTTCGCACTTTCCTTGAACTTGGGGGCGATGGCATCGGCACAGAACGGCAGATACCAAAGCTGGATGCCGTTATCGGCCTCGTCGCATACCTTAAAACCCTTATGCGCCAAGTATTTCGGATCTGAAAGGAAAGGTCTCTTCTTGGCCGAGGAAAGGATGCAGAGCCCCGTCTTTCCTTTGTCCTTGCTGTCCTTGATACATTCCTCCAAAAGGTCGTTGGAATAACCATGCCCCTTGAAGGAGCCGGATACCCATAGACAGTC
>JAEEGH010023610.1_pt1 | contig 12488 bp, 6 predicted proteins | sample 9134181 | NCBI WGS metagenome assembly JAEEGH01 (sample SAMN16246544, study PRJNA631951) | gut metagenome | biome: gut microbiome; feature: rumen; material: DP-attached | host: Bos | place: Iran: Karaj | collected 2018-10
CGGGCCTCGCCGTGGAATTTATCCAGCCCTGGTACACCCCGCTTTCTACGACCCCTTCTACCACGGGTATTGCTGTCGGCGGTATCGGCTCGACATTCACCGCAACGCCTGCTGGCACCACTCCCGTAATGAACGTGATGCCGGGCGTGCAGGTCCGCACCGAAAAGCCCGCTGACCTCCGCTTCAACAACTTCTTCTTCCGCGAATCCGTGATTGGCGCGAAGGCAGCTCTCGAAATCGTCGACTTCGCCGGCTTTACGCAGATGCTCGCCAAGTACCCGCTCGTGGACGCGAAGGGCGAAGCCCTCTTTACCGCCGCTGAACTTGCCAACCAGAAGAAAGCCGAGGCCAAGCTCAACAAGGCCATCGCCGAAAAGGATTTCTTCAAGAACAACAAGTCCGCGTTTGAACGCTGGCACATCGAATGGAGCGACCGCACCGCAGCCCTCCTCAAGAAGGCCGGTGCCGAACTCAACCGCAGTGCCGTCATCGACTTCTTCAACGGTGTCGTTGGCGAAAAGGCCGTACGTCAGGGCGCTCTCACCGCTGCTTGGGCAAACGACAGCGAATTCTTGGGACAGGCCGGTTACGATGCCGCCAAGATGCAGTACACCGCCCTCTACCCGGTGAGCGAAACAAAGTACGAAGGCAAGGGCGTGCAGATTACCAAAACCCAGTCCAGCTACGTGACCCCGGGTGACGAACGCCTCTCCAGTCTCCCCGTGAACGCGACCGTGTTCACTCTCGAAAATACCACCAAGGAAACCCGCGAAGTCACGATTGTGCAGGTGCAGGACTGCATCGCCGGTTACATGGCTAAGAAGGACCGCCAGGGCGTTCAGGACTCGAGCTTTGTGCTCGTGCCCGCCGCACGCTTCCCGAAGGGCGTCAAGTTCAGCAAGCAGGCCAAGGACGGTCGCGAAGTTCGCGGTCTCGAATTCTACAACGAAAAGCCGCTCGCCGAAAGCGACTTCAACGGCTGCATGGGCGTGTCCGTCGCCTGGAACAAGAAGGACAACCTGAACGTTTCCGTGAAGCCGATGTTCTACCAGGATGACGCCGCCTCTGTTTTGAAGGGCGCTCTCCGTAGCGGTCGCGTTTGCGAAGCCTGGGTCAAGAACGTCTACAGCGGCCGCGAAACGATGGCCGGTGCCGTCACCGTTACCGCAGTTCTCAAGCCGAAGCAGAAGGTCAGCTTCCAGTTCAACCTGGTGCTCGACTTCCCCGAAATCAAGCTGAACAAGCTCACTTCCGCCAAGAAGTACACCGCATTCTTCCCCGAAGCTTATGGCCGCGTGGGCGCCATCCTCGAAGAAGCCCTCGCCGCCGACAAGAACTTTGACGCTCGCCTCAAGGCATTCGAAGCGCTCGTCCCGAAGAAGGCTGTGGCAAAGCTCTACAAGACGGCCGCCAAGCAGGACGAATTCAAGAGCCTCGCCCTCAACACGCTCAGCTTCCTCGCCGAAGCCACCGTGTGGGACAAGGACGACCGCTTCCTCGTTCGTGAATGCGCCGACTATCCGTTCTTCAACTCCCTCGACGTTTACTTCTACGGCAGCTTCAGCCTGATGGCATTGATGCCGCGCCTCGACGGTGTGGTGATGAAGCGCTTCGGTGATGCGATTCTCGCCGTGAACGACAACCGTCGCCGTCACCACGAATACGTGAACCACCCGTTCGCCGACCTTCCGGATCCGAAACTCGAAGGCCCGCGCGCCGTGCGTGGCGCCGTGATTCACGACCTCGGAAGCCCATTCGATGCTGAACCCGATGCCTACGACTGGCACAACGTGAAGGAATGGAAGGATCTCGCTCCGAAGTATGTGTTGATGGTGCTGCGCCACTACGTGAAGACGCAGGATATCGAAAACCTGAAGGATTGCAAGGAAGCCGTCTACGCCGCCATGCAGTACCTCGAAAAGATGGTGAACGAAGGCGAAAACTTCCCGCTCACCCACGGTACCGACGACACGTTCGACAACCTCTCCAGCCACGGCATTTCCGTGTACTGCGGTAGCCTCTGGATTGCAGGCCTCCGCGCAGCCGCCAAGATTGCCGAAATCCTCGGCGATAAGCAGCAGGCTGACACTTGGAACGCCAAGGCCGACGCTGCCAACAAGGAATTCGACGAAGCATTGTGGGACGAAGCCGAAGGCTACTACCACTTCTTCGTGACTCCGATGGAAGCGAAGGACGTTGTGGCTGATAAGCTCCCGCAACTCGCCGACGCCATCAAGGAAACGCTCGTCATTGACGGCAACGATGTGAAGGCAGCCCTCAAGACCATCAACGAATGGCTGAACTCCGGCGAAATCCCGAGCGATGTGGAACTTTCCAAGAACGAACTCCGCGGCCTCAAGAAGGCATGGCTCACCGCCCAGTGCAAGGACGCCTTTACCGCCAGCTGGAACGCAAAGATTGCAAACGACTGCGACGACGTATTCGCCGACACGATGCTCGCCGACACTTACCTCCGCCTGCTCGGCCTCAAGCCCATCAGCGACGAGAAGAAGGCGAAGGCCAACCTGCTCCGTGTATTCAACACGAACTACAAGGCCAACAGCCCGCTCATCGGTGCCGCAAACCTTGTCCGTAAGGACGGCTCTCCGCTGGATGAATTCAACTTCCAGGCACACGACGTGTGGATTGGCATTCAGTACAGCATCATGTGCGCCATGATGCACCACGGCCTCGAAAAGCAGGCAGCCGACATGGGCGATTCCATGATCCGCAACCTCTACGAAGAAGCTCGCATCCCGTTCGCCGCTCCGGAAGGATTCAACGGATCCTGCCGCCTGCACCCGGAAGCTCTCGTGAAGGCATTCGGCCTTAGCGCCACCGCCGCCGACAAGATGCACAAGGAACTCCTGAAGAAGGGCGCCCTGCTTGCCGACAGCCGCATCAGCCCGAAGCTCCCGCGCAACCTGCCCGCCTTCACCAAGGCATTCGGCAGCATCGCGAAGGCCAACAAGGTTGAAGCAAGTGCTCTGTTCATGCTGCTCCACAGCACGGCACTCAAGTACACCGCCGGTAAGTACTTCCGCCCTGGCATGGTGTTCGCCCTGTTGTACTAGTAGTAGCGTCATGTCATCCCCGCCCCGTAACAAGTACGGGGTAAACTCCGGCGGGGATTTCCATTCATTTAATACAAAAGACCTGTCTAAGACAAGTCTTTTTTGCTTTTTTTAAGTATAAAAGATTCTGCTTATTGAGAGACTTATATTTCAAACGGATAAAAATTCACACTCAAACCAGCACCGGTGTGTTGTTTATCTTCAACAACGGAGATAATCGCTCCTCCCACAATCTCATAGGCGTCCTTGAACCGATAACCGAGAGTGATATAGTGCGTGCCGATCGAAGGAATAGGATTGCTTATTGCAGCAGATCCAAATCCTGGGGTATACTTACTAAAACTATAGTTCAGGAACATATCCCCGAAGAATAGAGCTACATACATACCTTCAAAAAGACTTGTCTCAGTAATGTGCTTGACAATGTCTGTTCTTTTAAAATCGTTATCCTTGTAAGAAAGGAGAGAATACTGGTGGAAAAACCCCATAAAGAAACCTATTTCAAAATATTTCGTATTTATCCCTAACGAAACATGGTGGTGCAAGTCGTCGCTGATGGTTGCTCCGAACCCAAAAACAAATAAATCCCATTTATAGAACACATCCCAGCCGCACTCAAAACGAAACCCTCCGAAATCGTATATACCTTTCGTTATCATTCCTTGAGGATTGTTCAAAGAATCCGTCCATTCAGGAATATCTAAGTAGATAGACTCCTCTGGCTCAATACCGATTCTTCCATGAAAACGATGAATTTCAGAATGTTTATCCAGATTCCTGTTTATACCGTATACTTCGGGTGCCTCGGAAACTTCCAAGCGAAAATTGTCTATGGTTTCAAAATAGCAACCGGTCACGAGCATTCCCGTAACAACCAGGGCAAAGGTATAGACTAGGTTCGTCAGCCTCATTATACTAAATCTAACTTTTTTTGAAAGAATAGAAAAATATTTTGCACAATTCTGACAAGGCCATCGCCGAAAAGGATTTCTTCAAGAACAACAAGGCCGCCTTCGACCGCTGGAACATCGAATGGAGCGACCGCACTGCAGCCCTCCTGAACAAGGCCGGGTATGGTGTTCGCTCTGCTTTATTAGTCATGCAGCGGCTCCAAAGTTAAGCTCGCACGCAAACAGGTCCTCGCCTTCGGCTGCGAATTGTTTGCTTAGCGACTTAACTTCTGCGCCTTCATCGCATCACTAATAAGCTCCGTTTTTTCGGATATCCATAAACTTTAAGAGAACTGCTCATGCAGTTCTCTTTTTTTACGCCACCATTTTAGGCTTTATTCAAGTTTGCGAACCATGCGCAAACCTTGAAAACCGGGCGTTTTAAAGGTTGCGTTGTTTACAATTGTATTACGACGAAGACACTTGTATCTAAGTAATTCACGACATGCTTTACCGGGATTCTTGAAACCTGATATACTGCAGGGGTTCACCGCCAAATAGCCACCATCATCATAAAGCGCAAAATACGTTTCATAAGCATTTCCATAAGTATCATACAAGCCAAACTGATTTGGAGCATACCGCTTTACCGGATAAAGACCAGCTACATTTTCTGCGCAATGAATATCGGCATATTTTTTCAAAGAATCCTTAACAAATTCATTTCCCCAAGAAAAAACTTTTGAACGCCCTGCGTTTTGAAGAATATACCATTCGTCATAGTAAGGTAGTCTATAACCATTGGCAGATTTGTTATATGTGCATTGAGTGAGTTTGGGGCAGTTCAAGAAGCTTTCAAGCCCATCTTTTTTGGAACGGAAACCCAAATAATATTGATAATATTTAGAAGGATAATCCAACACTTCCAAGGAATCTGACGATGGATAATAATCACTATTGAGAGCTAGAACAGATTGTTTTTCATTGACTTTTTCCCCTTTTCGCAACCAGAGTGCATCTCGGACTCGCAATTCTGTTTTATCCACGATCAAATCGTATTCCATTCGGACGGCGTAGGAAGTATCTTTTACATACCTATCGTCAATGCGTCCAATTCCCTTGTAAACAATAAAATCTTTCCCTTTGAGATCTATGATAGTTTGATTTACCAGAATCCAACTTGAATCAGCATCTTTCAGGTCATTTCTATTTCTAGCAAATAAGACCAAAATACTTCTAGTATAAGGCGAGCCGTCTACATAAACACAATTTAAGGAATCAACATGGGAAGTTCCATTTACAATCCAGGTTCCATTTCCCGTAATAAAATCCTTTTCAGGACAAAGTTTCACACCCTGATTCCAATCCACTTCATACCATTTCTTACGGCCAACAGTTTTTCTCGGATTCACTGTTTTATAAGATTGCCTCACCGCAATGTTTTTCTCTTTTTGAGCAACATAATAATTTTTTAAACCGTTTTCTTCCCCAAGTGAACAAGAAAGGCAAATCAGCAATAAAGAAATTATTTTTTTCATAAAGAACAACAATTTAAGGTTGCGTCAGTAAAAATCCCATATACAGGGGAAGCGTAAGCACAGATCCATTCCGCCCAATATTGTAGTCGCCAAGTTTTATCGCCTGCTCTACATGATATTTTTCCGTATTCTTGAGAACTGTCTTTAGCGACTTTGCATTTCCGGTTTGAGCCTTGCATTCGACAGGAGTACATTTGCCCTTGTAACGCATGACAAAATCGAGTTCAACCCCACTATCCTTGTGATAGTAGTATAGCATTCGACCCATTTTACCGAGTAAATCAGCAACAAGGTTCTCGAAAATCGCTCCCTTGTAGCCAAGAAGGTCCCCACTTAGGATGTTAGACTGGGTCCCGTCTTCGAGCATCGAAATGAGCAACCCGATATCGGACATATAGACTTTAAACTCGCTCTGAATCTTGTTGCCATCCAGAGGCAGTTCCGTTTTCTCGATGTTATAGCATCGGCGAACGATTCCCGCATCCTCAATCCATTGCAGGCTCCCGGCATAATCTCGTCCACGACCTCCTTTTCGCACAATATTGTACGAGAACTTCTTGTATTCACGAGCAAGTTGTGCCGGGATGGATTCAAAGCATTCGCGGATGTGCGCCTTGTCAGCAGGCGCAGCATACTTCACCATGTCGGCTTTATATTCATCTACAATCCGCTTTTGGACCGTCAGCACTTTACCCACGTGCCCCGTCTCTATAAAAGTTGTTACGACTTCAGGCATGCCGCCAACAACTACATACTGGTGGAGCAACTCGCGAAAACGATCATGCAATGCAAGATCAACGGGGGTCTCTTTTTGCAAGCATTCGTTTAGATAATCGAAATGCATCAGCTTGATTCCGTTTGCCCAGAGCCACTCCTCAAAATCCATGGGGTACATTTCGACGATATGTTCAAAGCCAACTGGGATGGAAGCTTCTGGTTCATCTTTCTGTTCTTTTGTCTTGTACCCATGAACGCCAAGAAGCGAACCGGTACACATGACTTCAAATCGTCCATCAAGGAAAAAGTATTTGAGAGAACTACGGGCTAGGGGACAGTCCTGTATTTCATCGAAAACAAAACACGTTTCGTGAGGTTCGATTTCTGCTGTGGGAATCGCCGCAGAAATTCGCATGATAATTGACGAAACGGAAATGTCGGGAACAAAGAATTTTTTGTAATCGGGATGCATGCGAAAATCCAGATATACAACATGCTTAAAATGCCGCGTGGCGAAATCCATCACGCTGCTTGTCTTGCCACACTGACGGATGCCTTTCACAACTATCGGCTTATGATGGGGCTCGCCAATCCAATCTTCCAAAAATTTGTCTATTTTTCTCTCAAACACGTTTTCCTGCTCACTTTTTATATAAAAAAATACATTTTCCTACCGACTTTTTCAACAAAGTCCCACATTTTCCTTAAAATTTAATCATTTTACGCAAAATTTGCGTTAAAAAACAGCCTAACAGCAAAAATGAGGTGTCCCAAGCGGGGCACCTCTTTTTATGTCATTCCAAGGAGATTCTTTCGGGCTAGTTCGCCGGCGTGACGTGAGTTTCCTTTACAATAGGCATCTTGTTGCTCGGGTTAGTGTTCCAGCCGTAGTCGAACACGAGGAGCGTCGCATTCCTAAAGGCCTCCTCCGCTTCGATATAGAAGTCGAGTTGCGTCGGGCAAATGCAATTGGCTTGCGGGGCAGATTCGTCAATGTTCGGCTTCACATAGAGGGTATCGCCCCCAACGGAAACATCGATGTTTTCAATTTGCACGGCACAATTCATCTGGACCGTCTCAATGACAATCTCCGCCTTGTTTCCCAATTCATACATGCGGGCCACCGGAGGAATTGCGCCGTCACCTGCACGCGGGCCATCTGAACCGCCGTCCACCAGCGGGTCATCCCCGTTGTTCGAGTTGAGGCACTGGGCTGTAGCCTCCTCGACAATCTGGCGCGGGCGATTCTTTGCCGCATCGATAACTTCCGTCGGGCCCTTGTTGTCAAAGGCGGTATAGCCGAAACCGGCGTATTTCCCGTCAAACATAAACTCCACTCGGGCATTGCACCCGCACGTATAATCCCCCTTGCTGCGGTCGATATTCACGAAGAGCGTATCGTTGATGAGGTTTGCTCCGGAACGAGCCATAGCCTTCTTGACTTCCGTTATCACAGAGTCCTCAGAGTCCTCATTTAGACCACAAGGCAGGTTCAGGTTCGCATTGATGATGGTGAGTTTTGCCAACCCGTCAAGCCTAGCGATGGAACTCATGTAGGGGTAAGGTTCCGCCTCGCACTGGGCCGAGTTCCCATCAAAATCATGGTTCGGCAAGCATTCAAGCGAGATATTGTGCACCGGGACCGCGACACTCCCGCTAAAAACAGACGAAGAGCTCGGCGACATCACGCTGGACGAAGAAGAGGCAACATAGGATTCCTTGTCGATGGTCGAGCGAATGACCCCTTCCACGACTATAAAGGTGGCGTTCGTAAAGGCGGGCTCATCCTTCATCACGAAATGGAATTCAGCCACGCACTTGGAGTCACCCTCCGCCTTGGCCTCGTCCACAATCTGCTTCACGTAGAGGGTATCGCCCACCGCCATGACCTCGATGCTGTCGAGAAGCGCCGGATTAATGACCATCCCGGCAAAACCGCCAATCTGGTAGTCAGGCATCATCACATGGTCCACGGCAACAATCACCTTGTCGGAACCATCTTCCTGCCCCATGAGGGCGTGCGGCGGGAGCGCGAGGCCATCACCACCCGGAATATCGATATCGGAACGCCCTTTGGATTCCATGCACTTGCCACTGACCTTCACCTTCTGCACAGGGTTACCCGTAACGGAAGAAGAGGAATTATCAGAACCCGAGGAAGCCGGCTGCGAACCGGAAGATTCCGCGCCCGCACTCGATGTCGGGTCTTCGGCACCCGAAGAAAGTTCCGTCGCGGAGGAGCTTTCGTCCCCGCCAGTAACGGGAGCCGTAGACGACGATTCGTCATCACAGGCCATCAGCATGAGCGACAGAGCCGCGCTACAGAGAAGCATCTTTTTCATAAAATTCTCCTTTTTGAATTTTTTCCTTACACTCCTAAATATAAATCTAAATTTTTCAAAAGTCAATAGTTTTATGCAACAAAATTTAAATTTTTTAAAGATTTTTAGCAGTTTTTGTAATTTTTATCACAAATTTAATCCATATGCAACACCTTGTTCTATATACGAAAAACGGTTTGCCATGCCCGAGCAGGCCGGGCACCTCCCTCCGCCTTTATAAATACCGTTTATTTCAAGTGAATTGCACGGACAGCCGACACGCCCGCACCCGACACGCGCACGATCCGCGCACCACGCCCGAAGCGAGCCAGGTCAAGTTCCGACGATTCGCCCGTAAAGTGCTCGCGAACAAGCAGGTTCCCCTGCAGGTCGAACACCTGGAGCACCTTCTCGCCCGCCGTCAGCGCCTCGACATGCAGGTGCGAACCCACTATGCGCAGGCGGAACATTCCCGCACTAGGCACAGGCGATGCAATCGCCGTCCCAGAACTGCTGGATATTTCGATAGCGTCCGAACTGCTAGAGAAGCCGATTAAACTGCTGCTAGAACGAACATGAGCACTGCTGCTGGACCTTGCATGCGCGCTGCTGCTTGATCTTGCGTGTGAACTACTCGAACGCGCCTCCGAACTGCTGCTCGGCTCATTGCTATACACGCAGTTATCCACGCTTACACCCTTCTGCGTCGCAAGGCAAACTATGCCGTCCTTCTCGGTAATGGAATACAGGCCGAACGGCACCGACGATACCCATGTCGGGAACTTGGATAGTTCGGTCACGTTGCTCGATCCCGGGAACGGGTCATCCGTGAAATACCGGGTCTTGAACCCGCCGCTGTAGTTAGGGACCTTGACCGTACCCGCCTCTATCACGTCGACACGCTGGTGCGCAGGGTCATCGTTCATCGTATTGTTGAACCAGGCATCCTCATCGTGGTCGATATGCCATACGAGCAGGCCGTGGTTCGGGAGTTTCGCATCCCAGCCGGTCAACTGGCGGTTTTCCAGCACGAACCACTCGTTCTCGGTCGAGGGTACGCGCACCTTGTATGCAACGTTTTCCGTATTCAGCGGCGGGATCGCGGTAATGTCGCTAGACTCTTCCAATTCAATGTAGTCCAGCCAGCCCATAAAGTTCCGCTCGAAGGCACTGTAGCCGGGCGGGTTCTTTCCGCTACTGTTGTCCGCATACATACCCGTCGCCATCACGTCCCAGTAATGCACGCCCGGCGCCTGGTACGGCGAATCGGTAAAGTCGCTGCTGTTATTGCAGGAATGCACGCAGTAGTGGTCCTTGAGCCCCATGCCGTGGCTGAACTCGTGCAGGAACGCGGCGAACAGGTAATCTTCCTGGCTAAGAATTAGATAGCTGTCAAACTTCTTGTTGTTACCGGCATCCTGTACACCGACATTCCCTCTGCTCTTGTACCGCAGCTGGTAATGGAACCCGCCGAACGAGTTGTTGTTGTACGTAAAATCTCCACCTGCATGCAGCACGCAAAGCATGTCCACATAGCCGTCATTATTCGCGTCGTAGCGGCTCCCGTCAAAATTCGTATACTTCTGGCGCACCGCATCTATCGCCACCTTGATAAACTCGGACTCCTTATTCATATAGTCGGCAAGGTTTACATTGGCCTTCACAAGGTAGAGGTCAAAGCTGGGCTCAAACACGTCAAGCGACTGTGCGCGAAAATAGTCCCGTACCGAACCGAGGCTGCCCGCCGCCGTGTAGTTCTCCGCATTCAGCAGGCTATAGACCGAAAGCGAATCGCGGTTCGTCTTGTTGCCAAACTCCACAAGAAAAACGGGGAAACGGTTCTTGCCCTTCTCGTGCCCGTTAGGGGGGCCCATCTTGAGCATGGCACGCGAGCCCGATTCCGGAGCACGCTTCGCCCGGGTCGGCACCCACGGGGCGCGTTCCGCCTTTACGGTATCCTCGGGCATTACCCGTGCCGGGTGCAACTTGCGGTAGGCCTCCATCTGGCGAGACCTGTCCACGCTCGGCCGGAGCTGCCTCGCCCTAGCCCTGCTACCGGCAACATCATCGCGGGCCTTCACCTTCATCGGAAGGCCGGCCTGGTCGGCATAGTAATATATATTGCCATCGCCCTGCACAAGCAGTTCGCCCGATTCCGTAGTCACATAGAAGAACCGCTCGTCGCCCACGAAAATAACCGTAAGCGAATCTCCCCCGTTGTCGATTTTCCGCGGAGCCGGGTTAAACGGTGCAGCGCACACCGCACAAGCAGCGCACAGCCCAAAAAGCCAAACCAACGTGGCGCATAAGTTCATTCTACACAACATACCTCTACTAAAATACACTTTTTAAAGCAAAACGCAAGCAAAAACAGCCTTCAGAAACCAATTATTACAAAAATGTTTGACAAATCTGTTTTTTTTTACTTATATTCAAAAAAAAACAACGTCCTTAAATCAAGGAGTATTCACCATGAAAAAGAGCCTCCATGTTGGCATTTCAGCCATCTCCACCGCCCTCCTGATGAGCCTCGTTGCCTGCGGCGACGACAGCTCCAGCGGCTCTGACAGCAAGACCGCCACACCCGACTTCGAAGTCCAGACCTTCGACGAACTGGGTCTTTGCGCAAAAACCGCCGAAGGCACCGTCGGATTCGTGAAAGACGACCAGACCTCCTACACCTGCAAGTCCGGAGAATGGGTGAAAAATGATGAGAAGTCCTCCAGCAAGGACGAAGGTTCGAAGGACTCCGACGGCGATGGCGGCAAGACTTCTGCCGATGACGACAACGGCAAGACTCCAGCAGACAATGATAACGGTGGCAAGACACCGGCCGGTGACGATAACGGCGAGGCGCAGTCCGGCGATAACGGAGACCAGACTCCTTACTCATTTGAACCTGCTGGTGCTGGTCTTGCCTCTGAAATGTTTGAAAGTTTATCAGGCACAGCATGGGCAGATAATGAAGGTTCTATTCACGACAAATGGACGTTCTCGTCATTAAGCGATGGGAAAATTACCATCACGGCAACAATGATTAACGATGACGGAACCCCTTATGATGACACTTCGCTTGACTATAGTCTTGATGTAGCGCGAGGAGTTTTGATTGACGCTTTTGGCGAAGAAGAAGAATATATAATTTATGCAGACGGGCTACTTCTTAAAGTCTATCTTTCTGACAAATTTAAAAGAGAGGGCTTTTCAGAAGGGCTTGTAGGAAAATGGGTAAACGACGATGATGACTTTATAAACATAAGTGCCGACGGAAAGCGGTCCATTAACAATGGTGTGACATCCACTTCCATAGTAAAGATGTCAAACGGTGTTATGTACTATAAATTAGGCAACGTGCAGGAAAACCTTTATTACGATGGAACATACATTTACGAAGTAACGGAAGTGCTTTACCCGGTAGAATAATCTTCAACCTGATTGAATTTGATGTCGTGCTGAACAGCGACGAAATTGCATCTAGCGTGTCCGTGATTGCGGGCACGCTTTTTCTTTCCAAATGGCTTGTCGGAAATGTATTGGGGTTTTAGGGGCAAAGCCCCTAGGAGAAGGGGTAGGTCGAGCGCGGCTCGACCGAGGGGAAGACCTTCCCCTTCGGATCAAATAACTCAACTAAAAACAATAAATTGTTTAGTTTCGTTTATCGCTACGCTCAGAATAACGCCAATTACACATTACACATTTCACGCTCCCTACCATCTTTTCTATATTTAGGGCCACTATGAGTCTTAAATTTGATACCCCCATTACCGAAGTTCCGCTGTTCCACCAGGGTAAAGTACGCGACATGTACGACCTGGGCGACAGCTTCCTGATGGTCGCCAGCGACCGTCTTTCCGCTTTTGACGTGGTGCTCCCCGCCCCGATCCCTGGTAAGGGCAAAATCCTCAACCAGCTTTCGCTGTTCTGGTTCAAGCACCGCGGCATGAAGAA
>JAEEGH010023613.1_pt1 | contig 12487 bp, 11 predicted proteins | sample 9134181 | NCBI WGS metagenome assembly JAEEGH01 (sample SAMN16246544, study PRJNA631951) | gut metagenome | biome: gut microbiome; feature: rumen; material: DP-attached | host: Bos | place: Iran: Karaj | collected 2018-10
GTAAGCAAAAGACGATAGAGCTGTTCCTTGGAATAAATCGTGAAGACATCTTCACAGGCGGCCAGCTCATAGAAATCTACGACAAGTATCTGGAGTCCAAGAACGAAGAGTTTTATAGACTTCTCCTGCTTCACAATGAGGATGATGTCAAGGGGATGTCAGAACTGCTTCCTATCCTGTACTATGTAGACTTTTTTGAAAGCATCAAGAATATGCCTCCTCTTCATATGCGAACAGACGCTCAGCAGTCCGAACTGTCTGATACGCTTCCTCTTCGTGCTGTCAAAGTTCAGGCCAATTATTATACAGATATGGACGGCACAGAGAAAAAAGAGATATTCATGAAGCTTTCACTTTCATGCAATCTTCCGGTACCGTTTAAATGTAATCTCGATGGAATATTTTTGAACATAGAGGGAAATACAGCAAATCTCAGAATTCCTCTTTTCGAAGAAGAGCTCAAATACTTTTATTCAAATTATAAGGATTATTATTATCTTCCGGACGAAGATCAGGCACTGCACAAGTCTGTAGCTTCCTTCGTAGAAAGGTCGCATCGGGTTCAAGCCAAAGCAGAGAACTGCTACACAAGGAAACCCGGACAGTTTTTAAAGCAGTGGGACCTTGTATTTACACCTTTCTTCAAACATGAATACAAGGAACACGCCTTATATTTTGAATTGACAGACAATATCAAAGTCAACAGATCTGCCATGAGCCTGTATGCATGTCATGTTCTGTCACACCTTTTTGAATGATAAATCGAGTAGACTGACTCCTACTCGATTTCGCACATTACGACCGGCAAATAAATTTGTAGGTCTTGTGCAATCGAGTAGGCTGACTCCTACTCGATTTCGCACACGAACATTCCGCACTTCGTGCTCCATGTTCTTACAACCGGCAAATGAATTTGTAGGTCTTGTGCAACAAGAAAAGCTCCGGAGGCTAACCGGAGCTTTTCTCTTGCAGAGGAAAATTTAGTTGATGCAGTTAAAATCCAGGTCTTGTCCCGGATTGGTTCAGCAAATCCAAATCCTATTGTCATACAAGCCAGACACGAGCACATTTTCTTATGGTCATAGCCTTGATAACAATTCCAGATACTGATATAAGTTATCCCTTCGGTCTTTCGTAGTAGAAAGAGTTCTTTCTTACAAATCCGATATCCTTATAATTTATTATCTGTTCTGTAGCACCAATGAACAGGATACCGCCCGGAGCCAGCGAATCATAATATTTTCTGAAGGTCTCATCCTTAGCTTCTTCTGTAAAGTAGATAAGAACGTTACGACATACGATCAGGTGATAATCCTTGGGATAAGGATCTCTTAAAAGGTCTGCCTGTTTGAATGTTACGCGGCTCTTGATCTCATTAGAGATAGTTACTGTTCCGTCTGAATTCTTGGTAAAATACTTATCCTTAAGATCCTTGGGAACTCCGGCTATCTCCTTCTCTGCATAAATGCCCATCTTAGCTTTGGCAATAGCAACAGAATCAAGGTCAGTAGCCAGTATATTGATCTGATTAAGAGGTACATGACGAGATAATAACATTACAATAGTATATGGCTCATCACCTGTAGAGCATGCAGCACTCCAGATCTTAAGATTCTTGCCAAACTTGCCCATTAATTCCGGAACCATATCTTTGTCCATAAGAGCCCACTGATCCGGATTACGGAAGAATTCCGATACGTTGATGGTAAGATATGTAACAAAGGCATGAAGTACTTCTTTGTCCTTCTTGATCAGCTCCATGAACTGGTCGTATCCTTTTACCTCATACTTGCCGATAAGAGTATCTATACGGCGTTTCATCTGCTTTTCCTTATAGGCATTCAGATCTATCTTGGTCAGGTCGTAAACTGCTTTTTTGAACCACTCATAATCATAAGCCATGATACTTATAACCTCCACAGAATATATATCCCTGCTTCTATGTTCAGAGATACGTGTCGTCAAGACACACGATATATTACTATACAGATACTACATAAAGAATATCGGATGATCTATACAAAAGATTAATACAGAACATGACAAAATAATTAGAACAACATTTAAAGCATTAATTAAGCCTCATTTTCAAGTTCCGTCACCAAAAGCAAATAAAAAAGCTCCGATAGCGTAATCGCTACCGAAGCTTAAATCTACCAATTAAATTGTTAGATTAGTAATACTAAATATTACTCTTCTGTCTGCTCAGAGATAACCTGATCGATATCTACAGAAGCAACATCTTCGTTGTCATCCTTCTTCTCAGGAGCAAGCATAGCCTTTACAGAAAGGCTGATCTTGTGCTCATCTTCATTGAAGTCTACAATCTTAGCTGTTACTTCATCACCAACCTTAAGTACATCAGCAGGCTTATCAATATGATCCTTAGAGATCTGTGATACATGAAGGAGTGCATCGATACCGGATTCAAGCTCAACAAATGCGCCGAAATCTGTCATACGAGCAACCTTACCACTTACAACATTGCCTACAGCATACTTCTCAGAAGCGTTCTTCCATGGATTTCCATCTTCGAACTTTCTGGAAAGAGCGATCTTCTTGCCGTCGATAGACTTAACAAGAACCTTAACTGTATCGCCAACTTTAAATACTTTCTTAGGACTCTCAACACGGCCCCAGCTCATTTCAGAGATATGAAGAAGACCATCAGCACCGCCAAGATCGATGAATGCACCGAAATCTGTAACGTTCTTAACTGTTCCTTCAACAATGTCTCCAGCCTGGATCTTATCGAAAAGCTCCTTAGCCTTCTCAGCCTTCTCAGCTGCGATAAGCATGCGTCTGTTTCCGATATATCTTCTTCTGCGAGGATTGTACTCTGTTACTACGAACTCGATTTCCTGATCCTGATATTTTGTAAGATCCTTTTCATAAGTATCTGATACAAGGCTTGCAGGGATGAAGATTCTAACTTCATCAACTACTACTACAAGACCACCTTCCAGAACCTGTACAACCTTTGCAGAAAGTGTTTCTTTGTTATTGAAAGCTTCTTCAATCTTCTTATTGCCACGATCAAGAGCAAGTCTCTTGTATGACAGTACTACCTGTCCATCAGCATCATTGGCTTTAAGAACCTTGACATCCATCTTGTCTCCAACGTTAAGCTTTGTTGTAAGATCAAGACTGTTATCGTTACTGTACTCATTTCTGGAAAGAATACCGTCGGACTTGTAACCAATGTTGAGGATGGCTTCATCAGGTTTAACATCGATTATAGTACCTTCAACGACCTCCCCTGTATGAATTGTCTTGAATGACTCGTTGAGCATCTGCTCAAATGTCTGTTCCTGTTCTGACATATGTCTGAACCTCCTCAATAATATTCTTCGGGGTTGACGCCCCAGCGGTAATTCCCACTTTATATATACCCTCAGGAAAATCCTTGGGTAAGTCATCTACTGTTTGTACGAAATATGTATGTTTGCATTTTGCTGCGCAAATCTCATACAGTTTCCGTGTGTTGGAACTTGTTGTTCCTCCGATCACTATCATGGCATCAGCTTCAGCAGCAATTTTTTCTGCTTCTGTCTGTCGCTCCTGTGTAGCATTACAGATAGTATTCACAATATTAATATTGTAGCCTTTGCTACTGAAAATTTCAACCACATCTTTAAATTTTTTGTAATTAAATGTTGTCTGAGAGACGAGTGTGAGTTCAGTTTCCACAGGAAGTGTGAACTTTTCTGCATCTTCAAGACTCTCTATAACGAAAACCGGTCCATTAGCCCAGGACACGATGCCCTCTACTTCCGGGTGTTTTGCGTTACCTGTTATGATTATAGTACGTCCTTTTCGGCTCTCTTCATCAACGATCTTATGTATCCTTTTTACAAAAGGACAAGTAGCATCTACATATGGTATACCTTTGTTCTTGATCTTCTCCTCAGTTTCCCTTGGTATACCATGGGCCCTGATAACTATAGTTCCATCATCAGATACATTGGAGAGTTCTTCAGGTGAGTTGACAACTTCAACTCCCTTGCTTTCAAGATCCTTCACTACTTCTTCATTGTGAATGATCGGACCGTATGTGTATATCTTTTTATCGTTATGCTCAACCTGCTCGTAAACTGTATCAACAGCTTTTTTTACACCAAAGCAGAAGCCCGCATGTTCAGCTAAGATAACTTCCATGATTCCTATTCCTTTCTCAGCGAACTGTCATTACCTGAGGTCAGGTTCAAATATCAATCTGATACCTTATGAGATCTTGGCCATTTTCAGCCAGCTCATACCTCAAACGATTGCAAATCATTTTGTATTATACAATTCAATTATCTTATCAGCAACCTCTTCTATAGACATATCTGAAGTATCTACAAGAATTGCGTCATCAGCCTGCTTGAGAGGTGATGCTTCTCTGTGCATATCGCGGTAATCTCTTTCTGCAATATCCTTCTCGATATCGGCAAGGACAGCTTCCTGACCTTTAGCGATCATCTCTTTATATCTGCGCTGTGCTCTTACTTCAACGCTTGCTGTGAGGTAGATCTTAAGATCAGCCTTAGGAAGAACTACAGTTCCGATGTCGCGGCCGTCCATTACTACGTTCTCTGTCTCAGCAAGCTTTTGCTGAAGCTCAACAAGCTTTTCTCTAAGTCTTGCTACCTGAGATGTCTTGCTTGCCATTGCGCTTACTTCAGGATTTCTGATAAGTCCGTTAACGTTCTCATCTCCAAGCATTACAACCTGCTCGCCGTCAATATATTTAATAGTGATCTCAGCAGACTGAGCCTTTTCTCCGATCTCTTCCATGTTATCCGGATCAACATTCTGACGGGACAGGTACAGTGCCATTGTTCTGTACATAGCTCCTGTATCAACGTAGATAAATCCAAGCTTTCCTGCTACTATTTTGGCAATTGTACTCTTTCCTGCTCCTGCAGGTCCGTCGATTGCAATCTGATGACTCATTTAAAAATCTCCTTAAAATTTATTCTTCTGCTGCTGCGCAAAGTCCTGCCAGATGTCCTGTAGACCAGGCAATCTGAAGGTTGAAGCCTCCTGTCACAGCATCAAGATCTAAAACTTCTCCCGCAAAATAAAGTCCTTTTCTGAACTTTGATTCCATGGTCGAAGAATCTATCTCCTTTACATTAACTCCGCCTTTAGTAACAATGGCTTCGTTGAATCCTCTTGTTCCTGTTACTGTCATAACAAGATCCTGAGTGAGGTTTATAAGCTTCATTCGCTCTTCCTTACTTATCTCGCTGACCTTCTTATCAGGCGCGATACCTGAAAGATTTATCATGACCGGAATAAGCTTTGCCGGGAAAAGACCTCCAAGTATATTCTTGAAAACTTTTTTATTACCCTCTTCAAAATCACGGATAAGTCGCTTATCAAGCTGATCCCTGGTCAGTGCCGGTTTAAGATTAAGATGTATCTGATACTTTGTTCCCTCTTCATAGCAGGTACTTGCTGTAAGAATAAGAGGACCGCTTATACCAAAGTGTGTAAAGAGCATTTCGCCAAAGCCTTCGTATACGCTCTTTCCGGCTTTGCTCTTCTTTTTCTTTTTGGCTGCAGCACCATCGTCTTTCTTAACTACGCCAAGAGTCTTGATCTTGGCTTTGTTAGCCGGGCCCTTTTCATCATCCTTGTCATCTTCGCAGACAACCATTTTGACGCTGACATTCTTAAGTGACAGTCCCTGAAGTTCTTTGACCCAAGGCTCTTTTACTTCAAGAGGTACAAGGCTCGGATATGGCTGCGACAAGCTGTGTCCTGCCTTACGGGCGAATCTGTAGCCATCACCTGTAGAGCCGGTGCTTTCATAAGAAATACCGCCTGTACATACGATAACTGCATCAACAGGGATCTTCTCCTTCTTGTTTACAGTTATTGATACTACTGTATCGTCCTTGTATTCAATTGCAGTCACTTCGCTCTTGTATTCGATCTTAACATGCAGGCGCTGAAGATATCTGACAAGAGTGCCTATGATATCTGAGGAATGATCTGAAACGGGGAAAACTCTGTCTCCACGTTCTACCTTGAGATGGCAGCCGTTCTTCTCAAAAAAGTCGCATACGCTGTCATGATCAAAAGCATAAACTGCGCTGTACAAAAATTTGGGATTACGGCATACATTGCCAAAGAACATGTCGGTATCTGCATTGTTGGTAACATTGCATCTACCTTTACCGGTGATATATATTTTTTTACCGGCTTTTTCATTTTTTTCGTATATAGTGACTTTCGCGCCACTTTCGGCTGCAGCTACGGCCGCCATCATTCCGGCGGCGCCTGCACCGATTACTGCAATATTTTTCATATAACTCTCAACTTCAGTTATTTTAGTTGCTTACTTGAATGACTGATAGGCAGCTTCCAAAAGTCCTATCGAATCATCATGACTAAGATCATAGTCACCTGTAACAGCCATACAGCCGCTTCCGTGGATGAAGATCCACATCTTCATGAAGAGCTGCTCCGGCTCTCTTACGCCCTGGGTTCTTGCACGATCAACTTCTTTAACAACGTATTCCTGACCTCCGTTGACAAGGGCATACATGCTCTTATCTTCGTCATTACCACCTGTCAGAAAAAGAAGTCTGAAGAGGTTAGGATACTTCTGAGCAAACTCGATATATGCCATACCGAGGTCTACAAAAGGTGTTTCGTTATTCTTAGGATAGGATGCATAGTAGTCTTCATAAAATACAGACGCCTTCTTAAATACATCATCCTTGAGTCCTTCCATATTGTCATAAATACGGAAGATAGGCTGTGTTGAACATCCCGCAGCTGCAGCAAGTTTTCTTGACGTTATTGCTTCATACCCCTCTTTTTTAGTGATCTTGAATGCTGCATTAACAATTTCTTTTTGTGTAATTGTTGCTTTACGTGACATTGTGCTCCCCCTTATGCAATTTTTTATAACGTCCGTTATCTATTTTACATTGTGTCACGGTACATTGTCAAAACAAGATTACAGCAAAAAGAAGGCCTTCGTATCAGCCTTCTTCTATCTGTTTTATAAGATCTGCAAGGACGATCTCAACATTTTCGCACTCTTCATTAACAGTTATGTCTGCATACTTTTTGTATAGCTTCATGCGTTCATCATAGAGCTGTTCAAAAGTCTGTCCCTCGCGAATCACAACGCCGCGCTGCTTGATATCGGAAAGTCGCTTTACAAGGCGGTCATAGTTCACATGGAGATATACAACTTTTCCGATGCTCTTAAAATGCTCCATGGCTTTTTCGCCATATACAGCACTTCCTCCTGTGGAAATAACTGTTTTCTCACAGTCTATAGATGCATTAACTTCATTCTCGATCTCTATAAAACCATCAATGCCTTCATCTTCGATGATCTGGCTAAGCTTTTTTTCCTGCATCTCCTGGATAAGGATATCAGAATCAATGAACTTGTATCCTAAAACCTTGGCAAGGATAACGCCCAGTGTACTCTTGCCGGAAGCGGGCATTCCAATAAGTATAATGTTATCTTTTGAATGTTCTGTATTTCTGTCTGTCATTTTAAAACCTTATCTGTAATCTGTATTTTTAGATCATCTTTTATCTAAGAAAAAAACTTTTTAAAGATCATTTTTTCTATTATCAGTTTTCATAACTCTTATGAGTTACTGTCACTTCCTTATCTTCAACTTCAAGAACTGCGTACATCTTTTTCATGTCAGACTGTCTTGGAAGTGAGATGCTGCCCGGGTTAAGGATTATGAATCCATCATCAAGCACTTCGTAATGAGGGATGTGAGTATGGCCATAGATGAGCATATCACAGCCCTTACTCTGTGCATAATAGACCATCCTGTTCATGTCCATGCCCGGATGGCAGTGTGTATTGTTGCAGGAATGACCGTGAAGTAAAAGGACTGTCCTTCCGCCGAGTTTAAATATCTTTTCAAGCGGGACGTCTCTGCCATAGTCGCAGTTGCCCTTAACGATATGCGTATGGTAATCAACCGGTCCCAGTACGCCCTCAAGAGTATCTTCCAGATCCCCCGCATGGATCAGCACATCAAACGGTGACTCATCCTTGATCTTCTGTTTCATATAAGCCTGCTGCCCATGTGAATCACTGAACACTATTGCCTTAATCATTATTAACTCCTATGCATTTCTATGTCCCAGATACAGGATGTATCTAGTACATGTTTAGAAGTTCATGGATGAACTTCTATGTCCCCGGATTACAGGATGTAATCCCGACATGTTTAGAAGTTCATGGATGAACTTCTATGTCGTTTTTACCAATCCGAATCCCAGTCGGATCCGCCTGAATCCCAGGAATCGTTGCTGTCCCAGTCAGAATCGGAATCCCAGTCGGAATCAGATGAAGAACTGAAATTTTCTTCATAATAGTCGCTGCTGGTAAATGATGTATTTATATCCCCATCAGAGTAGGAATATGATCCTTCATAATAGTCGGAATACTCTGCATCAGCGTCTATGTACGGACTACTTCCGTAATAGTACCAGTCATCAGCATAATAGTCATATGTATACCATGAATCATCACGGCTGTAATATGTAGTACCGCCTATATTGTAGTAACCGTTCTTGTTGACCGGCTCCATGATCTTGCCCATGAAAGCCAGCAGAAGTGCTACTGCTACAGCGATGATCGCATTTCTTATAATGCGCTTTTTGTTAATAGAATTCTTAAAAGTCTTAAAGACAAAATAAAGCGTTACCGGAATTATTATAAACGGAGCAAACTTAAGATACTCTCCGATGGACGCAAGCCAGGATAATCCAACAAAGCCAAAGAAGATATATACTATATAATCCCAGAAGCCCTTCTTTTCAGAGGGTTTATTTCTGCCTGAGCTACTGCCGCTACTTCTATAGCCACTACTCTTTGGAGGCTGATTACTCTTTTGTCTTGCAATCTCATCCTTGAGCTTTTGATACAGCTCATTAACAGCATATGACTCGTCGCCACCCTTGTATCTTACTGCTCTTGAGCCGTCCGCCTTATTTTTATATACAACAAAATCACCCGAGTCATCTTTGTAGATACCGAATGCCTTGGGCTCTTTTATATCTTTTCCGATAAAAAATCTTGTAGTCTCTTCCGGAGGAAGGTGATGATCTATGTACCACTGCTTAAGCTGCTCGATAGTTGTAGGAACTCCTGAAGCTTTGCGTACATTATCGTTTGGAGCGCCGCAGTTGGGACACTTTTCCAAGGTATCATCATACTGGGAGCTGCAATAATCGCAAACCTTTTTCATCGTTTTTCCCTTCTGATATTTTTTCTGATTTTCTGAAAAAAATAGTTCACCTTAAATATGTCATTTACAGGTCTATCATTTACAAGCCACTATCTTAACACATCAGCACGCGTTCGCAAAGAGCAAAAAAGAGCCATCCCCCGAAGGAAACAGCTCTTTTAAAATGCACTAACAATTAAGCGTTAACGATCTTGCCGAAGTCAGGCTTAAGGCTTGCTCCGCCGATAAGACCGCCATCAATGTCAGGCTTTGAAAGAAGCTCTGCAGCATTGCCAGCGTTCATAGATCCGCCGTACTGAATACGAACTGCTTCAGCTGTTGCCTGATCATAAAGCTTAGCGATAAGCTCACGAATGAATCCGCAAACTTCCTGAGCCTGATCAGCTGTAGCTGTCTCGCCTGTTCCGATAGCCCAGATTGGCTCGTAAGCGATAACGAGTTCTTTAACCTGATCAGCTGTTACGCCGTCAAGATCCCATGTGATCTGTCTCTCGATCCACTCTTTGTAAGTGCCAGCCTTACGAAGTGCAAGAGACTCACCACAGCAAAGGATTGGCTTAAGACCAGCAGCGAATGCCTTCTTAACCTTTGCATTGATAAGGATATCATTCTCACCGAAGATATCTCTTCTCTCAGAATGTCCCATGATAACGTACTTAACGCCTGCATCTACAAGCATAGGTGCAGAGATCTCACCTGTGAAAGCGCCGCTGTCTTCAATATAGAAGTTCTCAGCACCAACCTGTACGTTTGTACCAGCAACAGCTTCAACAACTGTTGTGATATCGATAGCAGGTACACAGTAAACAACATCTACGTCGTCGTTCTTAACAAGATCCTTAAGCTCAGCGCAAAGTGCCTTAGCTTCTGAAGGAGTCTTATTCATCTTCCAGTTACCGGCAATAATTCTTCTACGTGCCATTTTAATATTCCTCCGAATTTTGATTGTTCATAAGCAGACTCGAAAATACTATGACTTTTTGTCACTTCGTTCCAAAAGTCATGTAAATAGGCCAATTGAGAACACCTTTGGTGCCTAGCCTATTTACCTACCGATTCACTTTCCTACGAAATCCGCAGTAAATGCGGATTTCTGATTCAAGGTTGCGAAAACATATGCATTTCCTCGTTCGCGTTGCTCGTCATATTCGCGCAAATTAAGCTCTGTCATCTGCAGCGTAAACGCCAGGAAGCTTCTTGCCTTCAAGGAACTCAAGAGAAGCACCGCCACCTGTTGAGATGTGGCTCATCTTATCAGCATAACCAAGCTGGTTAACAGCAGCTGCTGAATCACCACCACCGATGATTGTTGTAGCGCTTGTCTCTGAAAGAGCCTTAGCAACTTCCTTAGTACCTGTAGCAAGAACAGGGTTCTCGAATACGCCCATAGGTCCGTTCCAAACTACTGTCTTAGCAGACTTAACTGCCTCTGAGTAAAGCTCGATAGTCTTAGGTCCGATATCTGCACCCTCTTTGTCAGCAGGGATCTTATCAGCATCTACAACTGTTGTGTTGATAGAAGGATTGTCGATAGGGCTTGGGAACTCGTCGATACATACAGCATCAACAGGAAGAAGAAGCTTCTTGCCAAGCTTATCAGCCTTCTCCATCATTTCCTTACAATAATCAACCTTAGTCTCATCAAGGAGTGACTTACCAACTTCATATCCCTTAGCCTTAAGGAATGTGTAAGCCATACCACCACCGATGATAAGTGTATCGCACTTCTCAAGAAGAGTGTTGATAACATTGAGCTTATCAGCAACCTTAGCACCGCCAAGGATAGCAACGAATGGACGAACAGGGTTCTCTACTGCGTTACCAAGGAAATCGATCTCCTTCTGCATGAGGTAACCAACTGCGCATGTGCCGCCCTTTTCACGAACATACTTAGTAACAACTGATACAGAAGCGTGTGCTCTGTGAGCTGAACCGAAAGCATCGCATACATAGTCATCGCAAAGCTCTGCGAGTTCCTGTGCGAACTTCTCACCAGCCTCTTCAGGCTTAGTCTCTTCTTTGCCTCTGAAACGTGTGTTCTGAAGAAGAACAACATCGCCTTCAGCCATATCAGCAACTGCCTTTGTAGCAGCTTCGCCAGTTACGTTGTAATCAGCAACGAAGTTAACCTTCTTGCCAAGCTTCTCTGAAAGTCTTTCAGCAACAGCTGCAAGAGACTCGCCTTCGTTAGGTCCGTTCTTAACTTTACCAAGGTGGGAGCAAAGGATAACCTTGCCGCCATCAGCGATAAGCTTATTGATTGTAGGAAGAGCTGCAACGATACGTGTCTCGTCTGTGATCTTGCCTTCCTTAAGTGGTACGTTGAAATCGCATCTTACAAGGACTCTTCTGCCCTTTGCATTGAAATCATCTACAGACTTTTTATTAAGTGCCATAGTATATTTCCTCCTGATAGATTATTGTTTAAAAATAAAAGGAGGCTCGGTCCTAGTGGACCGGACCTCCTTAATTTGATTCTGGATTATGTCCCGAACAGCTTATTGTATAAGCCCGGAGTACATCAAATCAATTATCCAAGCTCTGCGAAGTACTTAATTGTACGAACCATCTGGCTTGTGTATGAGTTCTCGTTGTCATACCATGAAACAACCTGAACTTCATAGAGATCATCAGCAACCTTGTTAACCATTGTCTGAGTTGCATCGAAGAGTGAACCGAATCTCATTCCAACGATATCAGATGAAACGATCTCTTCTGTGTTGTAACCGAATGACTCAGTTGCAGCAGCCTTCATAGCCTCGTTGATAGCTTCCTTAGTAACGTCAGCCTTCTTAACAACAGCTGTAAGGATTGTTGTTGAACCTGTAGGTGTAGGAACACGCTGAGCAGCTCCGATGAGCTTGCCGTTGAGTTCAGGAATAACAAGACCGATAGCCTTTGCAGCACCTGTTGAGTTAGGAACGATGTTGCAAGCACCAGCTCTTGAACGACGAAGGTCGCCCTTTCTCTGAGGTCCGTCAAGGATCATCTGATCACCTGTGTAAGCGTGGATTGTGCACATGATACCAGACTGGATAGGTGCATATTTGTTAAGAGCATCTGCCATAGGTGCAAGACAGTTAGTTGTGCAAGAAGCAGCTGAGATGATCTTGTCATCTTTTGTAAGTGTCTTGTGGTTTACGTTGTAAACGATTGTAGGAAGGTCGTTTCCTGCAGGAGCAGAGATAACAACTTTCTTAGCACCAGCATTGATGTGTGCCTGTGCCTTCTCTTTAGATGTATAGAAACCTGAG
>JAEEGH010023614.1_pt1 | contig 12487 bp, 7 predicted proteins | sample 9134181 | NCBI WGS metagenome assembly JAEEGH01 (sample SAMN16246544, study PRJNA631951) | gut metagenome | biome: gut microbiome; feature: rumen; material: DP-attached | host: Bos | place: Iran: Karaj | collected 2018-10
GGGGGGGCGGGGGGGGGGGAGGGGGGGGGGGGGGGGAGGGCGGGGGCGGGGGGCGATTCGGTGGCGGTGGGGGGGGGTCGTCAGGCCCAGGGCGGGGGGGGTGGGGGAGTCGAGCCAGGCCGGGTCGGCGTCGAAGAGGGTGCGCATGTCTTGGAAGGTGGCGCGGGCGAGCTCGGCGACGGGGTCGGGCGCGAAGAAGGCCGGCGGCGCGCGGAAGGCGGCGGGGGGGCGGACGAAGGGCGAGAAGAAGGGGTCGGCGAAAGGATCGCCGAACGGGTCGGCGAACGGGTCGGAGAAGGAGTCGGGGATCGGGTCGGCGAGGGCGGGGGAGGCGGCATCGGGGGAGGAGGAAGCCGTCAGGGCGGAGTCCGGGGCGGGCTCCGGGGCGGGGGGCGGCGGAGCGAGGGTGTCGGCGGGCGCGGATTCGGGGGCGGCATCGAGGACGGCGGAGTCGTCGTCCGCGGCGGAAAAAGGTGACGAGGCGTCCAGTTCAGGTGGCAAGGAGGAACGCACCTGAGGCTGGGACTCTGCCGCCGGATTGGGTTGGGGGTTGTTCCGGGGCAGGGTTGCCTCGTCACGAAGAGGGGCGCGGGAGGCGCTGCGGCCGGCTAGGACGTGGTAGCCGATGAGAAGCAGGGCGGCCGCGAGGAGCAGCTGGATGACGCAGAACCCGATGATGAGGAGGCGGTCGGGCCAGCCGAGCCGCGTGATCAGCGGCGGAGGTGTGGGAATGGGGCTGAATGACTCTTGTGCGTTCATGGCACAGAGGCTTATAGCAGAAAGCGTGCCGAAAGCGGCGAAGGGACAAATTGGCACAACGGGGGGGTGAAAGGGGGGCGATTTTTATTTGTGGAAAAGCCCGTGATCGGGCGTACCCCCCCCAGTCGCCTGGTGGCGACATCCCCCTCTCGGAGGGGGACATGTGCTGATGTTTTACGGTGGATTCCGAGAAAAAGCGGACACGACAATCGCGTCCCAGAGGACATTTGCAACTAACAAAAATCGCACTCGGCAAGTGCTATCGGTTTCGCAACAGTTCCCATTTTGCTCGGATGCGCAACTGGAGGTCGTCGAGCCAGGGATGGCGGTGGATGCCCAGGCGGAACAAGGGGGCGCCTTGGCCTGCCAGAACGAGCTGGGTCATTCCGGAGAGCCCGTGGAGGGCGAAATTCCGGTCGATGAGGGCATCGGCAGGGGCTTTGTCCTGCCAGTAGTGGTAAATCCAGGCCGGAGCGGTGAGGATCTGGGTCTTTTGCGCAAGGAGCGTGCCATCCGTCAATTGCTCCGGGGTGCGGATATGGTGCTTTGCCCGCATGGCGAGTACGACATCTCGGACTTGCCGGATGATGGGGAGATTGTCGCGGTGGACACCGAGGATGCCTGAATTGTACATGCGGGTGCGGGCCGTGAAGGCCGGGAAATCCGGGTCGGCCACCAGCGAGGCAAAATCGGGGCGTTTTCCAAGGAGATATTCGCGTTTTTGCATGATGGAAACGCTGGGGGATAGTTTTCGGAACAGCGGTCCGAGGGGCCGAAGGAGGACCGTATCGCCGTCGAAGAAGAAAAAGGAATCATCCTGGCAGCGGAAGATTTCAGCCTTGACGACGTTCTTGTACTGGTTGGCGGCCTGGATCCATGCGGCGATGTCGTGAGGGGAAAGCGGGATGATGGTGATGTGGGGAGCGAGGGCCTCGTAGAAACTGGGCTGGTCGGTATAGAGGAGGAGCGGACAGGGGAGCCGGCCGCCATGGACATGAAAGCAGGAAAGAATCGAAAAGGCCGTGCGAAGATGGATGCGCTCGGAAGAATGGGCAAGATAGATGATGTTCATGATGGGGAAGCCCAACGGCGCCTTCGTAATGTTATGCCGACGGGAGTGAAGCATGAAGGCTTGCGGTTGGCAAGCGGAAAGGCGCGGGGAGCGCAGGCTGGACGGTTGCAGTTGATGAGAGAGGTCGAGTTGCTTTGATGCAATGCTCTTTGCCCTACCGCATTTTCTCGTGTCCATCATTGGGGGGGGCGTCGATCCGGACGTTTCTTGAAAAATGTTTCAGAAACTCCCAAATAAGAGTTGAAATGAGGGATGCGCTTGTCGCGTCCGTTTGGAAGGGGGCGGCACGGAGGCCGCCCGGCAAGATCATGACGAAAAGGCGCGCGGGGGATCAGAACTCGGGGTCGACCTCGAGGTGGTCCATGATGAACTGGCGGCGCTCGGGGGTGTTGCGGCCCATGTAGAAAGTGAGGACGGGAGGGACGCGGGCTTCGTTGCCGATGCGGACGGGGGTGAGGCGCATCTTGGGGCCGATGAAGTGGACGAACTCGTCGGGGTTGATCTCGCCGAGCCCTTTGAAGCGGGTGACCTCGGAGGAGCGGAGGGACTTCATGGCGTCGTCGCGTTCGGCCTCGGAGTAGCAGTAGCGGGTCTCCTTCTTGTTGCGGACGCGGAAGAGCGGGGTCTCGAGGATGAAGACGTGGCCGGTGGTGGCGAGGGAGGGGAAGAACTTGAGGAAGAAGGTGAGGAGGAGGTTGCGGATGTGCATGCCGTCGACATCGGCATCGGTGGCGAAGACGATCTTCTCGTAGCGGAGGCCCGCGGTGGAGTCCTCGATGTTGAGCGCGCGCATGAGGTTGTAGAGCTCCTCGTTGGTGTAGATGGCGGCGCGCTGGAGCTCGGCGACGTTGAGGGGCTTGCCGCGGAGGGTGAAGACGGCCTGGGTGCGGACGTCGCGGGTCTTGGTGATGGAGCCGGCGGCGGAGAGGCCCTCGGTGAGGAAGATCATGCTGTCGCGGCCGCGCTTGCGCTTGGGGTCGAGGTGGTTCTTGCAGTCGCGGAGCTGCGGGATGTGGCGGGCGACGGCCTTGGAGCGCTCGCGGGAGAGCTTCTTGACGGTCTGGAGCTCCTTGCGGAGGGACTGGGTCTCCTCGATCTTGGCGATGAGGGCCTTGGCGGTGTCGGGGTTTCGGTGGAGGAGGTCGGCGACGATGTCGCGGATCTGGGCGACGAGCTCGGAGCGGATCTCGGGGCTGCCGAGCTTGTTCTTGGTCTGGCCCTCGAAGGCGGGCGACTTCATGCGGATGGAGATGGCGCCGACCATGGACTCGCGGGCGTCGTCGCCTTCGTACTTGGCCTTGGCAAACTCGTTGACGCCCTTGATGAAGCCTTCGCGGAAGGCGGAGAGGTGGGTGCCGCCGTCGGAGGTGTACTGGCCGTTGACGAAGGAGAAGAAGGTCTCGCTGAAGCGCGGGGTGTGGGTGAAGGCGATCTCGAGGAAGGCGATGGACTTGTCGGAGGCGTCGTTCGCGTTGGCGGGGGAGCGGTAGGAGAGGGTGGGGTAGATGGCGTCGTCGCCGGTTTCGGCGTCGATGAGGTCGACGAGGCCGTTTTCGGAGAGGATGGGCTCGCCGTTGTAGACGAGCTCGAGGCCGGCCTGGACGTAGGAGTAGAGGCGGAGGCGGCGTTCGACGAGCTCGGGGAGGAACTGGGAGCGGCCGAAGATGTCGGGGTCTGGGACGAACTCGATGAGCGTGCCGTCGGGCTCTGAGCGGCAGGAGCCCTTGAGCTCCTCGCGGAGCTCGCCGCGCTCGAAGCGGCCGCCGGCGTACTTGCCGGAGCGGAAGGACTTGACCAGGAAGGTGCTGGAGAGGGCGTTGACGGCCTTGGTGCCGACGCCGTTGAGGCCGACCGAGAACTGGAAGACGTCGTCGTTGTACTTGGCGCCGGTGTTGATCTGCGAGACGCATTCGAGGACCTTGCCGAGGGGGATGCCGCGGCCGTAGTCGCGGACGCGCACGAACTGGGGCTCGACGGTGATCTCGACCTTCTTGCCGTAGCCGGAGATGAACTCGTCGATGGCGTTGTCGACGACCTCCTTGAGGAGGATGTAGATGCCGTCGTCGTACTGACTGCCGTCGCCGATGCTGCCGATGTACATGCCCGTGCGCTTGCGGATGTGCTCCAGCGCGGACAGGGTCTGGATGGTGCTTTCGTCGTAGTTGATCTTCTTCTTGGCCATGGCGCGGAGGAGGAAACCACAAAAGGGGGGGGAAGGCAAACCGAAACGCATGGCGCGAGGGCTGCGGCGCGCGGTGGGGCGGAGGGGGAGCGGGGGCGGCGAGCTGGGGGAAAAGGGCGGGATTTGTGGAATGGGCAGGGGTTATGGGGAGGGGGCGGGGCGGAGCTGGGCGCGGAGGGCGGGGAGGGTATAGGGGACGAAGGCGTCGCTGTTGCGGCGGTGGCGTTCGAGGGGGCCCAGGAGGGGCTGGGCCTCGTGCCAGGGGAACCAATGGGCGGCGCGGGCGGCGTCGGCGAGGGGGTGGCCGTGGATGGCGCAGAGGGTCTTGTAGGCGGGATCGACTTCGGAGGGGTCGTGGGATGCCAGCTGGCTGGTGAGCATGTTGATGTGGCCCTGGAGGAGGCAGGCGGCGGCGAGGATGTCGGGGTCGCGGGCGAGGGAAACGGCGAGTCGGGCGGCGTCCATGGCGCGGCCGCGGTAGTGGAAGCGGACGGTGGGGCGGGGCGGAAGGGGGGCGGGCAGGGGGCGGGCGCCGGGGAGGTTTTCGGGGGTGCGGTCGGGGCCGATGCCGGACCAGGAGAATTTGCCGTCCTCGAAGCGGACGTCGGGTTCGAGTTCGGTGCCGAACAGCTGCATGCCCTGAATGAAGAGCTGGAAGGCGAGGTTCAGGGCGGCGAGGGCGCGGGTGTCGTCACGGACGATGACGGGGTCGGCGGGGCGGGCGGCGGCCACGAGGGAGCGATAGAGTTCCCACGCGGGGCGGAAGTCCTCGGGAAACCACGGACCAGCCTCGTCGGTGCGGCCTTCGCGCATGAGGCGGCGGGCGAGGAGCCACGGGAGGACGGTCTTCACGTCACGGGGGAGGGTCTGCCACTGCAAGGTGTCCCAGCCGAGCAGTTCGGGGGGGACATCGCGGATGAAGTCGGCGAGTGCGTCGGCGGTCATGCAGCGTTCGGCGACGAACGCGGCGTCGATCCAGCTGCGGGCGCGCAGGAAGGCAAGCATGGCCTCGGCGAAGTCGCCCTGCGTGACGAGGACGGCCCCGAGTTCGCCCTGTACGACGCGGTCCATGGAGCGGGTGCGGACGAATCCCTCCTTGGGGGTGTCGACGTACCACACGCCATCGCCGTCGTGGACCTCGAAGACATTCTCTGGAATACCGCCGCGCGCCTCGACCTCGGCGAGCCAGCGGCGGAGGAGGTCGGCGGAGCGCGGGTAGTCGCCGTCGATGCGTGCGAGGCGGGCCTCCCAGAAGAGGCGGACGAGGGAGTTGGAGGGGGCGAGGGCGAGCAGGCTGCGGCCGCGCTCGAAATCGCCCTTCTCGAAGGCGGCCCAGGCGCGGCGGTCGGCGCTGATGAGGGGCGCGGCGTCGGCGAGGTCGCCGGGGAGGATGTCGTCGCCATGGAGGGTGACGAGGACGTTGGCGGCGAGGGGGTCTGCGGACGCGATGGCGCGGACGGTGTCGCGGCCGGGTTTGCGGTTCCAATTGTCGGCCAAGGGGTGGACGGAGCCAATCCAGTCGGCGTCAGCGACGAGGGCCTCCTCGATGCGGGGCGAGGGGCGGACGGCCGCGGCCAGCGGTAGCCAGTGGAGGCGGTCGGCGAGGGAGCGGCCGCGCCTGAGGAGCTGATGGACGATGGCCTCTTCGAGTCCGCAGGTGTCGTGGAATCCGGCGTCGAGATCGGCACGCAGCTCGCGGAGGCGGGCGTCTGCGGCGGGGAAATCGGGGGCGGCGAGGATGAGTCCGTGGCGTGCCCAGACGGTGCGGTAGGGGCGTTCGGTGGGCGGCAGGGCGAGCAGTTCGAGCCAGGCGGGCGGCTCGGCGAGGGATTCGTCGGCGAGGCGTTGGGCGCGACCGAAGGCGTAGAGATAGAACTCGCGCTCGAAGGGGGCGAGATCGGGGGGCAGCTGTGCGGGGCGGCCGTCGGTGAGGTCGTCTTCGGTGGCGTCGGCGAAGGCGAGGAGGGCGGCGAGGCCGGCCTTGGCGGAGTCGGGGTCGAGGCCGGCGTCGGCCGCGGCGGCGAGGTAGTCGGCGCGGTGGGCGTCGTCACTGGAGCAAGGCACGTGGCGGAGCTCGCGGTCGGCCCACTCCGGGAACCAGTGATGGCCGAGCAGCGAGAGTTCGTGGCGGACGTTCAGGCGGACGTAGTAGCCGATTTCGCGGAAATCGTCGCCCATGGAGCCCTGGATGACGCCAGGGTCCGTGTACGAGATGGGGAAGAGCGGCATGCAGGCCTGGGCGGCGCGCGGCGCGGCGGCGGAAAGCGCGGCGAGGAGGAAAACGGCCGGAAGTGCGGAAAACTTGTTCATTGTAGTGCGATGGGTTCGGTGTTTTCGAGGTGGTTTTCGGTCAGGACGACGGCGGCAAGGAAGCGTTCGCCGCAGGCGTGCGGCGCGAGGGTGACGGAATCGGGAAGGCGGCCCGCGGGGGCATCGGCGACGCATCCGCCAAGCGGCATCCATTCGCCGACGCGCGCGGAATCGCGCCAGCGCAGCGGAACGGTCACGGCGTCGAGCGGAATGTCGTGGAGGAACGCCGCGTAGAGGCAGAATCCGTTCCCGGCGGGGAGGGGTTCGGTGTCGAGGATGACGGCCGGGGCGGGGGCGCGGCCGGATTCGAGCTCGCGGAGGGTCGCGGCGTCGAGACACCAGCGGTCGCCGCCCGGCACGGGCATTCGGAACCAGATCGCGGGGGGCGTCGCGGGGTCGGCGAGGAGTCCGGCCAGCAGCGTGAGGTCAGGCGAGGCGAGGCGGACGATGTCGCCGGGCGGAATCTCCCAGAGGCCCGGGAAGCCCTCGGCCCAAAGCCTCCGGAAGGTGCCGTCGGGAGCAAATTGCAGCACATAGGCGTAGGCAGGAAGCGCAACTCGGAACGGAAGGCCCAGCGCACGGGCGCGGTCGAGGGCGGTTCGGACCGTGGCGGGGTCCATCAGACGCCAGCCCTCGTCGAGCGAGCCCGGCGGATCGATGCCGTGCAGCTGGAGGACGCCGTAGTCGGCGGGGGCCAGCACCGCGCGCACCGCGTCGGGGTGCGCCAGGTGGCAGGGGAGGAGCGTCAGGGAGAGCGTGGAGTCTGCGGGTAGTCCCTCGCGAACCGCGACGGCGAGCGACGCGTAGTCGGAAAGGCGGCGCTCCGGGGCATCTACGTCGAGCTGGACGCGCGTGGCGTTCAGCTCGGTGGCGCGGGTGGCGAGAACGGCCCCGGTTGCGGCGGGGTCGTCGAGCGCGCCGATCCGCACCCGGAAAACCGCCGTCGCAGGCGGGGCCGACGTGACGCCTGCGGGGAGGCCGCCGCCGAAGTCGAAAGGCAGGACGTCGGGCGGCATCAGCTCACGCAGCGTGCCGTCCGCGCCGCGCTCGAACTCGCCCGCCAGCGCGAACACCTCGCGGCCCTCCGCCACGGCCGCGCCTGCTGCGGCCAGCACCGCAGGAGATAGGTCGCGCTGCCACACGTAGACGCCCGGCGGCGCGGCGCATGCCTCCACCGCCGCAAGTAGCGTGGCAATGCACAGAAAACGGGAAAACCGATTCTGCGCGCCGTACCTGTTGCTTGTCCTTTTTGTGTTCATGCCACCGCGAATCCTACCCGTTGTTTCCACGGTTGCCAATGTCCAAACAGGCTGGGTGGGGTTGAGGGTTGAGGGCAAGCGGGCTAGTTTTCTAGGATTTCTAGCGTTTCTAGCCTGTCTAGTGTCTCGTCTGGTTAGTCCTTTGCAATATCATTTTACGCAAATTGCAGATTCTACGACGCTATTCAGGAAATGCATATTGTCAAACATTAATAGAACGAGACACTAGAGGGGATTGAGCGCGCGGGTGGCATGGAAACGGTTGATTTTGCCCGTGGAAAGTGCTTTGATGGGGCAGGGGGACACACGCGATGACGATGGAGAAAGGCAGGCAGGGATGAGAATTCTGATCACAGGGTGCAACGGACAGCTGGGACGCGACTGCCAGGATGAGCTGGGCGGCGCGGGGTATGTGCTGCTGGGGAAGGACCTGCCGGAGCTGGACATCGCGGACGAAGCCGTTCTGGGGACGCTGATGCGGGACTGGCGGCCGGAGCTGGTTGTCAACTGCGCGGCGTACACGGCCGTGGACCGCGCGGAGCGCGAGCCGTTGGCGGCGGAGCGGGCCAACGCGACGGGGCCGGGCGTTCTCGCCAAGGCGTGCGCGGAAATCGGGGCGCGGCTGATTCACGTCTCGACGGATTATGTGTTCCCCGGAACTCGACCGCCGCCGGAGGCGTATGTGGAAACGGATGCGACGGGGCCCCGGTCGGTGTACGGTCGGACGAAGCTGGCCGGCGAGCAGGCGGTGCTGGCGGCCCTCCCCGGACGCGCCGCCATCCTGCGGACGGCGTGGCTATACGGCGCGCGGGGACGGAATTTCCTGAAGGCGGTTCTGACGCGTGCGCTCTCCGCACAGCCGCTGAAGGTGGTCGCGGATCAGCATGGCTCGCCGACATGTTCGGAGTCGCTGGCCCGTCAGATCCGGGTGGTGGCGGAGGCCGGGGCATCCGGGCTCTTCCATGCGACCAGCCAGGGGCATTGCACGTGGTATGAGTTCGCGGTGGCATTTTTCCGGGAGATGGGTGTCGAGGCCCAGGTGAGTCCGTGCGCGACGGCGGATTTCCCCGCCGATGCGCCGCGTCCGCTCAACTCGATCCTGGACAACGCGGCCTTGCGGGCGGCCAGCTTGGACGTGATGCCTCGTTGGGAGGACGCGCTTTCGGCGTTCGTCGCCCGTCATCGCTCGGCTCTCATCGCCGAATGCCAGCCCAATCAGTAGGCCACATCTGAATATTTGTTTTGCCGAATAAATTCGCTTAAGGGACAGGCCCCTAAGGTGTTGACAGGAGGGGGAGCGGGGCATAGGATTGGGGCGTACGGAACGGAAGGAGCAAGAGATGAGAAGGAAACGGGTGAAGGTCGAGAGCGGGGCGTACTACCATCTGGTGAGCCGGTGCGCGTTGAAGCAATTTTTGCTGGAGGAGGAAGAGAAACAGGTGTTTGTCGGCATGATGCGGCGGGTGGCGGCGTTTTCGGGGGTGGAGGTGCTGACGCATTGCGTGATGACGAACCATTTCCACATTCTGGTGCGCGTTCCGGCACCGCAACCGATCACGGAAGGTGAATTGCTGGCAGGGGGGGCCCGGCTCTACGGCGATGCGCGCGCGAAGGAGATGCGCATTCGATGGGAAGGGTGTCGGAAGGAGAATCACCCCGAGCTTGCCGAGGCCGAGCAGGCCCGGCTTCGCAAGCGTATGAACGACATCACGCCGTTCATGCAGTCGCTCAAGCAGCGTTTCACGGCCTGGTATGCCGCCCATCATCCCGACCACGAAGGGACGCTCTGGCAGAGCCGCTTCAGTAGCACGTTGGTTGAAGGCGGCGGCTCTTTGGCGGCGGTGGCGGCCTATATCGACCTCAATCCGGTCCGCGCGGGCATCGTCTCCGACCCCAAGGACTACGCTTTCAGCGGCTATGGTGCGGCCAGCATGGGCGACACCGACGCCCGGAAGGGGCTTTCCGGCGTCTACGGGGTCCCATCCGCCAGCTACGACAAGGTGCTGAAAGCCTATCGCGGACTGCTCTACGCCCACGGGGCGGCCGATCTTGACCCCGCCGCCGTGCGAAAGGTCCTGGCCAACCGCGAGAAGCCGTCTTTGCCCCAGCTCTTGCGCTGCAAGGTTCGCGCCATGTCGCGCGGACTGGCGATTGGCGGCAAGGCATTCGTTGCGGGCTTTTTTGCCGCACACCGCTATGCGTTCAGCGAAAAGCGAAAGCGTCCGCCGTCCGGTGCGCCGCTCTGCCCCGAATGGCACGGCATCCAGTTCTGCAGCGTCCGCAAGCTCAGAAAGAACGCCATTGTTCCTCCTGCCTGATCGAAGGGGGAAGCCTTCATCCGCACGCGCGCGTAGTGCCTTCAGCTTCTGAGACCGCACCAGGAGGGCCCGACCGTCGGGCGGGCCGAGCCCAAGGGATTCGGGAAGGAGATCCCAGAAACTGCCTTTACGCACGGGCCGCCCGGCGGTCGGCCCCTACCACGACTGCCGGAAATTTGCGTCTTTCTGGGCTTGCTCTCGAGCGAGGTTGCAAACAACCCAGATGCGCCCGAGCCGGAACGGGGCCTGAAAATGGGTTGAAGGAGGGGGAGGGGAGGAGTAGAGTGGCGGGGCGTCAAAAAAGAGCAGAGACGCAAAGGAGTGTCGACCATGCCGGTGACGGATTATCTGGAACGGAACGCAAAGCTGTATGGGCATGAGGTGGCTCTGGTGGAGCTGAACCCCGAGGAGCCCGAGACGAGGCGGATGAGCTGGAAGGAGTTCGATCTGGCGCAGTCGCCGCGGCGCGAAGGCTACCGCCGGGAGATTACCTGGGGCGTGTTCGACGAGAAGGCGAACCGCTTCGCCAACATGCTGATCGGGCGCGGCGTCCGGCGCGGGGACAAGGTGGCGATCCTGATGTACAACTGCCTGGAATGGCTGCCGATCTATTTTGGCGTGCTCAAGGCGGGGGCGATCGCGGTTCCGTTCAATTTCCGCTATGATGCGGACGAAATCCTGTACTGCGCGGAGCTGGCGGAGGTGGATGTCATCGTGTTCGGGACCGCGTTCGTGGGTCGCATCGAGCAGCACGCGGAGCGTCTGAGCAAGGGCCGGCTGCTGATCCATGTGGGGGATGGTTGCCCGTCGTTCGCGGAGAGCTACCACGAGCTGGTGGCGGATTGCTCCAGCGAGCGGCCGGACGTGCACATCACCGACGAGGATTTCGGGGCCATCTACTTCTCCAGCGGCACGACCGGATTCCCGAAGGCGATCCTGCACAAGCACCTGAGCCTTACCCAGGCCGCCGAAATGGAGCAGAAGCACCACGGTACCGGCCGCGGAGACGTTTTCCTGTGCATCCCGCCGCTGTATCACACCGGGGCGAAGTTCCACTGGATGGGTAGCCTGGTGGCGGGGAGCCGCGCAGTTCTGCTCAAAGGGGCCAAGCCGGGAACGATCCTGACGGCGGTCTCGGAGGAGCGCTGCACCATCGTCTGGCTGCTGGTTCCGTGGGCGCAGGACATCCTGGACGCACTGGACCGCGGCGACCTCAAGCTCTCCGACTTCCATCTGAGCCAGTGGCGGCTGATGCACATCGGGGCGCAGCCGGTGCCGCCGTCGCTGATCCGGCACTGGCTGGAGTACTTCCCGCAGCACCAATACGACACGAACTACGGCCTCAGCGAGTCGACGGGCCCGGGCTGCGTGCATCTGGGCGTGGAGAACGTGAGCAAGGTGGGGGCGATCGGCGTGCCGGGCTACCGGTGGTCGTGCAAGATCGTCGACGAGCACGGCGAGGAGGTTCCCCGGGGGGAGATCGGCGAGCTCTGCGTGAAGGGGCCGGGCGTCATGACCTGCTACTACAACAATCCGCAGGCCACCGCCGAGACGCTGAAGAACGGCTGGCTCTTCACCGGCGACATGGCCAAGCAGGACGAGGACGGCTTCTATTTCCTCGTGGACCGCAAGAAGGACGTGATCGTCAGCGGCGGCGAGAACCTCTATCCTGTGGAGATCGAGAATTTCATCCGCCGGTTCGAGAAGGTCAAGGACGTGGCGGTGATCGGACTCCCCGACCGTCGCCTCGGCGAGAAGGCGGCTGCGGTCGTCGAGATCAAGGAAGGCATGACCGCCACCCGCGAGGAGCTGGAGGAGTTTTGCCTCGACCTGCCCCGCTACAAGCGGCCCAAGGAGATCATCTTTGCCGAAATCCCCCGCAACGCGACCGGAAAGATCGAAAAGCCCCGCCTTCGTGAGCGCTATGGCGCCGACCGCCTCGTGGAGAAGGAAAACAAAGGCTGAACACGAGCGCGGCGGCAAAACCGCCGCGCAGTGAACAGAGAACAGTGAAAAGTGAAAAGGGGCGGGAGAAAAAGAGTTTTCTCTTGGCCCGAAAATAGCACGGCTTTTTCTCGATATTCTCGATATTATCGAAAATATCGATTCTTTCGATCAAAGCGAATTGCCTCCGCGCCTGGCGGATTCCATGCCCAATGCGGCATCGTTGGTCGGAGGGGGTGAAAATGGGGTTGAAATGGGGGGAGGAGGAGAGTATAAGACGGGCGTTCCGCGCGACCGGAGCCTGTGTGCATGGGGTTGCGCGGCGGTATTGGGCTCCAGCCCCGTCTGAAAGGTCTGAAGGACGAATCACTTGGGAAAGACCGACGGGCGTGCTGGATCAAGCATTAGGAAGAAATCATTTGCGCGTCAGGAACAGGCACAAGAATTGCAGGGTGCCCGGGACGCGAAATCAGGAGAGAATGAAATGGCCGAATCGGTGAAGCCTCGTAGGGGTCGGAAAGCGTCTGAGAATGTTGGGGAGGGTGGGGAGAAGGAAGTGTTGCCGGGCATGGAAGGTACGTCGGAGGTGAAAAGTGCCGCCGCGGCGGGAGGGACGGCGTCGGGCGGAGCGGTTGCGGAAGCG
>JAEEGH010023622.1_pt1 | contig 12485 bp, 6 predicted proteins | sample 9134181 | NCBI WGS metagenome assembly JAEEGH01 (sample SAMN16246544, study PRJNA631951) | gut metagenome | biome: gut microbiome; feature: rumen; material: DP-attached | host: Bos | place: Iran: Karaj | collected 2018-10
TTTCCATGAGGCACATCAAGGAACTTGTCATTATCGCAGGAAGTGAGTCCAAGCCCCATCAGACCGCACAACGCTGTTCCGTAAATGAAATATTTTGTTTTCATATCTGTTTTTTATTAAATAAATCTTTATTGCCTTACTTGCCTTTTCACTATTAGAAAGTTACGTTAAGACCTAATGTATAGGTACGAGGCATGGGGTAACGACCTGTATCAAGACCGGTGTATAGCACACTGCCTTGTCCGACTTCGGGATCTCCGTACTTGTTGTAGGGAGAAATACAAGCCAGGTTGGAAATAGAAAGATAAACGCGAGCAGACTGCAACAGTGCCTTCTTGGAAATCTCTCTTGGCAATGTGTAACCAATCTGGAGGTTAGAGATACGGAGGAAGTTACCATTCTTTACCCAGTTACTTGAAGCACGCATGTTGTGACCAGTATCTTTAATTGATAAGCGAGAATATGTACCATTGGGATTCTCTGCAGACCAGGCATTACCAGCAACCTCCTGTAGAATACGGGGAGTAGTACCGTCGTCAGATGCGAACATGTTGCTCAAACGCATGGCAGAGTATGAGAAGATTTCCTTCCCCAACTCACCATACATGTACAGAGAGATATCAAAGTCCTTATAACTTGCCCCCAGATTCAAACCATAGTTAAATGAGGCGAATCCATTGCCCAAAATAACCATGTCTTTCTCATCAAGTGCACCATCCTTATTGACATCTTCGAAGATATAGTCACCGAGCTTAGCGGCAGCATCACCACCCTCGTGAGGATACTTAGCCAAGTCTTCCTCTGTGCGGTAGATACCGATACAACGATAACCATAGTATGAACCAACAGCCTCACCTTCCATACAGATAGAGTGGTTGCCCCAATAGTAACCAGAAGCAGCACCTACGGCACCCGTGTTAGAACCATCACCAGTTCCCTGACCAGATGAGTCTGAGTTGGTGTTATAGAGAGGCTCACCCATTTTCTTCACCTTGTTCTTCAATGTAGAACCATTCAGCTGAGCACTGATAGTCCAATCCTTGTTCAGGCGCTTATTGTATGAAATACCAAATTCAAGACCCTTGTTCTGAATCTCACCATAGTTGGTATAGATAGCGGTATTACCCTGAGAAGGACGAATCTGGCGGTTAAGCAGCAGATCCTTAGAAGTACGAATGAAGTAGTCCAGAGTAACGTTCAAGTCGCCATTCAGCAAACCGAAGTCAAGACCGAAGTTCAGCTGTTCGTTGGTCTCCCACTTCAAGTTAGTGTCTACCAGAGGAGAATAGAAACCAGTAGAGAAGTTCAATCCATTATTAGCACCGATTCCCTGTCCTTCCTGATAATATGAATACTTTACGTTGGCAGTTGACAAACCAGCAACAGCGAAGTCGGTTGCACCACCAGAGTTACCCGTCTGACCCCAACCAACACGGAGCTTCAGATTGCTAATCCAATCAACGTCCTTCATGAATGACTCCTCGCTGATACGCCAAGAAGCAGCTGCGGAGGGGAAGGTACCCCAACGGTTGCCAGAACCGAAGTTCGAGCTACCATCACGACGGATTGTTGCAGTCAGGTTGTAACGGCCCATAAAACTGTATGCCAAACGACCGAAGTAAGAGATACCACGAGACTCAAGGCTAAGAGCGCCACCAGCACTGATGGTTGACGGATCCTTGGTCAAGCTAACATTACGGTTGTCCTTGCTCCAGAAATCACGTGCTCCGGCAGATGCCCACTGGCCATACCAACGCGAAACCTCGTTACCAAGCATGAGGGTCAGATCATGCTTGTCATTGCTCCAGTTGTAGGTCAGGGTATTCTGAATGTCCAAGGTCTGGCCATCGCTGTTAGATACGTTAAAACTCATGGCATTGTTGTTATTTGGGTTTACGTAAGCAGCTGTACCCTGAGTAATGTTGATGTACTTGTCATTAACAATGTTGTAACGAGAGATAGCTCCTGATACGTCATTGCTTGAAGAACCAGTATAGTCATAAGAAACCAAAGTCTTCCATGTCAGACCCTTAATTGGGGTGATGGCGATGTGAGCACTAGCCAGAGCGCGGTTGGTACGGTTACGGCCAGCCTTCTCCATCTGCTTAGCGTACATGTTACCGAGGGTAGTTCCCCAGAAGCCATCGTTGGTGTCCTTACCATTCAGTACTTCACCGAAGGTTCCGTCAGGATTCACTACATTAGGAGATACATAGGTACCCGGAGCAACACCATCATATGTGGCATCGCCACGGGTTACGAAGTCCATTGTAGGACATGCGAAAGCATAGTCACGATATGAAGACAAGTTACCAAAGTTACCAACTGAGTTGTTAGAACCATGAGAGTCAGTATGTACGAAATAAACGTCAGCACCGAACTCAATGTAATCATTCACCTGAGTCTTCAAGTTAGCACGAGCTGTTATGCGCTGGAACTGTGTGTTGACAACTACACCATCGTTGCGGAGGAAGCCCACTGAACCACTATACTGCGTCTTGTCGTTACCACCTGCAGCAGAGAGGTTGTAATCCTGCTTGAGGCTGGTGCGAGTCATGATGTCGAGCCAGTCGATGTACTTACGCTTTCCGTCATACTGCTCACTCCAAATCTGATTCCAGATGTCAGAGCCATCGTTAGCACGTGCCTGACGAATTGTCTTGGCATAGCCGTCAAGGCTAACTACGTCAAGGTTGCCTGGAGCGGTCTGGAGTCCCCAATTTGCAGTAATATTAACATTAGTCTTTCCCTTGGTACCGTGTTTGGTGCTAATCATGACAACACCGTTTGCACCGGCTGCACCGTAAATAGCGGTAGCAGAGGCATCTTTCAAGATCTCAATACTCTCAATGTCAGATGGATTCAAGAAATTGGCATTTGTACCCACCTGTACTCCGTCTACAACGTAAAGGGGGGCAGCGTTACCGTTAATGGTGGCGACACCACGAATGCGTACTGCTGCGTGGCATCAGGAGCACCGTCCTGCATAGTAACCATTACACCTGGGGCTGCACCCTGCAATCCTTGAGCAATGTTAGTCGGAGTACGCTTCAACATATCGGCTGTGTTTACAGAAGCAACAGAACCAGAGATGTCGCTCTTCTTCATCGTACCGTAGCCCACAACAACGACTTCATCGAGTGAAGTGTTGTCTTCCTGAAGTGTAATGTTGAATTCCGACCTATTGCCCACGGCAATCTCCTGAGTAGTGTAGCCGATATAGCTGATAACCAGCGTAGCATTCGGCTTTACGTTGAGTGTGAAGTTTCCGTCGAAGTCGGTCACCGTTCCATTGTTGGTACCCTTTTCAACGATACTTGCACCAATCACGGCCCCCTGTGAGTCACTGATGGTACCCGTGATCTTCTTCGTTGACTGTTGAACAGCCTGAACCGACGTCCCGGCACTGGCCATTACTGGTGAGTACATTCCTAAAAGGGAGCATGCACCCATCAACAGCGCTGTCTTTCTGATTTTTTGATTCATACTTAAGTTTTCTTGGATTATTGATAAAAACAAATATTCATGTGTTAGTTAGAGATAAGTAGAGATACTAAATCTCCTCCACGCCAAGCCCACCAGGCCCGCAATGGTGATTATTGGTTTATTTTCACTATGTCATAATTTAGTTATGTTTTAAGTTTATTATTGTAAGTTGATAAAATTTGGAATCAGGTTTATTTTTTCAGTGTGCAAAGATAATACTTTTTTTTTAAACACAACATATTTTAAGGACAGATTTTGATATTTTTTTATTTTTCGCAAAATTTCTGCTACAAATAGCGTGTTTTTCGTTTTTTTATACTACCTTTGCATCGTTTTTATCAAAACTTGCAAACTAAAATTATTCCAATATACTATTAACTAATAAACAAAGTATGAACTTAATTTGCAGTAAAAACTCTCTGCTGGCAGGATTATGCACTATATTCCTGCTGGGCTATTCGCCCGTTGTCTATGCAGTAGAGGGCAGTTCACCGCTGCCCGCTGTACAACAGGCGAAGAAGATTACTGGTACCGTCAACGACGCCATGGGGCCCGTGATCGGTGCAAGTGTTGTAATCAAGGGAACGTCGATAGGTGTTGCCACCGACTTCGACGGAAACTTCACGCTGAATGCCTCGCCAGGGCAGACGCTTGTCATCAGCTACATCGGCTACCTGACGAAGGAAGTCAAAATCACCGGTGAGTCCGACTACCAGATTACGCTGGAGGAAGACAAGAAGATGCTCGACGAAGTGGTGGTTGTCGGTTATGGTACGATGAAGAAGAGCGACATCTCCGGCGCTTCTGTATCATTGGGTGAGAGTGCCGTGAAAGGTTCTATCATCACTTCACTTGACCAGTCCCTTCAGGGACGTGCAGCAGGTGTAACCGCCGTCCAGACCTCAGGTGCACCAGGTACATCTTCTGCTATCCGCGTTCGTGGTACGGCAACAATCAATGCCAATGCCGAGCCTCTTTACGTCATTGACGGTGTCATTGTTCAGACTGGAGGACAAAGCGGTGCTTCATATGGTTTAGGAGACGCGCTGGGTAATGGTAAGATATCGACCATTTCGCCCCTCTCCACCATCGATCCTGCCGACATCATCAGCATGGAGATTCTGAAGGATGCCTCAGCCACCGCCATCTATGGTGCTCAGGGTGCTAACGGTGTCGTGCTGATTACCACCAAACACGGTAAGAGCGGTGAGGCAAAGTTCTCATATAACGGTATGTTAGCTTGGAACTATCAAGGCAAGCGTTTGGACATGATGAACCTCCGCGAGTATGCTCAGTTCTATAACAATTTAGTAAATCAAGGTGAGCTGACAGCCAATGCAAATCTAGCAGATCCCTCTATCTTAGGTAAGGGTACCAATTGGCAGGATGCCGTGTTCCAGACTGCTCTGCAACACTCTCATCAGGTAAGTGCACAAGGAGGTACAGATAAGGTACAATACTATGTCTCAGCTGGTTACATGAGTCAGGAAGGTACTATCATAGGTTCTAAATTTGACCGTCTTTCTGTTCGTACCAATATTGACGCACAGTTGAAAAGTTGGTTGAAGATGGGTGTCAATGCTACTTTCTCCGATACTAACGATGACCTGAAACTTGCCGACTCTGACGAGGGTCTGATCAACTATTCACTGACCACTATCCCCTCTATACCTATTTATAATATAGACGGCAGCTATTCCAGTATCTCACAGGAAGGATACACCAACCCCAACCCCATTGCCCTGGCTATGCTGGATGAAATCAAGCTGAATCGTAAGAAACTGACGGGTAACATCTTTTTCGAGGTGACACCTATCCAGAACTTAGTCTGGCATGCCGAACTAGGTTATGACATCAGCTCCAGTAAGGGTAACCGTTGGAAGCCTACTGTAGCTTTAGGAACATGGAACCGCGACGACAACTACGCTTCTATTCAGAAAAATAGTAGTACTTTCTGGCAGTTGAAGAACTATATTACCTACAGCCGCACCTTTGGCAAGCACTCTGCCACAGCCATGGTCGGACAGGAATGCTGGGAATCGAAATATGACTACAACAATGTGGCTAACACCTCTTTGCCTTCGAATGCCGTACACAATCCGCAGTTAGGTGACGGTACTCCGCAGATTGGCTCAGGTTTCGGTAGCAGTTCTATGGCTTCGTTCTTCACCCGTTTGACCTATAGCTACGACAACCGCTACAATGCTACCTACACCTACCGTTACGATGGTAGTTCGAATTTCGGTCCTGACAAACGTTGGGCAGGTTTCCACTCGTTTGCAGCCAGCTGGCGTTTCTCGAACGAGAAATTCATAGAAGAGGCCGTCGGCAAATGGTTGTCGAACGGTAAGTTGCGTGTCGGTTGGGGTCAGACTGGTAACTCTTCTATCGGTGGTTATGCCTGGGGTGTTAGTGTAGGTGCTATCAACACTGCCTTAGGCAAGAGCTATCGTCCTTTGAATATTGCCAACAAGAGCGTTCAGTGGGAAAGTCAGGAGCAGTGGAATATCGGTTTAGACCTTGGTTTCTTCAACGACCGCGTCAATCTGACCGTCGACTGGTATAACAAGGAGTCGAAGGATATGCTGATGCAGTTACAGGTTCCCACCTACATGGGTTCCAGCTTGTTAAGTAATGGTTCTGCTCTCTTACAACCTCCTTATGGTAACTATGGTACCATTCGCAATACTGGTATTGAAATCGCCTTGAACACCCACCCGCTGGTTGGTAAGTTCGAATGGGATTCCGAGTTCCAGATTTCATTTAACAAGAACAAGCTCGTTTCGTTGGGTGATTCTGACACTCCGCTGCAAGGCTTTGGTCAGTGGAACGATCTCGTCACTTTGACCCACGTGGGTGAGAGCCTGTTCAGCTTCTATGGTTATGTTACTGATGGTTTCTACACCAGCCTTGAAGATATCGAGACTTCGCCAAAGCCTGTGAAGTACCCCAATAATGGCGGTTTTGCCAAGGGTACTACCGTATGGATTGGTGATGTCAAATATAAGGACCTGAATGGTGATGGTATTATTGATGAAAACGACCAGACCAACATCGGTTCACCTATGCCTAAGTTCACCTTCGGTTGGACGAATACCTTCCGCTGGAATAATTTTGACCTGAACATCTTCATCAATGGTTCTTATGGCAACAAGGTTGGCAATTACCTGAAGATGAAGTTGACTCACATGAATTCAGCTTGGACCAACCAATCGGTTGACGTCTTAAATTGTATACGTCTGGAACCCATCGATGCCAACAAGGACTATTCCGCAGGTGTCGACCGCGGCGACGGTACACTGGTATGGAATTGGTATGACGACATCACCAATGTACGTATTGCCAATCCTGATGCGGGCCTGCCACGTGCCAGCATCAACGACCCGAACGACAACGACCGCTGGAGCGACCGTTACAGTGAAGACGGCAGCTACATCCGTCTGAAGAACGTTACTTGAGGATACACCTTCCCCAAGAAGATGATTAGCAAGTGGGGACTGGAAAGTCTGCGTCTCTATGCCAACTTCCAGAATCTCTTGACCATCACTAAATATAGTGGCTACGACCCGGAAATTGGTGTCAGCACAGCTTCTGTTAACGTAATGGGTCTCGACAATGGACGTTATCCCTCGCCTACGACTTATTCCTTCGGTTTAAATGTATCCTTCTAAAACCAAAACAAGAAAAGATTATGAAACTCAATATATTAAAATATGGTATGTTTGCGGTGGTTCTCTCGTTAGGGCTGACCTCCTGCGACGATTTCCTCGACAGACCAGCAGAAGACAGCTACAACGAGACGAACTATTACCAGACTGATGCTCAGTGTATAGCTGGTGTAGGATATTTATACAGCTCACCCTGGCACGATTTGCTGCGTGGTTACTTCATGATTGGCGAGATGCTTGCCGGAAACCTTTTTGCAAGCAACAACGCATACGTAGGCTTCACTGTCAACGGTTCCGACCAGTATCTGAAGCTGGCTTCTGCTTCTATGTGGTCAGTCATTGCCCACGCCAACACCGTGTATAACAGTATCAAGAGTGCTCCTGCCAGTGTGTCGGATGCCGCTCGCAACACCAGCATGGGTGAGTGTCTGGTTTGGAAGGCCATGGCTTACTTCTATCTTGTACGCACCTTCGGCGAAGTTCCCATCATTCACGATAATGCAGCATCACTTGCTGCCGGCGACTACAACTCCGTTCAGAAGGTGAAGATAGCTGACGTCTACGACTATATCATCCTGACGCTTGACAAGGCTCGCACCCTGCTGCCCAAGAAGAATTCGACAGGACGCATCGACTACTATGGCGCCACTGGTCTGCTTGCCAAGGTGTACTTGAACAGGGCAGGTGTGACAGGTTCGCTGAATGCTGAGGATATGGCCAAGGCAGCCCAGTATGCTAGGGAAGTCATCAATGATTCTGGCCGTAAACTCATGGACAACTACGAGGATGTTTTCCGTCTGCAGAACAACACTTGCGAAGAGAGCCTCATTGCCTGGCGCTGGACTGCCAATGGTAACGTATGGACTGCTCAGAACTATCTGCAGTGCGACTTGGGCATGCAGGGCTTCGATGAGTTTGGCGACACCTGGGGTGACTGGACTTGTCCTTCTGTTGACCTTCAGGAAGCCTTTGGTATCAAACTTTTGGAGCAGCAGCCCGATGCATGGATCAACAATGTGGATACCCGTCTGAGGGGAACCATGATGCTGCCGGGATTCTTCTATCCCTACTTCTGGCAGGACAAGGGTGGTTTTGACTATTTAAAATTCATTTTCGATACCGACTACAACGCAGGAGCCGGTGAACAGAAATCGCCGACAGGATCCAACTGTGTGAAGCACCTCTATGGTGACGCATACGATCACGTGGCAGGCATTGGACATTCCGCTGCTTACATGTACAACAGTTTGGCAACCCACCTGCTCCGCCTGTCGGATGTGTACCTCATTTATGCTGAGGCCATGACTGGCACATCAGGAAAGACTACCGATGCCAGTGCCATTGATGCCTTCTATGCCGTTCGCCACCGCGCCATCAAAAACTACGAGCGTCCTGAATACATCTCTTGGAACGACATTTGGAAGGAGCGCCGTTTGGAGTTTGCCTTCGAGGGTGACCGCTGGTATGACTATGTACGCGTCAGCTACTACAACCCTGATTTCTGCATCAAAGATCTGGAGAACCAGAAACGTAACCAGTTCTGGAACCTTGCTGGTTTGTACAAGACCTATTACGAAACAGGTAGCTGGACAATAACCAATCAGGGCTACGACGAGAATACGTCAGCTCCTAACGTCATGATGCTCATGAAGAAGAATGTCGACACAGGTAAGTACATGTTCTTGTTGCCCTTCCCCACAGAGGATGTCACCACCAATCCAAACGTGGCTACTAGCGTGGACGGTGTGCATGTCGACGTGTTTTCAACCTATAGTTATGACTAATCAAATAAGATTTCCAAAATTATGAAAATAGCAAAATATAACAAAGGCTTTATCCTCGCACTTGCTGTTACGGCAGGACTGATGCTCACGTCATGCAAGGATCAACCTGACAAATACGAAGTAGCGGACGGTATTCCGACTATTAACTACATACGCTGCCTGTCTACTGAAATCGTTGGAAACAATGATGATCCTGACACGCATTACACTAATGGCGAGCTGGTTACTAGCGCTTCGCCTCAGTCTCTATTGTGCCTTGTGGGTGAGAACCTACGTAGCGTCTATGAGATGTACTTCAACGACCAGAAGGCTATTCTCAACTCCAGCTACATCACCGACAAGACCCTGATTGTGGCTGTTCCGAAAAGCATTCCTCAGGAAGTGTCTGACAAGATTTACATGATTACCCAAAATCATGATACAATAACCTACGACTTCAGCGTTGTTATTCCCGGACCTTCTGTGGTCTCCATGTCAAGTGAGTATGCTGCTGCAGGAACTAAGGCATCACTCTATGGAAACTATTTCATTGACGCTCCCAATGTTCCTCTCACTGTGACATTCCCCAACGGAAAGGTTGTTGAAGACATAACAATCAATGACAGCTATAGTGAAATTACCTTCACCGTTCCTGAGTGCGACATCTCTGGTCCTATTACCATTAGCAACATCTATGGTACAACGACCACGGCATTCTACTATAAGGACACCCGCGGCATGTTGTTCGACTTCGATACGCCGAACCCCGTAACAGGTGCAGTCTTAGGCAACCACGGTTGGCACGCCCGTGATATCCTGACCGACGAGACCTCACTCTCTGGCAATTTCGTGCAGTTGGGTGATGCTGAAACAACATTAAGCGAAGACGCAAAATGGAACGACTCTAAGTTCTCATTTGAGTACTGGCCAGGCAACTGGCAGGATCCCGAGGATTATCAGGGCGATGGTGTCCGTCTGACCAGTCTTGCTGACTTCTCGAAGTGGGAGAACATGGCTATTAAGTTTGAGATGTACATCCCGTCCAGCAATCCTTGGATGTCGGGTGCCATGCAGATCATCGTCGGCGGTGTCGATAAAGTCTCGCAAGGCAATGCCGGTGTCAAGGATATCTACGGCAACACGCTGGGTGGCTGTAACAACACCTACTTCAACAACGACGAGTTGCCTCGTGCGCTCTATCGTCCTTGGACTTCCTCGGGTTCGTTCGACACTGGTGACCAGTGGATTACCGTGACTATCCCCATCAAGTCGTCGTTCACCAATGGTTTCTCTGGCGCAGTTGCTTCTGGTTCGCTGAAAGCCGACGACTTCTCTAGTCTGCTTATCTTCGTAGTAGGCGGTGGTGTTAATGGTACAGAATGTAATCCTATCATCAAAATTGATAACATCCGTGCGGTTCCCTACAAGTAAAATTGAAAAATTAAAAAATTGAAAAATTGAAGTTATGAAAAACTTTAAATATATATACAACCTGTTAGTGATGGCCCTTGTCGGGCTGTCGCTGGCAGCGTGCAGCGAAGACAATCTGGATACCAACCAGTATAAGGGAGGTGTCAGTCTGAACGCATACGGACCCAATCCCGTCATGCGTGGCGGTACACTGCGCTTCGTGGGTAGCAATCTCGACCAGATTGCCAGTATCCAGATTCCTGGTGTGGCCCCCATCACGAACTATGAAACCATCAAATCCGGTATTCCCAGTGAGATTCGCGTCACCGTTCCCAAGGACGGTCCTACAGAAGGTATTGTCACACTGACGACCAAGGACAGCAAGACCATCCAGACCCAGAGTGCGCTGACCTACACCGAGCCTATCGAATTCGACAGCTTCTCACCGGCTTCAGCCATGCCTGGCGACATCGTGACCATCAAGGGTGACTACCTGAACCTCATCTACTCGCTGGCCTTTGCCGAGAACGTGATTATTGGCGAGAAGGATTTCCTCAGTCACGACCGCTACACCATTACGGTAGCTGTTCCTGACGAAGCCAAGACGGGTAAGATTGAACTGTACACTGCCGACCTGACCGTCTCTTCTGACGAGGAGTTGGACTACCAGATTATCCAGTCTGAGACAGCCATCGAGATTGGCCTGCCGACAGTCACTCAGATTAAAGGCCGTAACACTGCCGAACCCATGGGTAACATCGTTTGCAAGGCTGGCGAGACCATCCTCATATATGGTTCCTATCTCAATATCGTTGAAGATGTCACCATCGGCGGTGTCAGCGCTAATTATATGCAATATGTCGAAGGCAAGGGCATTTCATGCATGTTACCATTGGAAGCTCCTGATGGCGACATCCTGTTGGTTTGCAAGTCGGGCGTAGAGGTGCCCATAGGTACACTGACCACCGTAAAGCCCTCTGAGTGCGTCGCTGCTCCGAATCCCGTGAAGGCCGGTCAGAAGCTCACCATCAAGGGTAAAGACATGAACATCGTAAGCTCAGTGGAATTCCCCACGAACGTAGAAGGTGCTACCGCTAACGCTGGAGAAATCGAGGTTACAGCCGACCAGGTGGTTGTCAAGTCCGTGCCCGACAATGCTGTCGATGGCAATATGCTCCTGATGATGGCCAACGGCATGAGCGTCGAAGTGCCCTTCACGCTGGTGAAGCCCACCGTCAGCGGCTACGACCATGCATCAGTCAGTGCCGGTGGCGCCCTGACCATCAAGGGTACTGACCTTGACCTGGTCAAGACCGTCCAGTTCGGCGAGTCGGATGTCGTTAAAGTGGAAGGTGCTGCCGATGCCATTACCCTCACCGTGCCGATGAACGCCCAGTCGGGTGTTCCCACGCTGACGCTGGCTAACGGCACCACGGTAGCCAACGTTCCTGCTATCAACATCGAGGAGGCCGTATTCTGCTACGCTACTGCTCTGCCCAGCGAGGAAGATGAAATCAAGGCCGGTGAGTCGCTGACACTGCCTGTTGCCAACGGCGACAAGCTGACAGGCGTACAAATTGACGGTACCGATTGCCAGTTCGTACTCGTCAAGAACAATACTGAACTAATTATCGGTGTTCCTGATAATGCTAAGAAGGGGTCCAAAGTGCGCCTGATTTCTTCGAATGGCGAGATTACCTACACCATCGACTTTATCCCCAATACGGAGGTAACAACCGTACTCTGGACGGGTACTGTCGACCTGGGTTCATGGTCTATCAACTGGGAAATCGGTAAGGGTGCCTTCGGCGACAACAATCCGAACATGTTCAAGGATATGGATCTGCAGGAAGGTGACGTCATCCGCGTATCTGTCACGCCTTACAACGACTGGTGGAACGTGAAGTTCTATGACGGACACTGGAATGACCAGAAAGAGGCAGGTGTTGCCGCTGGTGTAGGTGAGACTTGCGAAATCACAGCCGCCAACTACAAGCCAGAAGAGCATGGCGGTGCCATCGAGTTCATTGCTACTGCCAAGATGGTTGAGCAGCTGACCACCCTCACCGACTGGGGAATGTGCTGGATTATCAATGGCGAAGGTGTCGTCATCACCAAGATTGCCGTCACCCACTACAACAGCTTGGAGACAACCCTC
>JAEEGH010023623.1_pt1 | contig 12485 bp, 4 predicted proteins | sample 9134181 | NCBI WGS metagenome assembly JAEEGH01 (sample SAMN16246544, study PRJNA631951) | gut metagenome | biome: gut microbiome; feature: rumen; material: DP-attached | host: Bos | place: Iran: Karaj | collected 2018-10
TATAGGAGAATCCTCTCTTAGGATCATCTATCTGCATGGAAGAAACGCCAAGATCCGCCAGTACAAAATCAAACTTCCCTGCTTCAGCCGCAACCTTATCTATATCAGCGAAATTAGTAAGTCTGAATTTGAAGACATTCTCATCAAATCCGGCTTTTCTCAGCCTCTCAACTGTCTTTTGTGATTCTATCGGATCCACGTCCAGGCCGAAGATGCAGCCTTCGCCCTTTAGCTCTTCCAGCATCTTCCTCGTGTGGCCGCCATACCCCAAAGTGCAGTCAAGGCCCTGCTCTCCCGGCTGTATCTTAAGCACGTCCAAAATTTCTTTTACCATAATTGATATGTGCATCCCGGCAGGCGTTGAGCCCTTTGAAATCACGTGTTCAATAGTGTCTGCGTACTTCTCCGGATTCTGCTCCTTATATTTTTCTTCAAACTTCTTCGGATATTTCCCTGAGTAATGAACTCTTCTCTTGTGCTGTTCCATCATGAATTCTTCCTGTCTTCTTAATGTTGGAATATATATATTAACAATATTATCCTATTGGTCATAATATGGCTATTCGTTTTCGACTTGAAATTACTATAGTCACAATGGCGAGTGTCTCTTTTTGCTTGCAAAGGCGATGATTTTAGGCATAATAGTTTAAAGAGGTAAAAATTATGGCATTTGATGGAATTACAGTAGCAAATTTAAAAAGAGATTTTGAGAACCTCCTGGTAGGAGGCAGAATATATAAGATAGCCCAGACAGAGAGCGATGAACTATTCATTACAGTAAAGCTCTCTTTTGAGAGTGCTGAAAAATTCGGTATAAAGCAGACAAGGCTTGTGCTTTCATCCGACGCAACTCTCCCTCTGGCTTATCTGACAGACGAGAGCAAAGCGTCTCCCATGACTGCTCCAAACTTCTGTATGCTTCTCAGAAAGCACATCCAGAACGGCCGCATAATGTCCGTTACGCAGCCCGGTGGGCTTGAGAGGATAATTCGCTTTGAAGTCGAGCACCTGGACGAGATGGGCGATCTTCGCCACAAGGTTCTTCTTATCGAGCTCATGGGCAAATACAGCAACATCATCTTCACTGATGAAGAAGACATGATAATTGACAGCATCAAGCATATCCCTGCTTCTGTCAGCTCTGTGAGGGAAGTCCTTCCCGGCCGGCAGTACTTCATTCCCAGCCAGGATAAGGCCAATCCGCTGACTACAGGCGCTGATGAATTCTCATCTCTGGTGCTTTCAAAGCCCATGCCCATTTTTAAGGCAATCTACTCAAGTTACACAGGTCTCTCATCTGTCATCGCACAGGAGATCTGCTACAGAGCAGGCGTTGACGCTGACAAGAGCGCTGTCTCCCTCGAGACATCAGAGGCCCTGGCGGTTTACAGAGCCTTCGACGAGATAATCGAAGATGTCAAGAACGGCAATTTCACCCCGGCGATATACTACGATGGAGATGCTCCGAAGGAGTACTCCTCCATTCCGCTGTCTGTCTACGGCTACAATCTGTCCGGATATCCTTCAGATGAAGAAGTTCCTGCCAACATCAGGCAGATGGACAGCATCTCATCTCTCATTGAGACCTACTATGCCGAGAAAAACGTAGTTACCAGGATCCGTCAGAAATCCGTCGACCTTCGCAAGATTGTCCAGACCGCCCTTGAGCGCAACGTCCGCAAATACGACCTTCAGCTCAAGCAGATGAAGGATTCTGAGAAAAGAGATAAATACCGCCTCTACGGCGAGCTGCTTAACACCTATGGCTACAGCGCTAAAGAAGGCGATAAGTCTATAACCGTTAACGACTACAACACAGGAAATGACATTACGATCCCGTTGGATCCTACCCTTACTGCAAATCAAAACGCGAAGAAATACTTTGACCGCTACACAAAACTCAAGCGCACCCAGGAAGCTCTGGATGAGCAGATGAAAGAAGTCTCAGAGGCAATTGAGCAGCTTGAATCCATCGCCACTTCCCTTGACATAGCCAAGAAGGAAGCAGACCTTGCACAAATCAGGCAGGAACTGTCAGAGAGCGGCTACATCAAGTCCCACACCCCGGGAAAAGGCGGCCGCAAGGAAAAGATAAGCAGCCGTCCCTTTCACTACCAGAGCAGTGACGGTTTCGACATCTATGTAGGAAAGAATAACCTGCAGAATGATGAGCTAACCTTTAAGACAGCAAACGGCGGCGACTGGTGGTTCCACGCCAAGAAAATTCCCGGCTCCCACGTAGTTCTTCTTACAGGCGGAAAAGAAGTGCCGGACAGGGCCTTCGAGGAAGCAGCCGCTCTGGCAGCCTTCTATTCCAAAGGTAAAAATCAGGAAAAAGTCGAGATTGACTATTTAAAGAGAAAGGACGTAAAAAAGCCAAACGGCGCAAAGCCCGGATTCGTGGTCTACTACACCAACTACTCCATGGCAATTGCGCCGGATATATCATCGCTGAAGCTTATCAGCGACTAATATGCTATAAGTACTGCAGTTGTTCTTGGACCAAGGCACAGAGAGCTTTGGTCCTTTATTTTCTTCTCTTTTCCGAAAGCTGAGCAGACTCCTTCAGAAGAAAAGGCCATGCGCCAGGACACATTCGCAGGAACTATGGGAAGGCCAAATATATGCTCTTCCCAGTGGGCATTCACAGCAACATAGATGAAGGCATCCTTCTTCGTTTTATACTTTACATGGTCTTCTGCAAACATGTAGGCAAAAGTCAGTGACGGTGCCCCTTCATCTATCTCCCATGGTTGCATACCGTGGAATGAAAGCTCCGGATACCCTGTTCCGTTATTTCCAAAGTTATATTTGCTGCCAAGGAGCACAGGATGGGCTTTTCTGAAAGCTATAAGATTCGTTTCAAACTCAAACAGATCCTTGTTCCTGTCCTTATCCAGAAGTGACCAGTCAAGCCATGATATCTCATTATCCTGGCAATAGGCATTGTTATTGCCAAACTGGCTGTTTCCAAATTCGTCACCGGACAGAATCATCGGTATACCGCGACTGGTCAGAAGAATGGTCATCATATTTTTCATCTGCCTAAAACGCAGATCCAGGATTTCTTTATCTTCTGTATCACCTTCAGCGCCGCAGTTCCAGCTGTTATTGTCATTGGATCCGTCGTTATTGTTCTCACCATTGGCTTCGTTATGTTTCTCATTATAGGAAACCAGATCATACATTGTGAAACCGTCGTGGCAGGTAACAAAGTTAATGGTAGCCGCCGCGCTCCTGTTTCCATACATATCGTTGGATCCCCTGATCCTCCAATAGAGTTCAGGAGCACATTCTGCCCCGCCTTTTATGAAGCGCCTTAAGCAGTCCCTGTACTTTCCGTTCCATTCCGACCATCTTCCCCAGGATGGGAAAGTTCCTACCTGATACATTCCTCCCGCATCCCAGGCCTCAGCTATAAGAAGGCACTTGCCCAGCACCGCATCGTGAGCTATGGAATCAAGAAGCGGCGGGTTCATCATAGGGGATCCGTCCTCATCCCTTGAAAGAATTGACGCAAGATCGAATCTGAAGCCGTCCACATGATACTCCGAAACCCAGTACCTGAGGCAATCCAGCACCACATTTCTCACAACAGGATTATTACAGTTCATGGTATTTCCACAGCCACTGAAGTTATAATATCCTCCATCTGCAGTCAAAAGGTAATATGTTCTGTTATCTACGCCTTTATAGGAAATGACCGGTCCGTTCTCATTTCCTTCAGCCGTATGATTGAATACCACGTCCAGCACCACTTCGATTCCATTCTTGTGAAGGTGCTTTATCAGGTTCTTGAGCTCATCTGCCTCCATTCCAAAGGGCGCCGATGCAGCATATCCGGCCTTTGGAGCAAAAAAATCAATTGTCGAATATCCCCAGTAGTTATAGAGCCGCTTTCCGTCAACGACTCTGCTGTTCTCAAATTCATCAAACTCAAATACAGGCATCAGCTCAACACAGTTAATGCCCAGCTCTTTGAGATGCGGTATCTTCTCGATAACTCCCGCATAGGTTCCGCCTCTCTTTACTCCGCTGCTCTCGTGTCTCGTAAATGACCTTATGTGCATCTCATATATCACTAGGTCGCACTGCCTGATCTCCAGGGGCTTATCTCCCTCCCAGAGGTAGTCCTGCCTGATAAACTGCCCTCTGTGCTGGAATTCAACAGAATAATCCGGTTCTTTCCCCCACACAGGTCTCCCGGAAACAGACTTCGCATAAGGATCAAGTAAAATCTTGTTCTTATCAAATAGAAGTCCTCTCTTCGGGTCATACGGGCCGTCAAATCTGTAGCCATACTCCGTTGTCTCCACATCAATTCCGATTATCATCATCGTATATACATTGCCGATTCTGAATTCTTCCGGAAATGGAATCTCAACGAAAGGCTTCTTTTGTCCATGATGGAAAAGAACTAAGGTACAGCCCTTGGCTTCTCTTGAAAAGATGCTGAAGTTAACTGCTCCGTCTTCACAGAGAGTAGCTCCAAAAGGAAATACTCTTCCCACTCTGTACTGCAGTCCCTTTATGCTGTTGGTCGGAAAGGTGTCTATCAGTCTTATCACGTCATTCACCTCATATCGCAAACAAATTAACGTCCATACATTAATCATGACCTATCCGCCATTTATTTTCAAGCTATATAAAGAAGCCTGATCACTCAGCTGAGTGATCAGGCTTCCTATATTACTTATCTGATTCTATTACTGCTCGTCTTCTTTTTTCTTTCTCTTAAGGAAGATCATTGTAAATCCGATACCAGCAGCAACAACGATTGTGATGATTCTTCCAACCATGTTTGCAGAATCCTCTGTTCCACCTCTTCTTGCGCCAAGAACTGCGCCTTCAGGAGCACGCTGTGCACCAAGAACCTGTCCGGGTGTCTCAGGTACCTCTTCAGGTGTCTCAGGATCATGAGGAGGCTCTTCCTCCTGCTGCTCACGAGTTACAGTAAGCCATCCGAGATCTTCACTTACAACCTCATAGTTAGTTGCCTTAGCAGTCTGGTCAAATTCAAGTGAGTATGTATTACGAACTCTACCAACCTGTGTTATTGAACCTGTTGCATGGCTGGTTGCTGTCTCGATCTGATTTGTATCAGAATCCTTCTGGAAGCCTGTTACATCAATCCTATCGTATGTAAAAGGATGTCCAGTGTAAACAAATGTCTTGCTATAGGTCTTGATCTTAAGAGGTGCAGGATCGATATACAGATGTCCTACTGTATCACCCTTGTTGAGGTTGATGTCAAACTGCTCGCTTGCATCCTCGCCGTTAGCTGTTACTCTGATATCCGTTACTTTTGTAGGATATCCTTCTACATTAACGTCTTTACCCTGGCCGGCTATTACATCAACCTCAACCTTATAGGTTACGTCTTCGCCGTCAACCTTGATAGTAACATCCTCTGAAAGTGTTGCCTCTCCGTTCTCAGCTGTTGCTGTGATTGAACCAAATGAAAGGGCCTTTCCGAAGAGTGTTGAAAGTGTGCCGAAGATTGAATCTTCTGTTGATGTTATAACAGTATCATTTACCTCTACCTGAACATCAAGTTTAAGCTTGAGCTCAGCAAACTGCTTGCCGCCGTTGTAAGGAAGATGTGTATCAACATCTGCGCCATCTGTCTCAGCAACAACAGTAACGGTTGTCTTGAAAGGAATTCTGTACTGAGCCACATATTCGCGGTTTTTCTTAACAACATCCTTTGCGATGTCTTCGTTCTGAAGGAGGTTTCCTTCCTCATCCAGCCATCCGTCGAAGTATGTTCCCTCAGGAATCTGGCTCTCTGTTACTGAGTATGTAGGTACAAACTTACCGTACTCGATCTCTTCATACTTCACAGGTGTAGCATCTGTTCCGTCTGTGTTCTTGAAGTTGTAGGTTACAGTAAACTTCTTGATCTGGAAGGAACCACTAAATACTACATTAGTGTCAGGCATGTTAAACTTGCCATCAACAATCTCAAGAGCTGACTGATCTTCTGTTTCAGCGTCCCATCCAAAGAAGTCATAAGCGTCAAGTACTACAACATCAGCAACTGTAACTTCTGAACCTACCCAGTAAGAAATAGCTTCTCCTGCATTAGGAAGGAATTCGTTTGCTTCTTCAGGAGCTGTTCCGATGTACTTGTATGTTACAGTCTTGAATACTCTGTCATAGTAAACATCAATTACAAGTGATCCATCAGGAAGAACCTTGATTGTTGTGTCATCTGTTATAACATTTCCGCCAACCTGAGTCTCCTTGTAGCTGTATGCTGCTCCAAAGTCTTTCACTTCGTATACAGCCTGATCGTTAGTCTTAAGATCAGTTACAGTTTCTGTAGCATCAGTCTGCTTATCATATCCGTTAAGGGCCTCGTTCTGCAGGTAGTAGTTTACAGTGTAAGATGCATAGTCATACGCGAAACGTCCTACCATATCAACCTGTGCAGCAGGCATCTCAAATACTGACTTCTCACCGTCATCACCTGTGATCTTATTGATGATGAGATCAATTATTCTAATAAGTCCGCTGCCAAGACCTTCTTCGGGAGCAACACTAATGTCAAGGTCAGTGTAATCTTTATATGTTCCCTTCCAACCGATGAACTCGTATCCTTCGATATAAGGTGTAGGCTCAACTTCCACTGTTGTACCGAACTTGTAGTTACCTCCCTGAGGAAGCAGATCCATAGCTCCTTCAGGAATGATACTATCTGTAGCGTAAGAATATACTACAGGATAAGAATTTCTGTCATAGTAAAGCTTGATAGTAAGTGTACCGTCAGCCTTGATCTTTGTGTTTTCCTCTGTAGCAACATTTGCAGGCTTCTTATCTCCTATATATGCTCCTACATAGCTAAATCCTGTAATTGAATACTCACTGTACCCGGCAGGCTGTCCTGTTGTACCTGTCTTTGTTACAGTGTCTCCATACTTTTCGTATCCATTGCCTTCTGCTTTTTCAGTCCAGTGCTCAACGTAGTAAACTGTTCCGGAAGCAGGTGAGAATGTTCCATAGATCTCTACGTTCTCAGCAGGCATTGAAAATGTTTCAGGTACAAGAGTATCTTTCTTATATTCGCCGTAATTTTCAGCAAATTTCCATCCGACAAAGTCATAGCCCTGAGCAGATGCAGCTGCTGCACGGTTTACAGTGTCGTTATAGTTCTGAGTAATTCCCTGTCCGTTATTAGGAAGCGCTGACTTGTTCGCAATATCATCAGCATCTCTGTACTCATAGGTTACAGTGTAATCGATCTTTGTGAAGTAAAGATTAATCTGTGCTGTTCCATTCTCGTTAACAACAACGTTGTCTATAGATGTTGTATCATACTCGAGGCCAATGAACTTATTACCAAGCTTAGATACATCCTTATCGTCAGCTTTTGCATAAGCCTTTTCGCCAATCTTCACATCTGATCTTGTTTCAGAATCCTGAATCTTTGTAGGAGTTGTTGTTCCTCTCAGATACCAGTTGACTGTGTAGTTTGCATACTGATACTTCCACTGAGCTGTATATACTTCATCGCCTGAAACCGGTGTGTACCAGTTTCCGCCATTAGAGCTCTTCCATCCTATGAAGTCATAGCCTGTTCTGGTAGGATCATTTGCAACTCCATTAACCTTAAATTGAGGAGTAGCATCTCCCGCCTTGAGGTTATTATATGTCTGGTCAGCAAATACTACTTCACTATTAACACCATCCACATATTTTACAGTATAAAGCTTAGTCCACTTTGCGACATAATCCTGATTTCCGTCAACAGTTGACTTAACTTCAGGGTCCCATCCCTCGAATTTGTATCCGTCTCTTGTGGGATCCTTAACAACTCCATTAACCTTAAATTGAGGAGTAGGATCTCCTGCTTTGAGGTTATTATAGGTCTGATCAGCAAATACCACCTCACCTGCTACACCGTCTTTATACGTTACGGTATAAGTAGGAATCTTTGTCCAATGAGCATAGAGAATAAGATTACTTCTAAGTGTTATAGGCTCATTAGCATAATACTTATCGCCGGTTCCATTAGCATTTGTTGTCCAGTAATCAAATGTATATCCGGGATTTGAATAATTAATACTCGAATCCGTGACATCTTTGATCACATAGCTGCCGGATTTCTCGGTGAATTCCTTCTTAGTGGTCTTATCTGTAGCAGTATTCTTGTAATATGTAACTTTTACAGAAACATCCTTAACGTATCCGTCAAAATGCCATCCGGCATTATCACTTGCATTCTTATATGTATACCAGACAATATCCTGATAAGTAAGGCCGCTATTCTGACCATAGGTATTCTTAAGATATGTTGTCATAGCGGCTGTAACGCCATCATCATACTTCTTGATATACTTGGCAGTTGTTACGCCACTGATATCATATACATTACCATTTTTGTCCTTATCTTCTGCAGCGATATCCTTATATCCTTTTCCGCTCCAGATATGGTAATTGGTTCCTTCTTTAGGATAGAATCTACTGGTACTCTGAGGAGATGAATCCTTAGGAACGTTAGTGCTCTCATTAGGAAGAAGAACATAGAAATATGCATTCCTTGTCTCGCGCTCTTTTGACTTCCATGAAGCATAAAGGTTTACCTGTTCATTGTTGCTGATCTTAAATGTAGCAGGTGTGAACTTTGAATTGTTGTAGGAATATACAAGTTTTCCAGTTGCATCAGCCCATCCCTGGAACTCATAACCTGTTCTCTCAGGGAGCTTGGTCTCAGCATAAGTAACAACCTTATGAGTCTCCTGTGTTCCTTCTGTCTGAGTTGTCCATGTTACCGGATATGTCTTGGTCTGGTCATTGCCAAAGTTGCTGTGATATGTTACGGAAGCGCCGTAATTAAAGTCAACAGCAAAGTTGAACTTGTAATCAAAACCGAAGTCATTCTGACGGTATGTATGAGCATTTTTGCATCTCTCATATGCATTCTTGTTCTCAGCTTCTGTGCATACGTGAGTATATTCCCTGGTCTGGGCCTGAGGGCCTTCGCCCACCTTAACACCTACAGTGAAAATAATCTCATCACTGGAATAAACAGTTCTAAGAGTTCCCTGTGGTAATGAAAGTCTCTTTTCCTGAACGCCAAGATCAGACTCGTCAATACCATTTGTCATGTTATAGGGCTTTTTGTTTATGGTAACTTTTGCATACTGTACAGTAGGCATCTCGTCATCAGTAAAACCAAGATCGATATGATTTGACGTCTGATATGTAGTTGCACCTGTATTCTTGTAGAAGAACTTGACCGGCTCTGCAGCAGTTGAAGAAACTACTACAAGGTTGGAAGCGCCTTCTACCTCTGCAAAAGCATTGTCACTTCCGGTATAGAAGCTGTTGATCTGCTGGTCATTGATCGTAGCCTTAACAAAAGTATATCCATTTATAATAGGAGCTACATCCTTAGGCAGGATGTTGTAATATAAATCACTTGTTGTTCCCATCTCAACCTTACGGATGGTATTTCCTGTAGTGATCTCATTGCCATTGATGTCATAAACGCCTGCATTAAAAGAAACTTTTGCAGCCTTCTCATGGAAATACAAAGTTACAGCGTAGATTGAGAAATGCTCTGCATCAAAAGCGATGGAAGTACCTTTCTCAACGACATCTGAAACAGATTCAGCCTCAGTGAGAGCATCATTTACATGATAAACTTCCATTGATATATCACTGGGAGCTGCCTCAACAACCTGTGAGAATCTTACTTCAACCGTATCGTTGTCCTCGGGATTGTACTTCTTGCCGGTCTCTGAGGATACGATATTGATGTCATAAGAATATGTCTTTTTAACTGTGAATTCTTCTCCGAGCTCTCCATCAATGAGGTCCTGAATCTGATCTTCATCATCAGATTCAACCTTCTCAACCTTCAGCTCTGCATCAGCGGGAATAACGCCGGGCTCAGCATAAAGAGAGATCTTGATTCCGTCTATTTCAACAGCTTCTCTAAACTCTTTCTCAACAACCTTTTTCTCTTCCTTGACGTCCTTCTTCTCGGCGTCTTCAGCCTCAGCATCTTCGATTGCTTCAGCGTCTTCCTCTGCCTCAGGATCTAAAGCCTCTTCACCTTCAGCATCGGGATTTTCTTCCTCTTCATCATCTTCAGCATCGGCATCCTCTTCCCCATCTGCCTTTGCTTCTTCTACAGCCGGTTCAGCGTTTTCCTCGGCTATAGTATCACCTTCTCCGACAGTAATATCCTGTTCTGCTACTGTCTCAGGCTCATCTTCTTCAGGAAGTTCTGCATCATCGTTATCTTCCGTTTCGTTGTCTGTACTCTCGAAGACAACTGAAGGCACAATGCCCTCTTCCACAGCTTCTTCACTGGACAAAGCATATGATGTCATGCTTGTAAGATCACTGCCAAAGGTTGTGATCACCAGTGCAAAAGCAAGAAGAAACGATAAAAACCTGTTACACTTCTTCATGGATTTTTCCTCCTCTAAATTATAAAAAAAATATTAACACACACTAAATATATTATTACACCGACAATCATACAAACCATCATATTCGGTTTATTTTTTGTCGGTTTTTCTCAAAAAAAGCAGTAATTTTCTGAGCTCAAACATTTTCGTCAAACTCAGGAAACCACTGCTTTTAATCCAGTTTCTTTATATGAGATTAATTAGTACTTAATATTTTTTAAGACTTAAGAATTTTTATCTTTTTTAGAACAGAAACGATACCGGTGCCCTTGGGAAATCTTTTTATATCCTCTTCAGATGCGCCTCCTGACCTGATAAGTACTACAAAATATACAAAAACAGCGATAAATACTGCGATCATCGTAGAGAACAGGTTTACAAAATACTCGCTTCCCACGAACTGCTTAAACAGAATAGAAAAGAGCCAATGAGTGCCGTAGGCTGCACCACCCATCACTGCCGAAGCAACCACCGGGAACAGATAGGTTTTTTTTAAATCATTTTTAATAGGAAGATTCCTTTTCATCACAAAGTTATTTAAAAGGCACATCATAAAGGAATAAATAATTGTTACAATACAAAGCGCCACATGTCCCATATCTGTATAGATAAGTAGTGCAACCAGCACAGCACTCTGTAAGACAAGTGCAATAACTGCGTTAATAACCGGTGCATTGACTTTTCCTATCCCCTGTAGAACGGCGTTTGTAACAGTGGACAGAGAATAAAACACCACCGTAACAGAAAGAATCATCAGAAGCATTGAAGCTTCATCCAGTGACTTCCTCTGGGGGAACAGTATCATCATCACAGGCCTTGCAAGTGCAAAAAGACCAACAGCACAGGGAATTGAGATCATAAGAATGACTCTCGTCACTCTGGATACGGTTACGCCTGCCTCTTCCACATCCCCTCTGGAAAAACTGGTAGACACTTCAGGAATCATGGCAGAAGCCGCAGCAGACGCCAGCGCTATAGGAAGATTCGTTATGACCATTGCCTTCCTTGAAAAGATTCCGTATTGGTAGGCAATAGAACTCTCATCCATATTCCTTACGTGCATAAGGATCCTGCTGAATAATGTAGAATTAAGCGATGTTGACAGATTATAGATGAAGGTGCTCAGGATAAAAGGCGTCACTATCATAAAGATGAGCTTGTAGATATCCCTCCTGCGCATATCCGGGTGATCGTCTTTTTTGATTCTCTGTCTTATGACCGATCTGTTGTAGTTGTAAACCAAGTACATGAAGATCAGCGCTATCAGAACGCCGGAACCTGTTCCGAGTGCACTTCCTATAGCTCCATAGACAGCTCTTTTTGTGGGATCCGCCTCCCCCGCCATCCGGGTGAGGATAAGAGCCCCGCTGATACTTACGATGGCATTGAACACCTGCTCTATAAGCTGTGAAATTGAGGTGGGAACCATGGTCCTGTGGGCCTGGAAATAACCACGCAACACACCAAGAAAGCCAAAAAGAAAAATCGTAGGTGCAAAGAATCTTAGTACCGTTGCCGATCTTCCTGCAGCCAGGATGTCTGCTCCTAAAAACATGATAAGACTGCCGACACCTCCAACCACTGCAACATAATTAAGTGCGCACTTGAAGATCTTGTGGGCATTCCTATATTCATGAATCGCCAGCTTGCTGGAAATTATCTTTGACATAGCTGAGGGAATGCTATAAGAAGATATCAGAAGGACTATAGTGTAGATAGCATATGCTGCAGCATAATAACCGTTGCCTTCATCACCGATAATAGCTGCCAGCGGACTGCCATAGAGAAGGCCGATAATTCTTGATATTACCCCTGCTATAGCAAGAATACCGGCCTGAACCAATAGCCCTTTTCTAGAATTTTCTTTTTCTGTGATACTCTCCATTCCCGCCCAATACTAATACTTATGGCCTAAGCCAATCATACATCTCCTGATATTTTTCAGCAGAAACCTTCCATGAGAAGTCAACTGCCATGGCTCTGTCGATCATCTTGTTCCACTCGCGCTTCTGATCATAGTAAACATGCTCAGCTTCACGGATTGTTCCAAGCATCTCATGA
>JAEEGH010023624.1_pt1 | contig 12485 bp, 13 predicted proteins | sample 9134181 | NCBI WGS metagenome assembly JAEEGH01 (sample SAMN16246544, study PRJNA631951) | gut metagenome | biome: gut microbiome; feature: rumen; material: DP-attached | host: Bos | place: Iran: Karaj | collected 2018-10
CTGCATGTCGCTGATTTCTTTAAGCCTCAACAGGAGTTCCGGCCGGCTGACATTATCATTGACAAGCTCGTCAACAGCCGCAAGCCTCCGCCGGATTGCCACAGCAGAAAGCAGCGGGCGCTCTACCCAGGCACGGAGCAGACGAGATCCCATGGGTGTTTTTGTCCGATCCAGTACCCACAGCAGAGAACCTCGTTTTTCTCCGCTCCGCAACGCTTCCGTCAGTTCCAGATTGCGTCTGGTCGTCCAGTCCATCTCCATGTATTTCCCGCCGTTGAAAATGTCCAGATGGTTAATATGGCTGAGATCGAATTTTTGCGTCTCATCAATATATTTCAGCAATGCCCCCACTGCGCAAACCGCACTACGGGCATCCTGCATTCCTGCCTCATCCACATTCCTGTAAGAAAACTGCGTGCACATTCGTTCTGCAGCCCCGGGATAGTCAAATTTCTCTTCGCCAGTCTCGGGCATTGCATTCAGCTTTTCTGAAAGGAAAGCTGTGATCTGTTTGTTTTGAGCTGCCTCTGCTGAAAGGAGGGCTTCCCGAGGGGAAAACCTTCCCATTTCATTCAGGATATGGCTGACCGCATCACTGTCAAAAGCCGCACAGCACATTTCGCCTGTGGATATATCGCAGAATGCGATGCCCCCCTCCTGGCCGTTAAGGGAAACTGCACAGATATAATTGCTGCGGTTTTCCTCCAGCATAGAACTCTCTGTAACAGTTCCCGGTGTAATGATACGGATAACGTCACGTTTCACAAGTCCCTTCGCCAAGGCGGGGTCTTCCATCTGTTCGCAGATAGCCACCTTGTGTCCTTTGGCAATCAACCTTGCTATGTAAGTTTCCGCAGCATGATACGGAACGCCACACATTGGTGTGCGTTCCTCGGGGTTTTCCACATTCCGATCTCTTGTCGTAAGGGCAATATCAAGATCTCTGGATGCAACATAGGCGTCATCATAAAACATTTCATAAAAATCGCCCAGCCGGAAAAACAGGAGACAGTCTTTATACTGCTCCTTGATCTCCAGATATTGCCTTTTCATCGGTGTCAGTTCAGCCATTATATTTCCTTTGTTCTGTTTCTATTCCAGGCTGCCATACAGAGCCCAGGTATTTCCGCCGGTTATGACAACATCCCGGAAGCAGCCGATCAAAGCCGGATCTCCTTTGAGATGCACAAGTCTTCCTCCGTTCGTGCGCGCAGAAAGGTTAAACTCCTCCCTGCCGGTCTCCCCGTCTATCAGCACACGCTGATGCGTCCCGATATAGGCAGCATGCTTTTCTCCCGAAATTCTGTTTGCGATCTCAGTCAGGCGGTCAAAATGCTTCTGCTTATCCTCCCGCGTATACGGATCTGGCATGGAAGCTGCTGGGGTGCCGACACGTTTGGAATAAATAAACGTGAACATCGCATCAAAACGTACTTCTTCACACAGGCTGAGGGTTTCTTCAAACTCCTCCTCTGTCTCTCCCGGAAAGCCGACGATAATGTCGGTCGTCAAAACGAGATCCGGCATATACTGTCTCGCAAGTTTTACCTGTGCGAGATACTTTTCCCGGTCATAATGACGGTTCATTGCTTTCAGAATCCTGTCATTTCCGGCCTGAACCGGCAAATGAAGCTGGTGTGCACACTTTTTGCACTCCGCCATTGTTCGGAACAGTTTTTCCGTTGCATCCTTCGGATGGCTTGTCATAAATCGGATCAGAAACTCACCCGGAATATCATTTATCATTCGTATCAGATCCGCAAAATCTGTTCCGCTGTCAAGATCCTTCCCGTAGGAATTGACGTTTTGTCCAAGCAGTGTTATATCTTTATATCCTTCCGCCACAAGTTTCCCCGCTTCGGCGACAATATCTTCCGGCAGTCGAGAGCGTTCTCTTCCCCGTACGTACGGTACAATGCAGTACGTGCAGAAATTGTTGCACCCATACATGATGGAAAGCCATGCTTTTACCGTGCCGTCTCTTTTCAGCGGTATGCCCTCTGTCACGGCGCCGTCTGCCTTGGCAGTCGCAAAAATACGTTTATGGCGTGTCATTACATCCAACAGCAGTTCCGGAAATCGCCAGAGTTCATGCGGGCCGAATACCAGATCTACAATCGGGTAGGATTTCCTGATCTTCTCTGTCATATGCTCCTGCTGTACCATACAGCCGCAAACAGCAATAATCTGCTCCGGTTTTGCCTTTTTTGTGTGGTTGAGTGCACCGACATTTCCAAGCACACGCATTTCTGCATGTTCTCTTACCGCACAGGTATTCACAACGATGATATCCGCATCGAATTCATTCTGCGTAAATCCGTATCCCATCTCCGCAAGATATCCTCTGATTTTCTCACTGTCCGCTTCATTCTGCTGGCAGCCGTAGGTATCCACCATGGCAAGCGGATGAGCCCGGGAAGCATTGATACGTTCAAAGATCTCTCCGCAGATTGCTCTCTGTCTCCTGATCTCCTCTTCGCTGATGGTTTGCCGTTTATACATGCCGTTCCTCCATACCTGTTATCTGCTTTAGCTTTTTATTATATCTTGCTTTATGCCTGAATTCAAATCTTTCTTGCAGGAAACAGCAAAATCTTTCAGCGTTTTTCATTTTTCTTCAAATTTAGTGTGCATCTTTTCCCCGAATATAGTATAATGATCTTAAAATACCGAATTAAAGAGTTTATCTCTGTGCCTGCAGCACCTCGGCCCTAAAGGAGACATCATAACATGAACAAGCCTGTCATCATCACGGCAGACAGCACCTGCGATCTTTCCCCCGAATTGTGTTCCCGGTTTCAGATTCAGGTGATTCCTCTCACGATTACTTTGGGAGAAGCCACTTTTCTGGACGGTGAGTCTTTTACTCCTGCTGACATGTATGCCCGCTATCGGGAAGACGGAACTCTCCCGAAAACCTCTGCCCCGAGTGTTCAGAGCTTTCTTGACTTTTTCCGGCCTTTTGTGGAACAGGGTTTTGAGGTAGTTCATCTCGACATCAGTTCGGAACTCTCCGGATCCTTCAATGCCGCTCGTCTCGCTGCATCAGAGCTGAGCGGTGTCTATGTTATTGACAGCATGATGCTCTCCACCGGTGTCGGTTTGCTTGCCATTGAGGCCGCTGAGTGTCGTGATCGAGGGATGAGTGCCTTTGATATAGCCGTACATCTCAGCGATCTCAGAAGCAAGGTCTCTACAAGCTTTGTGCTGGACACCCTCGAATTTATGTGGAAAGGCGGCCGCTGCACCGGTGTTACTGCTTTCGGCGCCAATCTGCTGAAAATCAAGCCCGGCCTTGAAATGAGAAACGGCAAGCTGGAAGTCTGTAAAAAATACCGTGGGAATATTAATCATGTTTATCAGCAGTACATTACCGAACGCCTGTCCGGGAAGAAGGTTCGTCCGGGTCATGTATTCCTTACGGAATCCGGCGAAGTCGATCCTGCTGTTTTGAAAGATCTGGAAGTACTTGTTAAACAGCTCACTGGTTGTAAAGAGATTCACCATACGGTTGCAGGCTGTACCGTATCTTCCCATTGCGGGCCTAAAACACTTGGTGTACTTTTTATTGAGGAGTAAGGAGCCCTTATGAAAGACAAAAAAGAGTTCTGGCGGGCAGTCAAATTTACACTGTTCTCTGCCAGTGCCGGCATCATTGAAATGGCATCCTTTGCCTTGCTCAATGAGCTGACCTCCTGGAGCTATTGGCCATGTTACCTGATTGCGCTGGTGCTTTCCGTTCTCTGGAACTTTACACTGAACCGCAAATTTACCTTCCGCTCCGCAAATAATGTTCCTCTCGCGATGATGAAGGTAGCTCTCTATTATGCGGTGTTTACCCCTCTTTCAACAGTTCTTGGAAATTTCCTTGCAGAAAAGCTGCTCTGGAACGAATATCTTGTCACTGCCATAAATATGGTTCTGAACTTCGTTACGGAATATCTCTATGATACTTTTGTTGTCTTCCGCGGCTCCATCGACACAAACGATGTCGCGAAAAAAGCGCAAAAGAAATCGGCCGGTTTTTGAACCGGCCTTCATTTTTCCTGTTTTCTGTCTGATTACCCGCGTGCTTCGGCAATTTTCTGATTGATCGCCTTTACGACAGCCGACGGTTCAAACCCGTGCACTGCGCAGGCTTCTTCCAGGCTCTCTCCCTGAGAAGCCGGGCAGCCGATGCAATGCATACCGATTGCAAACAGCACATCAATTGCTTCCGGATAATCATTGACGATCTCTCCGATCAGCGTTTCTCTCGTCACATATAGTTCTTCCATAGTATTTCCTTTCTTCTGCCGGGAAACAGCTTCCCGGCGGTTTTTCGGTTTTATTGTACTCTAACCAATAGCCCTTTGCAAGCTGAAAATCACCGATTTCTTATCGTTCTTTTCTCCCGCTGAACTTCTGCTTGACTTTCCGTTTTATCTCTTTATAATAAAATAACGCTGACATCAACAGGAAAAGAGAAACAAAAATGCATTACGATTATCTGGTTGTCGGAGCCGGACTTTTCGGCGCTGTGTTTACCCAGCGGGCTCTCTCTGCCGGCAAACGCGTGCTGGTTCTGGAAAAAAGAGATCATATCGCAGGAAATACCTATACGCAGGACCTTGAAGGGATTCAGGTGCACAAATACGGCGCCCATATCTTTCACACGAATGACAGTGCTGTGTGGGCATATGTCAATCGGTTCGCAGAATTCAACCGCTATACCAATTCACCTGTTGCCAACTATCACGGAGAGTTGTATTCCCTTCCTTTCAACATGTACACCTTCAACAGAATGTGGGGTGTCACCACACCGCAGGAAGCAGAAGCGGAAATCCGGCGGCAGCGGGAAACGGCAGGAATCACGGAACCCCGCAATCTGGAGGAGCAGGCCATCTCTCTTGTAGGGATAGATATCTATGAGAAGCTTGTCAAGGGATATACCGAAAAGCAGTGGGGACGCCCCTGCACGGAATTGCCGGCTTTTATCATCCGCCGTCTTCCAGTCCGCTTTACTTTTGACAACAACTATTTTAATGCACGTTTTCAGGGAATTCCTGTTGAGGGCTATACCGCTCTCGCAGAGAAGCTTCTTTCAGGGGCGGATATTCTCCTGAATACAGATTATCTGCAAGACAAATCAAAATGGGATGCCCTGGCAGATACCGTTCTCTACACCGGTGCCATCGATCGTTATTTCAATTACTGCCTTGGCCCACTCCAGTACCGCAGTGTTCGGTTCGAAACAGAAGTTCTCGACATCCCCAACTATCAGGGAAACGCTGTCATCAATTATACTGATCGGGAAACCCCTTATACCCGCAGCATTGAACACAAGCATTTTGTATTCGGCACACAGCCGAAAACCGTAATTTCCCGTGAATACAGTGCTGAATGGCAGCCAGGCGAAGAGCCGTATTATCCGGTCAACGATGCTGCAAACAGTGCGCTTTATGAGCAGTATCGTGCCCTCGCAAAAAGCGAAAAGAATGTTTTCTTCTGTGGCAGGTTGGGTGAATACCGTTACTATGACATGGACGCCGTAATTGCCCGTGCCCTTTCCCTCGCAGACTCTTGCCTATCATAAAAAAGGACAACAACTCAATGAAACTACTAACCGTTACGATCCCCTGTTATAACTCCCAGGATTATATGTCCGCCTGTATTGAAAGCATTCTTCCGGGCGGTGAGCGTGTTGAAATTATTATTATTGACGACGGCTCAAAAGATCTGACCGGCACCATTGCAGATTCCTATGCCGAAAAATACCCTTCCATCGTTCGCGTCATTCATCAGGAAAACGGCGGGCATGGCGAAGGCATCAATCAGGGCTTAGCCCATGCTACCGGCAAATACTTCAAAACCGTTGACAGTGATGATACTCTGAGTAATGATCTGATACCTTTCCTCGATGCTCTGGAGGCATGTGAAAGGCAAGGCGGAGTGGATCTTTTCGTAACCAATTATCATTATGTCCACGCTGATGGGAAAGGAGACCGCTCCATTCGCTTTGTCAACGTTTTCCCGGAAAACAGAGTTTTCACATGGCAGGAAACCCGTCCTTTCCGTCCGGATCAGATTCTGATGATCCATACCTGTACTTTCCGCACAGAACTGCTGCGTACCACCGGCCTGGTTATGCCGAAGCACACATTTTATGAAGACAATTACATGGTATACGGCAATCTCAAAAATGTACACCGTCTGTATTACATGAACTGCGATCTCTATCTCTATGCCATCGGGCGGGAGGGGCAATCCGTTCAGCAGGATGTTATGATGCGCCGATATCCCCACCAGATCAAAGCCACCGAACTCTGCTTTACGGCATTCCATCTTGACGATATCCCGGAAAAGCGGAAGCGTGCTTATCTTCGGCATGAACTATTCATCATGTTCGGTATTTCCGTTCTTTTCACACGCCTTAACCGGACTGAGCAGGCAGACCGGGATATCGAGCAGATGTGGGATAATTGCCGCTCCTATGATGCCAAATGGGCAGACTACTTCCGGGAAAAGTCACCTCTCCGTCTTGTCTGTCTCCCCGGAAAACGCGGAAGCGCTTTTGTAAGTGCTTTTTACAGTATTGCCCATCACATCGTAAGATTCAACTAAACACCAAGAGGCAGGTTCTTTGGGAACCTGCCTCTGTCTTTTCTCGATTCTCCTGACAGGCGGATTTTAATATCCGATTGTATTTTTCTTAATCCAGTACAGAATCAGCATATGCACCGGGTAGATGGTATAAAAGAGTATTGACATCACTTTTCCGTGAATAAAACCACGCCTGCCGTTGTAAAGGCTGATTGGGATAAACGCAAGTCCCGCCTGCCAGCGGCTGGTAAGAAAGCACGCTCCCACTACCGCCTGAAACAGCGGTTCCTCGCGGAGCAGATAAAGCATCAGGATGAAGCCGAATCCGCTGCTGCCGTAATCTGCTTTTAATACAGAAGAAACCGCAAATACAACAATCAGCAGAAAAATCGTTCTTGGATTTTTTCCGCTTTCTTTCCGGATCTTCTCTGTCAGGCACAACCCGCAGTATCCGAGCAGAAGGGTGAAAAAAACATTTTGTGTTCCATATCGCCAGGTCGCTGTATGCAGCAGGTTCCAGGGCAGTTCTGACAGTAGGGCAAATATCGCCAGTCTGATCCCGTAGCGCTCTCGATTGCGCGTGTGCAGGAATCCTTCCACCAGCAAAAAAGCAAAAATGGGAAATGACAGCCTGCCTATAAACCGCAGCAAGGTATATAACATCAGGCGCTGTCTTCCGAGCTGCAGCACAACAGACGCTGTCTTGCGAGGGAATGTTGCCCCTATATGATCTGCCAGCATTGTAAGCACTGCCAGAAGTTTTAAACCGCTTCCGCTCAGGCAGCGGTATTTTTTTGGAATCAGAACAATATCTCCCATTTTTTCTCCGTTCACAGCCTGTCTCTGTGTTTCAAACCCTTAAGCCGATCAAAGCCGAAGAGCAGATTCTGTTTCTCATGGCAATCAGAAGAGAAAATAAGTTCTTTTCCCGAAGCAAGCCACCGGTCACGAAGTCTCTTCTCCGGATATGGCTCCGATCGATATCCGCGTGCCATTGCCCCTGTGTTTACCTCCAGCAGACAAGGGGATGAAAGCAAAGCTTCCAGTGCTCCCTCCGCGGCAGAACGATAGCGGGGGTGGGATGTCTCAAAATAGCAGCCATCTTCATTATATTTGGTAATCAGGTCAAAATGGGCAATAATATCACAGTGTGTCCGCTGGTAGACCTGGGAAACAAGTGCATAATAATCCTCGGCAAGAGCATATGCATCTCCGGAATAGATCTCCTCCAGGAGAAAAGGGAAGCCTTCCCTGCTTTCGTCTACAGCATATTTTTTCCCGTTTTTCTCTACGTAATGGACAGCTCCGATAATAAAATCGAATTCCTGTCTGTCCACTTCGGAAAAAACATCCTGTTCAATCCCGAGGCGTATGGTAATCTGATCCCGGTACTTTTCCCGGAGTCTGCGAATCTCCCGGCAATACTCCTGCGTACCCTGTTTACTCATACATCCGCTGTCTTCTTCCAGATAGGAATGCCCGGAGAATCCAATCTCCGGGCAACCGAGGCGAATCGCCTCGGCAACCAGCTCTTCCGGACTGTCTGCTCCGTCGCAAAAGGTCGTATGCGTATGGTAGTTGGATTCCATCAGACCATTTTCTCCTGTTTGACCTTGTGGTCAATAATATGGCGCGAAGCAAGCTCTGTGCGGATTTCTTCCGGAGTAATACCGAGTTCTGCCATCATCACAAGCACATGATAGGCAAGATCTGCCGTCTCATAGACTGTCTCTGCACGATCACCGCCTTTGCCTGCAATGATAACTTCCGTACACTCTTCCCCTACCTGTTTCAGGATCTTGTCCATTCCTTTCTGAAACAGGTAACTGGTATAAGACCCCTCGGGGAGCTCTTTTTTCCGGGAAAGGAGGAGCTGATAAAGCGTATCAAGCGAAAACTGCTCCGGTTCCTTCTCTTCACCCTCCAGAAGCGGCCGGGAAAAGCAGGAATCCGTCCCGAGGTGGCAGGCAGGGCCATCTTTATGGACTTTTACCAGGAGAGCATCTCCGTCACAATCCGCCGTAATGGATACAATGTGCTGATAATTCCCGCTTGTCTCTCCCTTCAGCCACAGTTCCTGCCGGGAACGGCTCCAGAAACAGGTCAGTTTTTTATTCATTGATATTTCCAAGCTCTCCCGGTTCATATAGGCAAGTGTCAGAACCTTCCCGCTGTCTGCATCCTTTACAATAGCAGGAATAAGCCCGTCTTTATCAAATTTCAGTTCCGAAACATCAATCATTCAGATCCTCCTTACCGGGATTCCGTTCTCTGCAAGCACCTGCTTCAGCACAGGAATCCGTACTTCCCCAAAATGAAAAATGGACGCAGCAAGTCCGGCGTCAACGCTTGGCACTTCGCGAAACAGATCCACAAAGTCCGAAATCCCGCCTGCTCCACCAGAGGCTACAACCGGTACATCGACATCAAGCGCCTGCAGCATTTCCAGGTCAAACCCTTTCTTCACGCCGTCGGTATCTATGGAGTTGAGAACAATCTCACCGGCTCCAAGTGCAACACCCTGCCGGATCCATTCCATGGCGTCAAGTCCGGTATCCTGTCTCCCTCCGTGTGAAAAAACGCGAAATCCTCCATCCACTCGCTTGACATCCGCTGACAACACGACACACTGGCTCCCGTATTTTTTTGCAGCTTCTGCGATGAGAGAAGGATTACGCAGTGCGCCGGAATTCACACTGACTTTATCGGCACCGCATTTCAGAACCCGGTCGAAGTCATCAATCGTATTGATCCCCCCGCCGACCGTAAGAGGGATAAAGATATGTTCTGCTACTGCTCGCAGACAGTCTGTAAATAGGCGTCTCCCTTCAAAGCTTGCCGTTATGTCATAGAACACCAGTTCGTCAGCCCCATCATCGGAATAGAAAGATGCAAGCTCCACCGGGTCCGAAACATCATTCAAACCTTCGAAGTTCACTCCTTTGACCACCCGACCGTTGCGAACATCAAGGCAGGGGATAATTCGTTTTTTCAGCATGCCTCTGCCTCCTTCAGTGCATCCGGCAAAGAAACAGCCCCACTGTAATAGGCTTTCCCGAGAATAGCTCCAGCCATACCGAGATTCCTCAGTGCGCGGAGATCCTCCAGGCTGGAAACACCACCCGATGCAATCAGATCAATAGAAAAACTTGTGTTTAACTCCTCATAAAGAGCATGGTTGCTGCCTCCGAGCATACCGTCTCTTGAAATATCGGTACAAATCACCGTCTGTACGCCTAAATCCGTCAGATGCCCGAAGAATGCCTCTGCCGTCCATCGGCTCTTCTCTTCCCATCCGCGAACAGCAACCGCTCCGTCCAGGAGATCCACCCCGACAGCAACAGCCTTTCCGTAGTGCTCCAGTGCCTCTTCCAGCAGTTCTTCATTTTCTACAGCGGCAGTCCCTAAAATGACACGGGAAACTCCGAGCTCAAGATATCGGCGGATTGCTTCCATACTCCGGATTCCTCCGCCTGCCTCAAGGAACAGTCCGGTACGGGCTGCAATCTGTTCGATCACCGGCAGATTTGCCGTGCTCCCGAAACGCGCCCCTTCCAGATCAACGAGATGCAGATGTGTAGCTCCTTCATCCCGCATATGAAGTGCTCTGGCAACCGGATCTTTATCATAAACCGTCATTCGGTCAAACCGGCCTTTTTCCAGGCGTACAGCCTGTGCCTGATAAAGGTCAATGGCTGGATAAAGGATCATACCGGCACCTCACAGAACGCTTTCAGAATGGAAAGCCCGACTTTCCCGCTCTTTTCCGGGTGAAACTGACAACCCATTACATTGCCAGATGCAACTGCAGCAGTAATTTCTCTGCCATAGTCACAGGAAGCAATCAGGCTGTCATCGCAGCCATCCGCATAATAAGAGTGGACGAAATAAACGCAGTCACCTTCCTTTATGTCTCGCAGCAGAGGGTGGCTGCGTCGGAGAGTCAATGAATTCCAGCCCATTTGCGGTATTTTCAGCCCTTCCGGAATCGTTCCCTTCATCGGTACAATGCTGCCCCGAAGCAGTCCCAGGCCTGCATGCTCCCCGAATTCATAACTTTTTTCAAACAACAGCTGCATTCCGAGGCATATGCCAAGCAACGGCTTCCCGCTTTCAGCCTGCTCCCGCACAACGGTGTCAAGCCCGGTATTTCGAAGTTTTTCTGCCGCGTCACCGAATGCTCCGACTCCCGGAAGAATAACACGGTCCGCCGCGCCGATTTCCTTCGGGTCAGAAGTAATAACAGCCGGCTGATTCAGGCTTTTCAGAGAAGAGCAGAGCGAAAACAGATTGCCTACTCCGTAATCCACAATAGCAAGCATCACAGTACTCCCTTTGTACTCGGAATCGCATCCGGATTTCGCTCATCCGGAGTGAGAGCTGTTTTCAGGCTTCTGGCTGTTGCCTTGAAACACGCCTCAATAATATGGTGTGAGTTTTTGCCTGCGATCTGTCGAAGATGCAGTGTTATCCCGGCTTCTCGTGAAAACGCAACAAAAAACTCTTCACACAGTTCTGTGTCAAATTCGCCGACTTTTTCTGTGGGAATGGCGAGTTCTCCGTAAAACCCGCCCCGTCCGGAGAGATCAACTGCACACAGCATAAGAGCCTCATCCATAGGCAGAAGAATACTGCCGTAGCGGGTAATGCCCCGTTTATCACCCATGGCTTCCCGGAATGCCTGTCCAAGACAGATGGCAATATCCTCCGTGGTGTGGTGATAGTCCACATCCGTGTCCCCTTTGCATTGTACAGAGAGGTCAAAGCATCCGTGGCGGGCAAACAGGGTAAGCATATGATTCAGGAAACCGCATCCGGTGTCAATCTCTGCACTACCCTTACCATAGGGGTTCAGGCTAAGCTGTATTTTTGTTTCAGCAGTAATTCGTTCCATTTCTACTGTTCCTCCAGAATTGCCTTGATCTCTTTCAGCAGTGCTTTCATCTGCTCCCTGGTACCGATGGTAATACGCACATAGTTCTCAATCCGCGGTTTGTCAAAATGCCGTACAAGAATGCCCCTTTCTTTCAGATCCCGGTAAAGCTTTCCGCCGTTTATCCGCTCTGACTCGGCAAAAATGAAGTTTGCCTTGGAATCCGGAACAAAGAAGCCGAGTTCCCGCAGGGTATTCGTGGTAAAGTCTCTGTTTTCTCCGATAATGCGGGCATTTTCCCGATAATAGGTATCTTCCTGCAAGGCTGCAATGCCTGCCGCGCTTGTCATACGGTTGACGTTATAAGGATTGGTAGAATATTTCAGTGTGTTAAGATCCCGAATCAACTCTGCACATCCCGCAGCAAAGCCCAGACGTGCTCCGGCCATGGAGCGGGATTTGGAAAACGTCTGAATCACCAGCAGATTGTCGTAAAGATTGACCAGCGGGAGAACAGACACTGCTCCGAAATCCACATATGCTTCATCCACCACCAGAACAGAATCCTGCCGTTTTTGCAGGAGCTGCTCGATTTCAGCCGCAGATTTGGCAATACCTGTCGGTGCATTGGGATTGGCAAGAAACACCGTTCCCTTCCCGTCAGGGATATCCTCAAAAGAGAAGCTGAGATCCTCCCGGAGCGGGATTTCCTGATACGGAATATGGTTAAGGCTGGCATAAACAGGGTAAAAACCGTAAGTAATATCCGGGAAAAACGCGGGGCAGTTTTCATCACAGAAAGCCATAAAGGCAAAATTCAGAAGTTCATCTGATCCATTGCCGACCAGGAGCTGTTCTGTCTGCAGGTTATAGTGTTTTGCAAGTGCTTCTCGCAGAAGGCGGCTCTCGGGATCTGAATAGAGCTGCAGGCGCTGTGTTTCTTCTGACACTGCTTTCAGAACACCGGACGATGGCGGAAAAGGAGATTCGTTTGTATTAAGCTTGATATACTTCCTTTCCTGCGGCTGTT
>JAEEGH010023626.1_pt1 | contig 12484 bp, 4 predicted proteins | sample 9134181 | NCBI WGS metagenome assembly JAEEGH01 (sample SAMN16246544, study PRJNA631951) | gut metagenome | biome: gut microbiome; feature: rumen; material: DP-attached | host: Bos | place: Iran: Karaj | collected 2018-10
CGCCGTATCTGCCTCACCAAAGTCGACGGCGTGAAGGAAGTGCGCGAGATCCCCACGGGCTACCACCCCGAGCCCTCAGAGAACCCGCAACGCGAGGTGAAGATCTACAAGACCACCGTCGCCATCATCGGCGCGGGTCCCGCTGGTCTCGCCTGCCGCGAGAAACTCAACGAGCTGGGCATCCCTAACATGGTCATCGACAACAACGCCAGCATCGGCGGTCAGTTCAACATGCAGACCCATCAGTTCTTCTTCTTCGAGAAAGAGAAGAAATTCGGCGGCATGCGTGGCTTCGACATCGCCAAGACCCTCGCTGGCGACAGCCACGAAGGCATCCTGCTCAACAACACCGTTTGGGACCTCCTTGAAGGCAAACGCATCGCGCTGAAGAACGTCGTCACGCAGGAAATCAGCTATGTCGACGCCGAGCATCTCGTGGTGGCCACGGGTGCCGTGCCTTTCATGCCGACCTTCGAGAACGACGACGTGCCGGGCGTCTACACCGCCGCCGTCTTCCAGAAGATGATGAACCAAGAGCACACGCTGCTGGGTAAGAAAGTCCTCACCGTGGGCGCAGGCAACATCGGCTACCTGACCTCCTACCAAGGCATGCAGGCCGGCGCCACCATCAAGGCCATCATCGAAGGCATGGACCACGAGGGCGGCTTCCCCGTGCAGGCCAACCGTGTGCGCCGCTTGGGCATCCCGATCATGACCTCACACGTGTTGCTAAAGGCCATCCCCAACGCCGACCACACCGGTATCGTGGGCGCCGTCATCGCCGAATGCAAGAACTTCAAGCCCATCCCGGGCACAGAGAAGATCATCGACGACATCGACATCATCAACATCTGCACTGGTCTTGTCCCCGACGACCAGATCCTCAACAAGGGCAAGCAGGTCTTCGGCCTCTACACCTACGGCTGCGGCGACGCCGTCCGCATCGGTGAAGGCACCAGCGCCGTGCTCCGTGGCAAACAAGCCGCCTTCGAGGTGGCACAGAACCTCGGCGTGCGCTACAACTACGACGAATATCTCGAGATCTCGAGACAGTATATCGACTCGCAACAGCGTCCCGTCCGCATCTTGGAGACACCCAACCTGCCCGACAAGGAACGCATGATGGCCAAGCCCTTCGTGCAGCTCGACTGCCTCTACGGCTTCGCCTGCAACCCCTGCTCGTTCAGCTGCCCGCAAGGCGCCATCACCAAGGCCTCGACCAACACCACGCCTGTGGCCGACTACAGCAAGTGCATCGGCTGCATGCAGTGCGTCAACCATTGCCCGGGTCTGGCCATCTTCGGCTACGACCTCAACAAGAACACGCTCTTCCTCCCCGTGGAATATGACGTGGAAGAAGGCAAAGATGTGTTCCTCATCGACAACAACGGCAAACCCGTCGGCGAAGGCGTCATCGAGAAGGTGATGAGAAAAGAAAACAAGACCCACGTGGTTCGCGTGAAGGCCACCACCATCAGCGGCGAGCAATTGGTTGCCGCCCGTGGCTTCATCCTGAAAGAGAGATACCCGAAACCGATCGAGTTCAAGCCCAATAATGAACCTGTCTTGACCGAGGACGCCTACGTCTGCCACTGCGAGGATGTCGACTTGAAGACCATCCTCAACGTCATCGGCGACCGCAAGTTCATCTCGGTGGACGAGCTGAAGCACATCACCCGCATGGGCATGGGTCCCTGCCGTGGCAAACGCTGCGTGTCGAGAGCCAAGCAAGTGCTGCGCGGATATGGCATCGAGGTCGTGGGCGAGTCGTCGCCTCGTGCGCCTCTGGCCAACCAAGTCACCTTGGGCGACGTCTATAACCCGAAGGCCCACGAGACCTTCGTCTTCCAGACGGGTAACGACGTGAAGAAAGAGACCGTGGAGGTGCTCATCGCTGGCGGCGGTATCGCTGGTAGCGCAGCCTTCCGTTACTTCGCCGAGGCGGGCAAGCATCCCGTGTTGGTCAACTACGACCGCGGCTCCTCATGGCGCTGCATCGGCGGCGGCCGTCCGGCCTTCTCCAACCCCGACATCTCCGACATCGCCAACCATAACCTCGAGATCTTCAAGAGCATCCAAGCCGTTCACAACATCGACTTCAAGATGACGCGTTATGTGAACCTCGTCCACGACGAAGCCACCTACAAGGCATTGGATGCCTCGCGTGCCTGGAGCGACGCCTATATGATCGAAAAGAAGGACTTCCGCAGAGAGATCTCCCCGCTGTGGAACATGGACAGCAATGTCTACAGCCACGCTTTGATCTCCAACGACTGCTGGCAGGCCACACCCGGCCGCACCATCGACTACATCCGTGGCATCGCCATCGAGCACGGTGGCCGACTGATGGAAGACTGCGAGCTGGTCTTCGTGCAGAAGAGCGGCGACAAGTTCATTGCCCTCGTCCGCACCCACGACAAGCAGTATGTGGAGTTCACCTGCGACCACTTCGTCAACGCGATGGGATGGGGTGCCGAGAAGTTCACAGATATGTTAGGCATCGACACTCAACTGTATCCCGTAAAGCACCAAGCCTTCATCACGCGCCGTCTGCCTAACATGGGTGTGAATGGCGATTCGCTCGACATGATCATCGACCGCCGTCATTACAAGGGCTTCAGCGCCGTGTACGGACAGCAGTTCCTGCACACCGGCCAGATCATCGGTTGCGCCTCACCCGACTGCGACGCCTTCGAGGCACGTCAGAACCTGAAGTACAACAGCAAAGAGTTCCTGCAGATCGTCAGCGAAGTCTTCGCCGACTGGATCCCGAACCTCGCCAGCGTGGGCTTCCACGCGGTGTGGGCGGGCTACTATATGGAGCCGCGCTACATCGTCGACCCGTCGGTCGGCATGCTCACCGGCTTGCGCGGCCACGGCTTCATGCTCGGCCAGTACCTCGCCAAGATCTATGTGGACAAGTACCTCGGCAAGGAGGTGCCTGGCTACATGAAGGATCTTGCCTTGAGCGGCAAGGGCTTGAGCGAGAACGCCTTCAAATAAAAAAAAGAAAGGCTGCCGTGCGGCAGCCTTTCTTTTTTTGTTTACCACTCAATGCCGATGCGTAGGGAGACGCCGGCGGGACTGATGTCGCGGTTACCGTGAACATAGTTCCCTTCAGCGTCATATTCCGAATAATAATCACTGATTTTGTCGTAGTAGGTGCCAGCCACCATCACGTTGATGGCGAAGTCCTTCTTGGAAGCGAAACGCACGCCAAAGCCGAGGTCTCCATAGGCGCCCACCTTGTCACCGACGAAGGAGCCAAGACGCAGGCTTACCACAGGGCTCACCACCTTGGTGTTGTTGAACTGATAACGCACATTGGCGTAAATTGGCACCAAGGCATGGTCGTTATTGAAATCGATGCCGAGGCCGATACCAGTATAGATGTGGCCATTGAAATAAAAGCCGTGAGTGGTCGACAAACTCATAGTGTTGGGCATGTTCTTGTCGAAATGCCAGGTGTTGCCATATTCCAGGAAGCCCTGATAGCCACCGGGAACACGGACGCTTGTTTCTTGTTTCTGAGCGAAGACGCTCGTTGCCATGAACAGCATGACAAATGCTAAAACTAATTTCTTCATGATTGATAGAATTTTAGGTGTTAGTTACTCTGTTTTCAATTTTGTTTTATATTGCTCGACCCTTGATTTTATTATGTATTAGGCCTTTTCGCAATAATGGATTTGCTACAAAAATTATGCCGTTTTGCAATTCTTGGACCATATTTTGTCGGTTTCGGAGATACCTTATTTCCTCACGAATCCCATTATCATATGGACATCCTGCCCAATACCATTATGTTCGGCGGGATTGAGGAAGTCGATGGTCATATCTGTTTCGGTCAGCGTATTGATGATGCCGGTCATGTCATACCACTCCACAGTATCGTTGACCGTTTGACGGATGGCGTCTTTCATAATGATTTCGTTTCCCTTCAAGGTGTAATAACCGCCATTCTCTTCATTGCCATCCTCGATGGCCGTTCCATCAGTCCTGAATTCGATGGTGTGTCCAATCACAGCCTCGCCAAGAAACTCGTCAAGGTAATCAAAAGGCTCGCCGCCGATGGTCGTTGAGACCTCGGTGATTTCCCATGTCCCATAGATTTGGGGTTGCTTATTGCAAGAGGTAATCGTTGCCATGGTTGCTGCCACCAGCAGCAAGATCATGATTTTCAATGTGTTTTTCATTGTTATGTCTGTTTTTATTGATTATTTATTCACCACAAATTTCCGTGTCACATCGCCCACGCTGATGAAATACATGCCCTGCGGCAGGTTGGTCACATCTATCTGCTGGGTTTCAGCGTTGAGGCTGCCCGTGAGGACGGTTTGGCCCATGAGGTTGGTGATGCGATAGGTTGCCGCTGGTAGAGACGGTGTGCACACCGTCTCTACAAAGAGGACGCCGTGGGTCGGGTTGGGATAGATGGCGAATGGCGCATCAACAGGCTCCGATGTCGGTTCTTCAATGCCATGGATTTGCGAATAGATGGCGTCGCAGTCATCTTCGCCAATTTTGAAGATGAGTTTATCCCTAAGCCAGTAACAGCGAAGGCCTTCCACTCGCATGCCTTCGTCGTCGCGCATCAGCCGTTCGGGGAAGAAACTCGTCAGGTGACCGATACCGCACACGATGTCGCCACTGAACAGGTCATGGGTGTCGCTCACATGCAACACTCGGAACGTCCTTTCCTCGTATTGCAGGCTGTCGATGGCATCCACATGCATGGTGAGGCTCTGCGTGCCGACTCTAATCTGCCAAGAGTCGCCCACCTCGGCCATGAAATCGTATAGCGTGGTGAACTGGTGCAGGTCGCGATTCCACCAATAGACGACACCTTCTTCCTCATACACATATTCACGCGTCACTTCGGTATATCCGTCCTTGTCGTATAATGTGTTGGTGCGGATGATGATTTGCACATCCTTGTGGTTGACGGTCGTATCGCCCGCACATTCCAGATGCTGATAAGTGACGCCACCGTTTTCGTTCTGAATCTCATAGTACCACTCCGATCCAAAGAACGGAAGAAGAGGAGCGTCCTGGAAGCCGAAAACAGGCAAACCACCGTTGGTGCCATACTCATCCCTCTGCCATGCACACAGATAGGGGTAATCCGGCACAGAGTCGAGAACAACTTGAGCGCCAAGGTTCAGGGCTTCCAAGAGGTCGTCGGTGCCGTATTGCGGTTGGTTCAACACCCAGTCATAGTTGTAATTACCCTCGTTAAAGGCTGACGAGGCTTGCAACTCTGGCAAGTCGGGGTTGCCACAAGCAGGCAGGTCGTCTTGCTCCAACCAATAGCAGTTCAGATACTGGTCTTCCACCTCAGTGTGGCCAATGATGGCACCATAATATTCCGAACCGAAGCCCGAAGGCAGTTCGGGACCGATGATCGCACCTGCGTTGTAGACATTATAGATTCTTCCTGTTGAACGTCCCACAATGCCTCCAAGGGCCTCGGTCGCCCTGTCGGGATTGCCATAAACGGCCGACACCTCGCCACGGTTATACGAGTTGGCTATCACGCCCTCACTCCCATGCCAACCCACAAGGCCACCCACCTCGGAACCAGTCACAGAAACGGACTTCACGGAACCCATGTTGGCACATTCCATCATGGTGCATCCGCTGACCTCGCCGGCGATACCGCCCGCCCTGAACTCTGAGATGATGTCGCCCCAGTTAAAACACCTGGAGACCTCAACATCCCAGCAACGGCCCACGATGCCTCCAACATTGTTTTCGCCACTGATCACGCCGTAATTCTTGCAGCCCCTTATGATTAAATGGTCGCCGCCGCCTCCGACAACACCACCGGCATAATCGCGCGCTACCATGTCAGAGTAATTCACACAATTCTCAATGACCACCACACCGAGCGTGCTATGGGCATAGCCCACCACGCCTCCTCCCATATCGAAGACGGCGCCCTCGCCCAACCTGACATTGATGCTCTCGCAATTGCGGAGATAGGCGGTGTCGGACGTGTGATAGGCAACGAAAGAGGCCAAAAGACCACCTTGTCCTCCCGAGGCAACCGAGTTGACCAGTTCACAATTGGTGACGCAGCAGTTCTCTATAATCGAGTTTGATGCATGTCCTGCAAGAATGCCTATCCCGTTGCCATCCAAAATCCTTGAATCGTCGATGGTGAGATTCTTGATGACCGCCCCTTCGGCTCCGGCAAACAATCCGCTAAGAATGTGATATTGACTGATATACATTCCTTTAATGGTATGTCCATTGCCATCAAAGACACCTTTGAAGTAACGTGGATTGCCCTGTGGTACTTCTCCTCCAATCATCGGCCATTCCAGTGTGCCGCCCTCGTCGTTGAGGCAAATGTCGTCTGTGAGGATGTAATAATGCTCGCTCCCCGTGCCGTCGACGGTCTGCTGTGCCAACAGGGCCAACTGCTGGGGTGTGGCAATCTGATAGGGATCTTCTTCGGTTCCGTCGCCGCCTTCATACGACTCGGCAACCGTGCCGTCCCAGCAAGTAGTGTTATAAGGATAAACCGCGTCGCAAGCATAGTTTCCCTGGTGATAGATCATCTCGCCGTCAACGAGATAGCAGCGCACGAAATCGGGATAAGGCCCGTCATAAACGATCCCGTCGCAAGCTGAAGGATAGGGGAACAAACCCTCCATACTGCCCAAGCCGTCGATGATGTGGCCCTCACGATAATAAAAGAATTCGCCATCAACTGGGGCGACGTTCTGCACCCGATAGGTATGTCCATCATAGACAAGATCTTCGATGGAATTCACCCTGATTTCATACGAGCAATCATCCACCTCACAAATCCACGACTCACCCACTTCGGCATCGAAGTCATAAAGCGTGGTAAAGGCGTCTATCGTCGGGTTGTACCAATACACCTTGCGGTTGTCTTCGTAGACGTAATGGTTGTCGGCACCACCCAGAAACTGACTTGAAATCACGCTGCACTGGTGCCCTTGTATCAAAGTGTCGCCAAGCACCTCCATGTGGTAAAACGATATATCGCTGCCCATGAAGGAGGGAAGGTTGAAGTACCACTCCGCGCCTTGAGGGGCGAAAGTGCTGTAGTTGGTGTCAATTTCGCCGGCTTCGTCCATGCTCTTCCAATAATAACTGCCGCTGTAGAGGTACAGATAGTTGTCGCGCCCCCTAAAAACGCTGCCGTCATTTCCCGCAAGGTGTTCCCCAATCTCATGGAAATGTGCGCCTTGGTCATTGGAATAGGCCAACACCGAATAGTTGTCGTGGCGACGGCAGATATAGACAACGCCGTTGTCGGCAATGCCCAGCGACTCCGACATGGAACCTGCCAGCGTATAACCCGGAATATGCTGATAGCCATTGTATTCGCCCCTAAAGGCGGTTGCTACCACGTTACCTTCGGGGTCAAACTCCATATCCTTGATACCGATGTTGGGGAAGGCGGCCAGTTCCCAATCCCAATGCACCAAATCCGTAAAATCGGAGCGATAAATGCCGTCTTCCACACCATTGGTCGACCAGAAACTGACAAACACGTCGCCAGCCTCGTTGGCGATCACATCGCCAATATTATGCGTCTGTCCCATAGGGTTGATGTCGGCGCTGTTCCAAGTGGCACCGCCATCCAATGTGAAATGAAGGCTTTCGTAGCCGTAGTCGCTGGCTCCCCAAATCAACAGGGTGTCGTTCGAAACGGCGTACATCCCTTCCACCAAACAGGTGGGGAATCTCGCTGAAGAGTGCCAAGTGTCGCCATCATCATCCGAATAATAGACAAAATCGCTGTAATTGGGCACCAAGAAGAGTCGGCCTTGTTCGCTGACTGTCATCTCCGTACCACTATAAATGGTTGAACCATAATACACAAGTTCCCAATTCAGGCCTTCGTCCGTCGACCGCCACAAAAAGCCTTCCTCAAAAGAGGTCGAATAGAGGTAGCCGTTGGCACCGACTGCCAGGATATGGCCTGGAGCACCGATAGGTTTCCAAAGATTCTGTGCCGGCAGCGCCATGCAGCAACCGAGACAGATAGCAATGATTGTGATAATCTTTTTCATCGTCGTATGTTTTTGATTGTTATTTATTCACAATAAATTTCCTTGTCACGTCGCCCACGCTGATGAAATACATACCTTGGGGCAGGTTGGACACATCAATCTGCTGGGTTTCGGCGGTGATGATGCCTCTCATTAGGGTTTGGCCCATCAGGTTGGTGATACGATAGGTTGGGGTCTGTAGAGACGCGCCATGGCACGTCTCTACAACGAGGACGCTATGGGTCGGGTTGGGATAAACGGTTAAGATTCCTGAACCTGTCGAAGGACCGTCTTCCCCAATTCCATGGTGGTATTTCTCATACATGGCATCGCAGTCCTCCTCTCCGTATTTGAACACTAGTTCGCCTTCGCGCCAATAGCAGCGGATGCCTTCCACACGGAAATTCTTGCCACGAGTCATCAGTTTTTCCGGGAAGAAACTGGTGAGATGTCCTATGCCACCCACAATGGTGCCACTGAAGAGGTCTTCATCATCGCTCACCTGCAGCATCCTGAATAGTTTCCCTTTATATTCATACAGTTCCACCGCGTCAACATGCATGGTGAGAGTTTCCGTGCCGACCTTGATGACCCAACTGTCGCCTTCTTGGGCGCCAAAGTCATATAGCACGGTAAACTCTTCCAAGTCTTTGTTCCACCAATACACAACATCATCCTCTTCATAGACATATTCGCGAGTCACTTCGCTATGCCCATCCTTGTCGTAGAGCGTATTGGTGCGGATAATGATCGTCACATCCTTGTGATTGACAGTAGTGTCGGCGGCATATTCCAGATGCTGGTAGGTGACGCTGCCGTTTTCATTCTGGATCTCGTAGTACCATTCGGGATTGCCTTCTCCGATGGGCAGATATTCAAAATCCGCGACAACAGTCACATCGAAATTAGGCATGACAAACCGGTTGTCTACCACAGGCACCTTGAGGGTCTCGTCATCTGTCTTATATGCCACAATCGAATTAAGTACATAACTTGGCTCAAGCGTGACATCAAAAGTGACCTCGTCGCCCATCATGACCGAAGAAACAGAGGGTGCGACTTGGTTGCCATTTTCGTTGCCGACGACACTGATATTATATTGGTTGCAATCGTCTTCAAAATGGCCGAACCACACCTGATATCCCCAAACATTATTATAAGCCTCTGTCATTCCACATGGAACGGTCATTACCGCTTCCGTGTTGTACGGGAAAACATTCGCGGCAACATTACTACTTGGTGTATTCCCTAAACAAGCCAGTGCCATCTCACCAGTAGGATAGGCTTGTTGGAAGGCCTCTCCATCGATGAAGACATTTGGGTTACCCAAGATGACCAATCTAAGATTGTCACACGCCATAAAAGCACGATAGTTTATCCTATCAACAGCATGACCAACATACACGGTTTCCAAACTTTCGCATCCATAAAACGCATTCCAACCTATGTTTCCCGTAGGTATAGTAACCGAGTGCAAACCGTTACAGCGATTAAATGCCGATACGCCTATCAATGTCACGGAATTGGGAATCACAACCTCCGTCAGATAGTTTGCTCCTGCAAATGATTGATTCGCAATTGTATCTACAGAACTTGGAATGGCATAGGAGTTCGCTCTTCTTCCTGCAGGATATAGCATCAATATGGTTTTGGAAGGATTGAACAGTACTCCATCCACTATCTTGAACCGATCGTTATTAGGATCCAATTCAATGGTTTCCAAACCATGGCAATAGGAGAAAGCACCATCACCAATCATTTCAACATTTTGAGGGATATAAACAGTTTGAAGACTATCACACCCATAGAAAGCAGACTCCTCGATTGCGACAACCGACTCTGGAATAGTTATGGAAGCGAGACTATGACAAGAAGAGAACAAATATTGCGGGATGGTATCAAGCCCCTCGGGCAATGTTGCCGAAGTTAAAGAAGTGCATTCGGAAAAAGCGGCATCGCCTAAATAAGTCAATGTAGCGGGAATGGAAACAGAATTCAATTTATAACAACTTTGAAAAGCCGCACCGCCAATAGTGGTAACTGTTGCCGGAATCAACACTTCTTCCAAATTATAGCATTGATAAAAGGCGCTATTCCCTATCTTGACCAGTTGGGAAGGGATTGATACGGACCTCATGTTGCCACAATTATAAAACAGATGGTCCTCAATGATGGTCATCGACTCCGAAAGGTGCACTTCAGCAAGACTGTCGCACAGGCCAAAGGCCGATCCCCCAAGCGTCGTCACGGAATTGGGAATATCAATAGAGGTTAAACCAGAATTATAAAATGCGCTGCTTTCAATGGCTTGAAGGCCATCGGGCAATGTTATCGAAGCCAAAGACCCACAACCTTCAAACGCCCGATTCCCGATCGTTGTCAAATGACTCGAAAGGGTGACAGAAGCAAGAGACGAGCACAGTCTGAAAGTTTGGTCAGGAATGCCGGTAATTGCATCCGAAAGTGTTACCGAGACCATATCAGGGCAATGCACAAACAATCCTTCTCCAATGCTTTCCACAGAATCGGGAATGGTGATTGAGACCAGTCCAGTATTGCTAAACGCACCGACTCCAATGGAAGTGACGGTATTGGGTATGGTAACCGAGGTCAGATTGGGACAATTCACGAAAGCCATATCACCTATTTCGTTTACCGTATAGGTCCAATCCCCATACACTATGGAGGAAGGAATCGTCACATCACCTGAATAGTATTGTAAATCTGTATCAAAATAAGTCACTCTTGCCGTGCTGTCGCTAGTAAGGATATAATACAAGCCGCTGGCTTCATCCAAAATCTTTTCTCCAACCCAAGGATTGTAAGTCGGAATACTGCTGGCATCGGGAATGCTTTTCCAGCAATTGCCTTCTGCGTTGAAATACAGATAGTTGTCATAGCCTTTGACAAGAAAACTGGCATCCTCGCCAGGAGCGGGTTGATAGTAGTAAAGTTCATTGCCTATTTCGGTAAAAGTCTCGCCATGGTCATAGGAATAGGCCAACACGGCGGCAGAAGTAATTGAAGTACTATTATTCATTTTGTAGACAATCCCGCTGTTGCTAACGGCAAGGCTTGTGCCATCGAACAGATAGAAACCAGGAACATGCTGAAAGCCGATGCTTCCCTCGGTACTCCAACCACAAACCACCACATTACCTTCGGGGTCGAACTCCATATCCTGAATGTTTACATCATTAACATCATTAAAGGCAACAGGTTCCCAGTTTTGCATATCGGAAAGCGTTGAATGCCAAACGTAATAATCGTATAAGTCCATTGTACTAATACTAATATATACATCACCGTTCTCGTTGACCAGAAGGTCACTGACGGTCGGAGCATTTTCCATAACCATAAAATCTGGGATAGTTCCATCCCAGGTCTCACCGCCGTCAGTGGTCCAAAAGAGTTCTCCGGTGGAAGCCCATCCCACAACGGTTTCATTGCTCGGGGCATACAAACCCACAACATTGGTCATCGCGCAGGAAGAAACCTGTGGCATTTGCTGCCAAGTGTTACCGTTGTCGTCGGAATACACCACGGCCTGCTGGTTATCATTATAGACGCATATTCTTCCCTCGTTGCTAACTGCAAAGCATGACGGATTGACAAAGCCACTAAAACCAGTTTCCTGGCCTAATACAACTTGCCATGTCTCGCCCTCGTCTTGTGAGCGAATGAGACCGTTGCTGCCGTCATGGGCAAAGATGCTCCCATCATGACTAACGCCTAAAAAGGAACCTTGGAGATATACACTTTTCCAAATGTAAGTTTCTTGGGCCTCTGTAAAGCCAAGGCATCCGAGGCAAAGGATGATAATTGATACTAGTTTTTTCATTGTCGTATGTTTTTGATTGTTATTTATCTATTCGTTTCGGTCTGTAGGGCTGTCGTACCATCCTTCGACAAACTCCGGAACCACGGCAGCCGCTTATTGTCATGGCTGCACAGGCGGCTGCCACGGTGTGACAGCCCTACAGGACCGCGTTTTTATTTCACCACAAATTTCTGTGTCATATCGCCGACGCTGATGAAATACATGCCCTGGGGCAGATTCGTTACATCAATCTGTTGGGTTTCAGCGGTGAGGCTGCCCGTTTGGACGGTTTGGCCCATGAGATTGGCGATGCGGTATTCATTTGCCGCTGGTAGAGACGTGCCATGGCGCGTCTCTACAAAGAGGACGCCATTGGTCGGGTTGGGATAAACGCCGAAGGCCGCATCATCGGGTTGTTCATCGACGGCCCAGTAATGCCCTGAATGCACCTCGTCGCAGCCCATATCGCCTTGCTTGAAGACCAGTTGGCCGAACTGCCAGAAACAGCGGATGCCTTCCACCTGATAATCCTTGCCTCGTGTCATCAGTCGCTCAGGGAAGAAACTCGTCATGTGGCCGATTTCGCAGATGATGTCACCACTGAAAAGGTCTTCCGGGTCGCTCACGCGCA
>JAEEGH010023628.1_pt1 | contig 12484 bp, 14 predicted proteins | sample 9134181 | NCBI WGS metagenome assembly JAEEGH01 (sample SAMN16246544, study PRJNA631951) | gut metagenome | biome: gut microbiome; feature: rumen; material: DP-attached | host: Bos | place: Iran: Karaj | collected 2018-10
TTCGTTGTAGGTTAAGTTGTTTCTGGCGACCACATCCCGTCTGAAGAACTGTTCCAAAGAAGCTTCAAACATCATCTTCACCATGGGGATGTTCACGGGTCGAACCACCCCTTCTTTGATCCCCTGCTCGATGAGGGCAATGGTGGTCTCCCAGCCGGTCTCCAGCCGCTCTTCCACTTTCTTGTAGATCCCGGGATATTTGTCCCTGATGAGATAGATCTTTCCAAAATCCAGCTCCCGGTAGCTTTCCGGCATAACCCCCAGGATCTTCCGGATCTTTTCCAGGGTGGTAAGGGATGTATCGCTCACCACTTCGTTCTCGCTCTCCTTGATGCCGTCAAAGAGATAATCCACCAGGGCGTAGAAAAGATCTTCCTTGTCCCTGTAGATCACATACATGGTCTTTTTGCTGATATGGCAGGTAGATGCCACATCGTCCATGGTAAACTTCAGCCCCTTTTCATTAAATAAAGCGATACAGGCCTGCATGACCCTGTCTTTGACTTCACTGATATCTCCGGATACTCTTGCCATAAATACCTCTCTTTCGGAAACCGGTTTTATTCTTTCAGTTTCCTTAAACGTACCAAAAAGCCGGGACCCATGCAATAAAAAAAACGCCGAAATTCGGCGTTTTCTTTTGTGAAATAGTTCCAAGACCCTATCAGATCCCGTTTTGCCGTTTGCTTTTCTTCACAGCATTTCTCCACTTGGAGATTTCCTTCTTCTTAGCATAATTCCGGGTGTTCTCCGCCCCCAGGTTCTTATACAGGGCATAGCGTTCCGGAGACAACTCCCCTGAGGCGATGGCAGCCTTGATGGCGCAGCCGGGCTCCGTTTCGTGCTTGCAGTCGCTGAACTTACAGCGGCTCTCCAGTTCCAGGATATCGGCAAAGGTCTGATCAATGCCCTCTTCCATGTTGGCCATACCCACTTCCCGCATGCCCGGGGTGTCGATGATGCTGACACCGCTTGATAAACGGATGAGCTGTCTGTGTGTGGTGGTATGGCGCCCCGTGGAGTCGGACTCCCGGACTGCGGAGGTCTTCATCACCTCTTCTCCGCAGGCGGCATTGATCAGGGTGGACTTTCCCGCGCCGGAGGAGCCAAGAAGGACGATGGTCTTTCCGGGAACAAAATACTGCTGCAGTTCCTCTAACCCAATGCCGTAGAGGGCGGAAATGGCATGGACTCTGACTTCTTCCGAGATGGTCTCCACTTCCGTCACAAAGCGGCCCACATTGGGACAAAGATCGGATTTGGTCAGGATCACCACGGGGACCGCCCCACCTTGAAGGGCCACGCTGGCATAACGGGCGATGCGGTTATAGCTGTAGTCTTCATTTAAAGAAGTGACGATAAAGGCGTAGTCCGCATTTGCCACCATGTACTGCATGACGCCGGTCTTTGCCTGATCCGGGCGCTGCAAAAAGCTGGTCCGCTCTTTCACAGAGCAGATCATGGAATCTCCCAGGGGATTGTACTCAAAGGTTACATAATCTCCCACCACCGGCAGGTTTTCGGGGCTGTCCCCGTAAAAGCTGCCCCGGAGCTTTGCGGGGATCTCCATGTCCCCGACTTCTTTTTCTAAATCGGATCCTTCTTCCGGGAGGATCTTATAAAAGTTCTTTCGTACTTCGGATATTCTTCCGTTTTGTAAGGTATTTTTCAATTTCGTATTCTCCATTTCTAAAAAAGGACGCAAAAAGGCCGTGGCAAAGAAACCACGGCCGTAAATGCGATATCAGATTTTTTGTCCTATGAAAGGATCAGCCTAAATGACGCAAACCGAGGTCTTCATACCGTATGCAGTTACAATCTCTCTATTTTCCACACGCATTATCAAGTACCTCGCTTTCTCCCAGATTTAGTACTGCAGTGAGTGTAACAAAAGCCGGATGGAATGTCAATTTACACAGACAAAATGGGGCTTGCCGATGTATAATCAAATTTGGTTGTACGAAATCAAAGAGGAGGATGGTTATGGAAGAAGTGATCATCAGCGTAAAGGATCTCAAGAGGGAATATACAAAAAAGAGACTCTTTCGCCGGGATAAAAAGACAGTAAAGGCCGTGGACGGCATCACCTTTGATGTAAAAAGAGGGGAGATCTTTGGTCTCCTTGGCCAAAACGGTGCCGGAAAAACAACGACCATCAAAATGCTCACAACGCTCCTTGCTCCCACCTCCGGGACCTGTGAAGTGCTGGGCTGTAAAACATTTGGGGAAGAAAAAAAGATCCGTCCCAGGATCAATTTCATCTTTGGCGGAGAGATGGGTGTTTACCGCAGACTCTCAGCCAGAGACAATCTGAAATACTTCTCGAATCTGTATCTGATCCCTCAAAAAGAGCGGGACAAAAAGATCGATGAGATCTTAAAAACCGTGGATCTTGCGGACCGGGCTGACGACCTGGCGGAAACCTATTCCAAGGGTATGATCCAGAGACTGCAGATCGCAAGGGGCCTTATCAACGATCCCGAGATCCTGTTTATGGATGAGCCCACGGTAGGCCTTGATCCCGTGGGTGCAAGGATGCTCCGGGATATCATCAAAAAACTTCGGGATGAGGGAAAAACTGTCCTGCTTACCACCCACAATCTTGCGGAAGTGGAGGAACTCTGCGACCGTCTAGTGATCATCAATAAGGGTAAGGTCATCGCCCACGGAACTCCCGCAGAGATCCGCGGAACCGAATCCTCCCTGGAAGATGCTTACATCCGCCTTGTGGAGGAGGTGACGGCATGCTGATGCTTCGCGTCCTTTTTGCCACCATGATGGTGCAGATGAAGCAGTCCTTTGCCCGTCCCATGTTCCGGTTCTGCCTGTTGGCAAATCCGGTTTTGAACACCATCCTTCTTTACGAGATGTATAAAACCTCGGGAGAGGAAAACTTCATGGCCTATGTGGTGCTGGGTGCAGGACTCATGGGGCTTTGGGGCTGCATCTGCTTTTCCTCCGCAGGCGACATCAACAGGGAGCGTTACAGCGGCACCCTTGCCCTGATCTACAACACCCCCGTGCCCTTTCCCTTTATCATCCTGGGAAAGATCGTCGGAAACACGGTGATGTCCCTGCTGACACTGCTCATCTCCCTGATCACGGCGGTGGTGTTGTTCCGGATCCCTCTTCAGCTGGGAAGCCCCCTGTACTTTATCATCGCTCTTCTGGCTGCGGTCATTACCTTTATCGTCATCTCTTCCATGATCGCCTGCCTCTTGACTTTATCAAGGAAAACGGAGCTGTACATGAACTGCATCGAGATCCCCATCATCCTGTTGTGCGGATTTGTTTATCCCATCTCCGTTCTTCCCGGTGCTGTCCGGGTCCTCAGTGCGGTCCTGTCCCCCACCTATGCGGTGGAGCTTCTGCGCATGGCAGTCTGGGGCGTGGAGGATACAGCCCTCTTTTGGGAAAAGCTGGGGATCCTTGCGGGCCTCACCCTGCTCTACATTCTGATCTCCGCCTTTTTATACAAAAAGATGGACAAGCGGGTGCGGATTGCCGCAACACTGGAGGTGGCATGATGATCAGACGCTTTTTTGAACAGGCCTTCTTATACCACAAAGGCCGCAGAGCCGCTTTCGAAGCGGAAGAATTTGTGCTGATGCAGATCGGTTATCCCCTGCTGACGCTGATCTTTTACTGCCTCATCGCCTCCTACAGTTTCCACACCACGGACCTTTCCCACTGGGTCATCGGCAACGCCTTTTTGCTGTGTACCAACGCCTGCATCTTCGGTCTCGGAAAGCTCTTTGTGGATGAGCGGTATTACGGACGACTTCGCTCCATCATCGCCTCCCCCTGTTCCAAGATCGCGCTGATCCTCTCGGGCGGTGTGTTCCCTGCCCTGTTTGCCATCTGCGCATCCACCTTTGGACTGTTGGTGGGTTCTCTGGTGTTCCATGTGAGCTTTGCGGGGATCAACCTTGGACTGGTGGCCCTTGCCATCCTCATCGCCATGGTGTCCGCTGCCTGCTTCGGCCTCTTTATCTCCTCCTTCGGCCTGGTCAGCGACAGCATGCACCTGATCTTAAACGTAGTCAGCTATCTGCTGATGATCTTTACGGGAGCGGAATTCCCCGTTTCCCAGCTGCCCCCGGCGGGCCGGGTGTTTGCACAGCTCATGCCCCTGACCAAGGCCATCGCAGCCATGAACAATCTCTTTGAAGGAAATCTCTCCGATTTTTGGATCTGTCTTCTCGGAGAACTGGCAACCGGCGTCGCCTATGCCCTTTTGTCCCGGTTCGTCTTTGCTCTGGCCCAGAAAGCAGCCCAGAAGAACGGCCGCTTCGACATGTTCTAAATACAAAGGACCCTGCTCAGGAAGCAAGGTCCTTTTTTGTATAGTACAAAAACGTGGCTGCAGTTGTCCCTATGATGATCAGCGCCGCCAGGGGCAGACTGTATTTCGGCACCTCGTAGCCTGCAAAGATCTCCGAAGCGTTGGCAAAGGAGAAGGGGCCGATAAAAAGATAGTCTTTCAAGTCCGGGACCACTCTGCCCATAATGTCGTACACGTAAACGATGAGGGCAATGCCAAGACCGAGACCCATGCGGGTTTTGGCCGCGGTTGCTGAAACAAGGAAGGCAATGGAAGTAACCTCTATGTTCATCAGCAGCATACTGCCAAGGAACCGCAGCATCTCCTTCATTGGCATTTTCTCTCCCAAACAAACAAATCCAAGCCAGTAGAAGATCCCGCAAATGAGGGTAAATACTATAAGATTGGCTAACAACGTGATGCCCTTTGCGGCAACCACTTTCCACCGGGCCACCGGCAGGGAGAACAAAAACTCGCCGGTATGTCCCTCCTCTTCCCTGGAAAGCATGGAGGATCCAAGAAATGCGGAAAACAGCACGCTGCCCAGGCCGTGGACCGTTCCCACTTCCGTTGCAAAAAAGCCTGCAAGGGTGGCGATGCTGAGGGTGCTCATGCCAAAAGCATCGGAAAAGGCTCCCATCTGGGAAAAGCTGTCCGCCATCTCCATCACTTCTCCCTCCATGCTGGTGTACATGAGGGTGCAGATAAAGCCAAGGCCTCCCACGGTGATCGCCCAGATCAGAAGATTTTTAAGACTCAGTTTGCATTCCTGTCTGATGATGGCTTTCATCTCTTCTCCTCCCCTTCATAAAAGTGCATGAACATCTCCTCCAAAGAGGGTTCTTCAATGCTTAAGTTATCCAGCTTTCTGTTTGCCAGACTTGTGACCAGTTCGTTGATATCTCCCCGGAAGATAAATTCCTCGTGGTTGTCTCCTTCCGTGATCTTCACGGTCTTTACGTTGGTACTCATGAGGTTTTCCACGGTATCCGTCTTTAAGAGGTGCCCCTCTCTCATAATGGCTGCGCGGTCACAGTAGCGGCTCACCTCGTTCAGGACGTGGGTAGAGAGCATACAGGTGGTGCCCTGATCCACGTATTCTTTTATCAGCTCAAAAAAGGTATTCTGCATCAGCGGATCCAGACCGCTGGTGGGCTCGTCGAAAATAAAGAGCTTTGGCCTGTGCTGCATGGCACAGATGATGGAAACCTTTTTCCGGTTTCCAAGGGACAGTTCCTTGATCTTCTTGGAAGTGTCCACCTTCAGACGCTCGCAGAGTTTCTCTGCTTCGCTCCTGCAATCCATTCCTCTCACATCCGCCGCATACCGGATGACTTCCCCGACTTTCATGGCCGGATAAAAGAGAGCTTCCGAGGGCATATAGCCTACTTCCCGGAGGATCTTCTCGTGGTCCCTGACGCTGTCCATCCCAAGAATATTGATCACCCCGGAATCGAATCGAAGAAACCCAAGCATGGAGCGGATCGTCGTAGACTTGCCGGCACCGTTTGGACCGATAAATCCAAAGATCTCTCCTTCCTTTACATCAAAGGAAACATCGGATACGCCCCGGTGTTTTCCGTAGGTTTTTGTCAGATGTTCTATGCTGATCACCTTTTCCATAGGACTCCTTTCCCCGTCGTTCGGCAACGCCGACGACTCCGAACGCCGCGCGTTCGGACTGAAAGGCACGCCTTGCGTGCCCACCTCCGTCGTTCGGCATCGCCGACGACTCCGAACGCTGCGCGTTCGGACTGAAAGGCACGCCTTGCGTGCCCACCTCTTCTGTTTCCATCTTAAGGCATAAAAAAAGCGGGAACAATATTTGTTCCCGCAAGCAGCACTTATTCATCCCTATCCTGCACTTTTTTGTGCTCCGTTTTGAAAAGCGCCAGTTCTTCGTTTAGTTGTTTATCATCGATGCGCCTCTTGGTCTTGTAGATCAGGACCACACAGGCGTATGTCAGCAACAGATAGGCCGCAAGTCCCAAAGTCAGATACAGATTGCCGTCAAACCAGCCAAAAACATAGGACAACAGGCTGTAAACAAAGGTGCAGATCAGGATCCCTGCGATCTCTTTTATCCCTACGCTGTCTGCCTCATCAAAGTTCCACAACAGGTATACCTGCACGTAGCCGATGACATAACAGGTGAGGATCATTTCAGCCATATGGAGGATGCTGGCATCCATCCTTCCGACACAGACCCTGTAGACGCAGTAAAAGAACAGGATCGCAAAAAAGTACAGACAGGCCTTGAATTCAATACCGATCTCTCTTGTCAGATATTTTTCCCACAGTGTGGTTTTTCCTCTTTTGCCCATGGTCATACCCCCTTTAAGATCCTTCGAAATTCAGATGCATAGGTCCTGGAGATCAGGATATGCTCTCCCCCTTCCATGCAGGCATCGATGCGGTTGGAAGACAGGCTCTTCAGCCGTTCCACCTTGTCGATGTTGATGATCATGGATTTGCTGCACCGAAAGAACCTTACATCATTCAGGTCTTCCAAAAGCCTTGCAAGAGAACCGTCCAACCGGTATACATCCGCTGCCGTGTAAGCAAAAAGCTTATCGTCCACGGTCTCAAAATATAGGACGTCCCCCGGGTCGATGGATACGGTGTCTCCGTCTTTTTTGCCGTAAAGCTTTGCCTCTTTGCCCTCAATGGCATTGAGGATCTTCCGGATCCGGTATGTTTTTTCCCGGTATCTGACGATCACCTCGTCTTCGCCGGTATCGATCTGCCTGATATCGATCTTCAAAGCAGCCTGCTCCTTTTGGGATTTTTAGAGGACACTGCTGAGGAACTGCTGTGCCTTCGCGGTCTTCGGATGGTTAAAGATCTCCTCTGGAGTTCCCTCTTCAAGGATCTGGCCGTCTGCCATAAAGACCACCTTGTCCGCCACTTCTCTGGCAAAGCCCATCTCATGGGTCACGCACAACATGGTCATGCCCTGAGCTGCCAGGTCTTTCATAACATTTAACACTTCTCCGACCAGCTCGGGATCCAGTGCGGATGTGGGCTCGTCAAAGAGCATGATCTTGGGCTGCATGGCAAGAGCACGGGCGATGGCCACACGCTGCTGCTGTCCGCCGGAAAGCCTGGACGGATATGCATCTGCCTTATCGGCAAGTCCAACCTTCTCAAGCAGCTCCAAAGCATTTTTCTCTGCTTCTTCCTTGGGGGTCTTCTTGACGTGAACCGGGCCCGCCATCACATTTTCCTTTACGGTCATGTTGGGGAAGAGGTTAAAGCGCTGGAACACCATACCCATATCCAGAAGGGCTGCCTTTTTGTCCTCCTTGGACATCTCTTCCTTGATCACACCCTGCTCCGCCCGGCAAAAGAGATTATCTTCAATAAAGATCTTGCCGCTGGTGATGGTCTCCAAGGTATTCAGAGACCGGAGCAAAGTGGATTTTCCGGCACCGGAGGGACCGATGATCACCACCACTTCGCCGGAGTTCACTGTAAGATTAACGTTCTGAAGAACCTGCAGATCACCGAAGTTTTTGCAGAGTTCTTCCGTGCGAATGATTGACATCTACTCTCCTCCAAACCTTATTCGTAAACCGAGTACTTCTTTTCCAGGGTGTTAAATACGAACTGGAAAAGAGCGGTGATGATCAGATAGATGATCATGGCGGGGATGTACACAAGGGCCGTTGCCGAAGATGAGGAAATGGCTCTTGTTACCTTGGTCAAGTCCGCCAGACCGATGATGGCCACCAGGGAAACATCCTTTAACATCATGATGAACTCGTTGCCCACAGGGGGGATCAGACGTCTTACGGCCTGCGGGATGATCACCAGGCGCATGGTCTGGGCGCCGCTCATGCCGATGGTCTTTGCCGCTTCAAACTGGCCCTTATCAATGGACTGAATGCCTGCACGGATATTCTCCGCAAGGTATGCGGCGGAGTTTAAGGTGTAGGCGATCATGGCCGCAACAAAAGCGCTGCGGATGGTCAGGGCCGGATGAAACTGGGGCAGACCGAAGTACAAAAAGTAGATCTGCATCAGCAGCGGAGTCCCACGGAAAAAGAAGATGTAGGCGCTGCAGAATTTATTGATCACAAAGATCCGGCTCATTTTTCCCAGAGCCAGAAACAGGCTGAGGATCAGGCCGATGCCCACAGCCAGAATGGTGATCACGATGGTTGTCCTGGCTCCCAGCAGGAGCTGGGGGAGCCAGGTAAGAATACGACTGAAATCGTTCATTTGCTTATCCTCGCAGACGGTTATCAGTTATTGGGAAGAACATCCTCGGTGCCGAAGTACTTCACAGCGATCTCGCCAAGCTTGCCGTTTTTCTTCAGGTTATCCAGGGCTGTTTCCAGTTTGCCCTTGAGTTCGTCGTTACCCTTTTTCAGGCACATAACGATGGGCTCGGTCTCAGGAGCCTGCCAAACGGTCTTGTAATTGGACGCATCATCGCCAAGATAGAAAGCTGCAACAACGGAGTCGGTGCAGACTGCATCCGCTCTGCCGGTCTTTAACTCATCAAATGCGTTGATGACTTTTTCGTACTGTCTAAGGTCGGTTGCAAGGCCGCCTGCCACATATTCCTGGATCAGGTAGTCTGCGGTGGTCTCCATCTGTACGGCAACGATCTTGCCTGCAAGGTCTTCGATGGAAGCGATGTCGGAATCGTTGGGAACAACAAGAACGGGAGCATTTGCCACGTAGGGCTTGGTCAGGGTGTAGTTGGTGTTACGGTCCTCCGTAAAGCTTACGGAAGAGATGATCACATCGTACTTATCCGCATCCACGCCTGCAAAAATACCGTCCCATGCGGTATCAACAAGTTCCACTTTCAGACCCAGTTCCTCACCCAGGGCCTTAGCCAGTTCCACATCAAATCCGATGGCGGTAGCACCGTCTGCATCAAAATACTCCATGGGAGGATAACCGATCTCCAGACCTACTGCCAGGGTTCCCTCTTTCAGGGTGCCGCCTGCTGCCTTGGTCTTTGCCTCTCCGCAGCCTGCCAGGGCCATTGCCATCACTGCTACCGCAAGTACAACTCCTAATAACTTCTTCATGTTCGTTTCTCCTTCTGTTTTCACTCTAGATTTTTTTGTGCTTTATATCTTCTGACGTATTCCTCCAGAAGATCAACAGTTGCGTCCACTCCCAAGACGGAACTGTCTACAGCCAGATTGATAAATCGGGGATCGCCGGGGAGGTAGCCTGTGTACTTCTTGTGGTACATCTCCCTTGCCTTATCCACTTCGGGGACCATGCGCCGTGCTTCCTCTTCCGGCATCTGGTAAAGCTGCACGCAGCGGTTGATCCTCTCCTCTTTCGGGGCAAAGACAAAAATGCGGATGAGATGAGGATGATCCTTTAAGATGTCATCCGCGCATCGGCCAACGAAAATACAACTTTGACTGTCCGCAAAGTTCAGGATGATCTTTTTCTGCTCCTTGAAGATCTTATCCTGGACCTCCGTTGTCCCCATGCCCAGGGGATATCTTTTGCTGATCAACAGTCCTTTTGCGGACTCCTCCAGGCTGCTGATCTCGGAGACCTGCATGTTCAGCTTTCTTGCTGCCTTGTCCACGATCTCCCGGTCGTAATAATTGATCCCAAGACGCTCGGAAAGCTGCTTGGCGATGGGGCCGCCCATGCTGCCGAACTGTCTGTTGATGGTAATGATGTAATCCGCTGCCATATGTCCCCCTGAAATTCCTGCAAGCTTTTGTCTTGCTGTTGCCTGCGGTTTGATAAACGAAAAAGGAGCATCATGAGAAAAACATGTCTGCTCCTTTGTAGATCCAAGCACAATATAATTGGTACCGTCGGCACCGCTTTTCCAAAAAGCCCATGTTTGTATACAAGTATACGTACTGTCAACAATTCTGACAATTAGCATTTTTAGCCAAATTATCACGGGCATTTTATGCGAACCGCCATCATTATTGCTAAATTAGACCCACTCAGAAGATACTAAGGTCCCTTTTCAGAAGATCACGGATGATTCCGAAGGATTCCCGGACCAGATTATTGGGGAGATATTGGGGCTGCATGTACGCCGCAATGCCGCATATTTCCGCATCTGTCAGGTTCTTTGCAATGTGGACGCCCCGATACACATGGAAACCGTTGGTGACGATGCCGATCCGGAGATTTTCGGTGCTGCCTTCCCGCTGCTCGATGATCGTCAAAGCGTTTTTGATATTTTCCACGGTGTCCCTTGACTCCGTCTCCGCTTCGATTCGCTCTTTCTCTATCCCCAGCTTGATCAGATAGTCCGCGCCGCCCTGACCTTCGCTGACGATCTCATTATTACCTTTTCCGCCGGTGGTGATGCAGATGGTGCCGGAATTCTTCTCCAAATATGCTTCCGCCTTTTCCAGCCGGTACCGGTAGATCACACTGGGACCGGTACTTCTCATCTGGGCTCCCAGGACGATAACGTAATCCAGGTCCTTTTCTCCCCGGTCGAAAAAGTTGGACAGGATGGCCGCCTGGCAGGCGGCAAAGATTCCGAACATCAGGGCCAGAAAAACATAGGCGGTCCTTCTCAGCCCCTTCGGGACTCTGCCCCATCTTCCCTTCCCCGCAAGGAAAAACAGGAGGCCAAAGAATACGCCTCCTGCCAGCCATATAACAAAGGAAAAAGTGCCGCTCCCCACCCGGTACACCATCAGGGCATACACAAGGCAGCAAACCGCCAGCAATCCCCACAGGATCCTGATCCCCGGGGTAAACAGTTCACCTGACTTCTTATGCATTTCTGATATCCCTGCCGATCTTCCAAACGTTATCGCCGTAGTTGCTGACAAAAACAGTGATCCGATCTTTATTCGGATCATACTCCGAAATGAAGCTCACTCCGGGATCGCATCCCTGAAAATAGGGGATGTCCTTTTTACCGTTGCCGTCGATGATCCAGACACCATAGCCGTAATAACCTTCTTCCGGATCATCCCCTTCACCGCTGTGCTTGCTGAGCATGGTTTCGGTCATTTCTTCGGAAAGAAGTTTCCCGTCTTTGAGGCCTCTCCAGAAATTCGCGATGTCTTTCACCGTGATAAATGCGCCTCCGGCGCCTGTACCCTTGGCATCCACGCAAAAGATGTTTGTCCGAAGGTCATCGGCGCCGTTACACCACAGATAATTCACCGCGCACTTTGCGGGCAGTTTGTCCAGTTCATAATACCCGGTACCCGTCATACCGCACTTATCAAAGACATTTTCCTTCAGATACAGATCAAAAGCCTGCCCGGTGACTCTTTCAATGATCATCGCAAGCACCGCGTATCCGGTATTGTTGTACCGGAACTTCGTTCCCTTGGGATACATCATGGGCTTATCGATGAACAAGGGAAGGAGGTCATCATTCTGCCGGATCTTGTAATTGGGATAATCGATCCAAAGTTCTTCATACTCTTCCATCACCGACTCATCAAAATAATCCGGTATCCCCGATGTATGGGTCAGGAGCTGCTCCACGGTGATGTCGCGGTCGATGGCTTTCCAGTCAATCTTGATCAGTTCCCCGATGGTGTCATCAAACTTCAGTTTTCCTTTTTCGATCAGCTGAAGAATGCCCACCGCAACAAATACTTTTCCGGCAGATGCGCTGGCAAACTTTGTGTCAATGGTATTGGGCAGTTCGTTGGCATAATCCCTGTAGCCATTTGTAAATTCCAGTACCACCTCATTGTTTTGCAGGATATACCCCGCTCCCCGAAATCCGGGTCCGATCAATTCTTCGTACATATATTATTCCCCAAAACATTGTTTTCCTAAGATAAACGTTTCTCTGTTTCCATGCTATCTATGACCATCTATGATTATTACAAAAAGTGCCTAAGAGTGCAATTTCATCGTCTCTTAGGCACTGAATTTTCTGTCGGATCGATCAAAAAGTTTCCGGCTTGTGACCCCGGGAAGCTTTCCTCACTGTTTTAGGCACATCAATACCATGGTGCATGGCAAGGAAGCACGGAAAAGTGTGGCTAACGTTTGGAAATGCTGCCGATTTAGGCACAAACTACTTTTTTAATCTCGATCGATACGGTAATACTTAAAGTCTGCGTCTTCCTTCACAAATCGGAAGCCGACTTTTTCCAGGACATGCTGGCTCCTTGTATTGGACTGTATGGTATCGGCATAGAGCACCGGGATATCCAACTCGGCAAAAAC
>JAEEGH010023630.1_pt1 | contig 12483 bp, 20 predicted proteins | sample 9134181 | NCBI WGS metagenome assembly JAEEGH01 (sample SAMN16246544, study PRJNA631951) | gut metagenome | biome: gut microbiome; feature: rumen; material: DP-attached | host: Bos | place: Iran: Karaj | collected 2018-10
AACTGTTAGTAGTCCTCCTGCTCTTCCAAAATATTTTGGTGATTGATACCACGCATCATCACATGATATATACCAGTTCCTGATGATTCTCTTGCTTGCCTAGGCATGGATTAAGTATATTTTATCTCCAACTCCTATTCTTTATGAAACAGGTCCCCGTCCGTTCTTCTATTAAGAGCCTTTTATTGATAGAAAGCATCGGTATCTACTTCCAATGTTTTGCAGTCAATCACGCTGTAGTCACTACCCTCATATTTGAGGGTTCCCTCAAACTCAAATGGAAATGACATAATGAACGGCTCATCTTCTTCCTGTTCAGAGTCTGAACCATACTGCAGTGACACTGAAACTGATCCATTACATGATAACTTCACTTCTCCTCTCCCAACTTCGATACTATTAATATTTACATTGTGTACACTATCCATGCGAGTATGCGTTGAAAGTGCATCAAGATCAGAAGGAAATTCAACTATAAAATAATCAAAGAGTATCCTTTCCAGTTCGTCAAACTCTATTTTCTTAGGTTCAGGATAACGAGAAATGGCTACTATGAACCTCGTGTTAGGAATCGACTTGAAATAGTCGGTCATTTCCCTAATCCTGCGCTTGGCTTCAGAACTTTCTTTCCTCGTTTTTACCTCAATATAAATAGTTTCATTCATGTTTGCAGCTACCACATCCACTATAAAAGGCCCAACTTTTGCCTGTTTCTTAATGGAATAACCTTTACTTGCATAGTCAGCTGCAATTTGATCAATAGCAGCCTTTTCATATGTTGCTTGCAAAAAATCCTTCAAAGGTTTCATCTTTTTATTCTCCAATTTTAATCATTGACTCATTGAACCTTCCACATTCGATATAGAGACACCTAACGTTTGTCTCAGTAAGGCTTTGCATCAAGTCTGCCGCCACTGCGCCGCTCATCCCAGATGTGTCTATAGTACTGAAAGGATGAGAATTCACGTCAATGACAGCCGCAGTTCTCATCACAATTTTTCTATCATCTATATATACCATCCCATTCACAGCGTCCCATACTGGCTTGCTGATATTGTCTGCATCAACATTAACACCGTCACTTGTGAAGAAATAAACTCGTGCGTACAACTCATCCGTAGCTGGGAAACACGGCACAACACCGTGATACCTTCTTTGGAATGCGGCTCTAATTAAATTCTGGTAAATAGCCTTATTCCGAGAATTATATGACAACGGAACTAATCCTTTGATAACCACCTCCATAAATTTTCCATTAACTCCTTAAAGTGATTCCTGAAGTTGAAGCACTCCTTCTTCCTCATGCGGCACAAACGGCCCCTCTTTGCATTCAAAGAATACACTCCCAGGCTCTAACGACTCCAGCTTATGCCACACATTCTTGGGGATGTCCACCCCATAGAGTCCATCCTCTGGACAGAGCACTATACTCTCTAACACTGTACCATCGTCATTGTATGTATTCACTCTGACTCTACCACGAAGCAACACAAATGACTCGTCTTTCGTCGGATGACGATGTATCTCAACCTTAGTTCCTGGCTCCACGGCATTCAGGCAACCGATGGAGCAGCGAGAGTAGAGCCATGCTCGTATGAACTTTGCCGAGTCGTGACAGAGGTCGAGCATAGCTCAAAGATGGCACTTATCCTCCAACGACTGATGGCCTCGAGCTCTGCTCGCTCATTCCGAAGGTCTTGAGAAGTTATAGTTCATCCTCAGCCTTGGTGAAGTTTTTGCCTGTTCAGAGACTTCGTTAAGAAGATCTTCATCTATGATTCTCATAATACATCTGACTTCCTACATCGTTTACTTTCTCGCCTGCCTTGCCATAAATACAATTCAAGTGTGCTTATTGTGTCAATTTAAGCAGATGCCACTGACCTGTCCCCTGGCATCCCCAACTATTGATTATTGCTGACTCCTATTATTCGTGAAACAGTACCCGTCCCCCCGTTCTATCCATTTCAAAATCATAAAATCTAATTTAACAACCCCAACATATTGGAATCCGATATCAGAATAATATTCCTGCTAAGACATATATCATAAAAGTCCTCTGGATTGAAAGTAATAATTGCATCTGATTTTAAGTTAACATCATCCAACATCTGACGAATTACCATATCGACCAAACTTATTGGTCTATTCTTCTCTAATGACGAATTCAAAGTCATAACTAAAGTATCTCTCTTATACTCATCATCAGGTATTAAAACACAAGATGGAGAATTAATTAGACTTCTGAAACTATCCATCCATTTTTTTCGTTTTGCAAAACGAGTATTTATAGTTTCGTATAAAGAAGGAAAAGGAATCAATATAGTATGTTTGTTAACAAATAGCATTATCTCCACTGCTTTTCTATGATACGGGTCACTTTCATCATAGAATGCATACCAAAAACCTGTATCTATCAGAATGTTCATTAAGCACCATCCTCTACATGATCAGCCTTATCTCCATAGCCTTCCCATGGAGATGCTTTTCGTTTTCCTATAATGTACTGCCCGTAATATGAATTCTTATCTTCATCCGGAATATGACGTATTATATATATACGATTCCCTGGTTTAAATTCAATCGTAGCCTCTAAATCTTTTTTTATTAATTCCTTAAATGTGGAGTCATTTGTACCATCTGGTACTTCATAGAGAAAATACGCTATGCTTTCTCCACACTCCACAGCATCATGATTATCAAGCCATGCATATAAATGATTATAATCACCTTGCACGCCTAAATCATACGACATCCAAATAGCTTTCTTCATTATATTATTATTTCAATGAGTTTACATAATAAAACTTACAAATACCTATCTCAAAAATGTCACCGGAATGTCACCGATGTCACCGGGACGGGTACCTGTTTCATCACATGCGGTATATCATGCTTTTACCGATTCCCGTCAATCTCTCCAATTGGCGCAGGGAAGCACCCCTACCCTTCAATTCCATCAGTACCGGCCTTTTTATGTCATCCGGCAATTGCATAAATGCGTTGCTGTTCGTGGCGCCAGTCCTTTCTTTAATCAGCCCCATTACCTGATCATCCGAAGGACGGCCTTTAGAGACATCTTCTATTTCAATGCAAGACACATCATCGGTCAAAGGGGCATTCACCAGGTCGTTCAGGTCTTCAAATGACATGCGGTTCAAAACAGTTTGAGTGTCACACAAAGGGAACAGCGTACTGTTTTTGTCTTCGTATTCACGCCAACTGCAGAACTCGTAATCCCTCACACTGCTCACTATCCCAGCCTTCACCGGGTTTTGGTGTATATACCTCAAAAGCGTCACGAAATAAGCCATATCGTTCACCGGTTCACTCTTAAAACGCTCGCGGAACAGATGGCCGTCTCTTGAATACTTATGATTATAATAGTACACATACGAAGAAGCTATCCTTTTTATCGCCATCCCAATCTTATTCTCACGTTCGCGAATGAGCAGATGGATATGATTCGACATCAGACAATAGGCATATAACGTATAATTCCGTCCCGAGGGCGTACCATCGGGCTCATACGAACGGGCCATCATGTCCAATGTATTGAGAAACTGGTAGTAATCCTCCTGCTCCTCGAAAATGTTCTGGTGATTTACACCCCGCATCATCACGTGATAGATGCCTGTTCCTGATGATTCTCTCGCTTGTCTTGGCATTGCTTAACTATTGATTATTTCAGTTCTAATTCTTTTCTTTGGCCGAACATAGGGACAGGTACCTGTTTCATCCCCGTTTCATCGCAAATGTGTGAAACAGGTACCTGTCCCTTCTATGTTGCAAACCAAATAATTGGTCTGTCTTTTAACATCGTTTAATCGTTTTATTATCGTTTTTACTTTATTTTACACATATATAGTCAAAAAATACCCCCTCCAGACACGTTTATGCTGCGTCTGGAAATTGCATAAGCAACAGGAATGCCGGATCAAACTTCTATCAGATGTAGTAAACCGTAGCCACTCATCAGATTACTTCTTCAGATCTGGGAATATAATGCCACAACCTCTGTCAAGAGATGTAGTCCTAGAGACTCATCAGGGACAGGTGAGTGGTCATTGTAATATGAAAGAAGTCTGCCCGACTTGAATCCCTGTTGTTATGCAAATCTGTTTTATTACCCTTATGATAGTTCATACTTGGTCTTTGTCTTCAAAACTGCGTATGCTCTGCAGGCGAGTTTCCTTGCGACCTTGATAATAGCCTTATGAGGTTTCATAATCTGACAACAGCTTGAGTAGTATGCCCCCAGTTGGTAGTCTCTTTGGATTGCCACCCAACTGGCTTCCACGATTAACGGTCCAAGATGCTTGTTGCCTCTGTTTATCTTCTCTCCGCTGACCTTCTTCTCGCCAGAGTCATGACAGGTAGGAATAAGTCCGAGCATAGACACAAAACGTCGCTCGTTGGGGAATCGCACGATGTCGTTATCCAGTTCTGTCAGCATCGACATGGAAGTAATAAGGCCTAATCCTGGCACGGTGATAAGAAGATCGTAATTCTCCTTGTACCTGTCAGTGGTGCTCAAACGGCGAATCTCGCGAGTAACCTTAAGGATGGCCTTCCTCGTATTCTCCACCTGCTCACAGAGCAGAAGTAGAGACAGTTTCTGCTCAGAGAGCAACTCCACTTCTTCACGAAGCCATTTCATGAAATTACGAGACCAATGCGTCCTACAGTTACGGAAACGCTCAGGATACGTCACGCCTTGAGTATACAGCAAGTGCTTCGTCCTGTTCTTCTGGCGCGAAAGATCCATGATGAAACGCTGGCGCAGACGAATCAGATTCGTGTCGTCCATATACCGCTTGTCCTTGATGTAGATGCCTGTCAGCTCATTACGCTTCAAAGCCCAAGCTATCTTCTCGGAGTCCACGGCATCTGTCTTCATCGCTTTTTCCTTGCCCGTCGTTGGAATATCGGCAGCATGCACTACGATGTTCTCAATGCCCTGCTCTGTCAAGGCATAATGAGCAGAGAAACCGCAGAAGCCTGCCTCGTAGGCTGACATGAAGTGCGCTTCAGGGAATTTCTTGTTCAGTCTGTCAAAGAGCTCTTTAGCATCCGCATGCTGAGCAAATGAATACTTGCAGCCAGTTTCTGTGAGCGTTGTCACATGCCACGTTTTCAAATGTACGTCAATTCCGACGTAAATGTTTTGTCCTTTGAAGGAAACTTTGTACTTTTGCATACTGGTACGATTTTAATTTGTTGTTTGATTCTTGTTTGTTAGCACTTGCAAAAATACAAACCAATTATTATCGTACCAATTTTTTCCTTCTCTTTTTTATGTTCTGTAGCGCTGCCCTTTCATCGTTCTGATGACAAGGAGGGTTCTCGCAGCGTAGCGGAGAGGTTCGTCGTTGTTACCAGAACGAAACCTTCTTCTGCGCATGTCCAGCGCTCATTGGTAACTTTTCCAGTTGCAAACATAGTAACTCTGGTTCACGCTGAAATGAAAGAGTAGCACCGTAATCGGGTTAGTGAGACAGGGACCAGTCCCCTGGTTCATCGACCTCGCTATGTTATATGAAGTTGAAACCAGGTCTCTTAACCAAACTGTCAAGCGCAATGCCAGGCGTTTTCCCGATGACTTTATGTTCCAGTTGACAGAACAGGAATGGAGTCTTATCTCATCACAATTTGTGATGACATCAAGAATGAAGCGCCCCAAGAAATCTCTACCATACGCTTTCACAGAACTTGGTGCCTTGATGCTATCTGGGATATGCGCATGAATCCGTTAAAGCTTGAACAGATTTTGTAGCGTCACACCGTATGAGACAGGGACCAGTCCCCTGGTTCAGTAGGAAACAAGCATTATATTTGGTAATGTCAAAATAATATTGTACCTTTGCACCAAACATCAAGAGCAGTCATCTTCGGATGGACTCACCAACCGAGTTTTGGAAACCACGGTGGTCAGTACGATGTGGTAGTATAAACTTCAAAAACATTCCAAGTTATGCAACAGCACATTTATTACATTCGTTATGCCCTGCAATTCGCAGGCATGCAGATTCCCGAGTTAGTAACCGCTTTCAATTCACAAGTACAAAACCGAGGCTGGTCCTCTATGCGTGCTTATCATGATCAGGCACTCATCGACGAGTTCCTGCGTCGAAGCATTGATATCTCTGCCGTCAGGGATGGTAAAACAATATCTTTCGCCCATCCAGTAAAATACGACATCGAAGATAATCGCCTTATCGCTATTTGTTGATACCTTTTATTATATAACAACTCCGCCCTTGACAGTCTGCTCTTTGTCAGTGGCGGAGATTTGTTGGATAACACCGTGCTGGCACGGTGTTATCTCAATGACCTTAATATCTCTATTCTTTTGTTTGGAATCCAAATCTGCTGAGCCTTCGTATGCAAATCCATTTTTGCGCCATAAATAATGATTATCTCTGGCCTGAGTTGTCTTTCCAGTTCAAAAACGCCTTCTCTAAATAATCTCTGCGACACAAAACTCCTTAATACGCCATTGGTACTGATTGCTACGGTCCCACCTTCAGATAATCCACAAACAAAATAATCAAAACTTGATCTTGTTGACCAGCCGATAGTTGGTATAACAGGAACATCTCGTTTTTGCAGTTTCTGACCTATTGTCCTGCTACGGAATATATTGAATTGTTCCTGTATAGGTGACATATTGGGCCATAACGTAAAATCAGGGGTAAATGCACCTTTAAAACGAGAAAGAATACTTAAGTCTCTTTCAGTATATCTAGGATTCCATATTTGTTCGAAACATAAGTCGTCAATAAACCAGTGAACCCAATAATCATACTCCTTGATTCTCAACGCCTCTTTAAAATCTATCAACGGATATTGGGGATATCCAAAGAGGGGTTTGATGATAGGGAAACCATTATCTGTCTTTTCCAAATCTTCAGTTAAGTCAGCACGAATAATGCCAAGCCTTGATTTTCTGAGATTCCTTTCTGCTCTGTGTTTCTGGCGAGAGAACTGTGGCGAAATCATCTTTACCAATTCCGCCTCACTAAAACAAGATAATTGTTTCCACTTCATCATTTACTCTATCTCCGCAATAAACGAACGTTCAAGTACTTCGCCTATTGGTTTACCGTTAATTCTAAGGGTATTCCATAAATCAGTGTCATCTGTAAATTCAAATAACACATCGCCTTCATGGTGGTTTTCCCATTGAATCTGTCTTCCAACATATTGGCCGTCCCATGTTTTGATTTTTGGAATGCGCCAGAATTTATGGGGCTCTGACTCCATGAATAATTCATAGAAGTTCCCATCGTCTACATAGTAGAAGATGATAGAGAAGAAATTCCTCCAAAAATAATCAAATATTTCTTTCGGGTCTTCACTCATAGCATCTCTGATGCACTCCTCATTCCAACCCAAATCATCTTCGGTAATAACAGGATGAAATTCCATCCAGTTATCCATAATTATTTTTTCTTTTTCCATACTCCAAACTTATTAACGAGTTTCCATTCATTAGAACTCAATTCTATAATATTGTCTTTGCTGTGAGTCTTTCTGCCAATCTCTCCGGTTTTAGGATTTGCATATACATGATGGGCATGAGATTTACTACCCTCCAAATCAATAGAGTAATACAGCACATGATCCTTAAAATAAAATATGTGTTTAATGCGTCCAGCTTTCTCACTCCAGACAGCATAAGTTGTATTAGCGGTATTCGACATAACAGGTGTTTTGCCATTACCACTTTCAAAATCCTCAATTATCTTAATGCCATCTATGACATCAAGAGTTTTATACTTCCTGTTTTGAACAGGGATTGTCATTGTGTTGTAGTCGAAACTACCTCGTCCACCCATAATCAATCAATTTTAAAACAACAATATATATTTTCGCTTGCAAAGATAATGTTTTTTATAATAAAATCCAAACTTTTTTTGCATTAAAAATATGTTAATCAAAACCATTGTAAATCTATTTATATAAGCGGTTTTTGCAATTAGTTTGTTTGTTGTGTGGAGTAAAAAAGACTTGTTAATTATGTAATTAATTAATCAATAAAGTAAGTAAGTAAGCAAGCAAGTAACAAAATGGACGACATAATAGTCAGTAATTAGACTAGGATCAACAAGTGCGAAGAATTATGCAAGCAAGCAAGTAAGTAAGCAAATAAATAAGTATGCAAGATGAACACAAAAAAAAACAATTTGTTTGTTAGTTAGTTTCGAATCTCATCTATTTCCCGCATGTTTTTTTACCATATTTTTCTTTCATCCCTTTCCCACCCCTTCCACCTTATTATATAATGAAAGAGCCATCAACAATGAAGTGGCTCTTTTAAAACAGGTACCACACTGGTTCCTTTTTTTAGCTAAATCGGGCGTTTTCTTGGAATTTTTGAGTACCTTTGCATTTCGAATTTAACAAACGATATGATTAAGGACTATAAAAATAAGGATAAAAGATTGGATACTGCCAGAAAATATCTCGTTGAGTTATTGAAGGCTTTCGGAGAACTGAATATCAAGCTGGGTAAGGAGTTCGGCACTGATGCTAAGAACATTCATACGTCTGTCAACACCTATGTCAAGCAAGTGATGGACATGGCAAGGATGCCATTCCCTTTCGACGAAGCAAAGAAAAAGAGTAGAAAGAACATCAATAAAACGCTTAGCGTGAGTCAAATCAGCTTCATTATCAATGAGGCCATGATGGATTACATGGAGGCATATCTAGAAGAAATGGGTGACATTGATCCTGACGTGAAACGCAACGAGAAGGCCATTTTCTCATGGATTACTGAGAAACAGCGGTGGCTTGACGATATGTTCCCCAATTATACCGGTGACGAACTGATACCATTCTTGGAGGTTGAAGGAAAACCCAAGAAAAAGGAGGAAGTGGAACTTGATCCGCAGAAACTGAAACTTTCTGTTGCTTTGCTGGCAGACATGGGATATGACAGCATTGATGATATGACTACCATCAAAGAACTGTTCTGGGATATGGCCATCAGGCACACAACTATCGGCTATCATATGAAGAAAGCCATTGAGTCTATTACGACCAATGACTTTGCCCTTAACTATCTCAATAGCCATATAGTCCCTTTCAATAAGCTAATGAAGAAACGTTTGGACGACCCGAAGCTCGAAATCGAAGAACAGGGACTGAGAAAACTGTATGGACGCGGATTCCAGTCATATACTCAGCATGTGGCAAAGATTAAGAAGGAAGCCGAGGAGGAAATAAGGGATATTAAGCGTTCTTCTGGCAGGAACAATAAGGTGGCAAAGAATCTCAAGATCCTGTTAGAGAACCCCAAGAGTAACCTGATGGACTGCTATGACCTTACTACAGAGCTGGGCATTATACAGTATCTTAGCTGGTATAGGACATGGGTCAGGCCCATCAAACAGCGTGTAATCAGAGCATTGGAAGAGGAGAGATACCCAGAACCAGGAGCCTTGGACTTGTTCAAACAAAAGGTTGAGGAACACAATGCGATCATCGCTAAAATAACAGAGAAGATCACCGAAGAAAAGAATGAAGAATAACACACAGCACGGTGTGACTTTTCGTTGCAGTTTGGACATTTTCTCTTCTAAAATTTGGAGGATAATGAAATAATCGCTACCTTTGCAGTATAAAATACATTAGTCATGGACGAAAAGAATAAGGATATCAAATCGAATCACGACTTTGGTTATCCTCATACCCTTGAGGAATTGGAGACTGCCTTGGACAATGCAGATGCTCAGCGCAACGATCCATCGAAATGGATATCCTCTGTAGAATTTCATACTCGCCTTGAAAACAAATATCCATGGCTAAGATAAAATGGAACGACTTGGCTGCCAGTCAGCTTGAGAACCATTTAGACTATGTGAGACAGGGACCAGTCCCCCTGGTTCCTGGTTCAAATGGTTCATTTAAAAGAAAATCTCTCAAAAACTTGCATTTTTGAAAAATAGTTCCTATCTTTGCAACGTCAGAAATGACTAATCCGGTATTTTCCGCGTGGGGGTAAGCCCGTATCGACCCTGCCCCATTTAAAAAAGCCATCATTAAGGTGGCTTTTTTATTTTTCGTATTTTCGCCTAAACAAGATCAAAAATAATGGATTTTCCACAAAGCGTCGAGTCACCGAGATAGCCTTCTTTCCTTTGTAAACCAAAACTTCAAGGGCATCTGGATTGACCTTGAAGTAATTCTTAATTTGTATTGCCATCAAACGTGCATTGTAGGTGGAACACACATTCACCAACACATGGTTAGTCTGCCCGATTGATTCCTTCAATCTATTCTCTAATGAAGTTTTTCCTGATATGGTTTTCAAGTCATACATCTTGTAAACCCCTTTGCGCTCAAAGATGAAATCTGCTGTTCTGATTCCCTTCGGATTGGGCAGGATATACACACAATACCCATGTTCCACAGCCTTGCGTGCAGCATTCAACAGATTGTCATAGTCCTCACTCTGCTCACCCAATGCACTGAAGATATTGGTTTCGCCTTCCACTAGTCGGAACTCACCCCGAGATACAATATATCGTAGCTGTTCAACAAAGGCGGCCCCTTTCACAAAATGCAACTCATTAAGTTCCACAGCCAGACCCCTCCAAGAATCTTCCGCAGCCATCATTACGGAACCATCCTCTTCGCCCAGCCATTCGTATTCTAATATATCTATGTTTTCTGCTATTTCCATAATTGAATTGCAAAGGTAGCACTTTTCTCGAATATAGCAAAACCTTTGCGTATTATTTATGTAACACTATGCATAGCACTGTGCTCATATCTTCCTTCTTCCCTCTTCCTTCTTCCATCATATATCTTCCTTCCACCTTATTATATAATAAAAGAGCCACTCGATGGTGGCTATAATAGATGAGAATCAATGTGAGACAGGGACCAGTCCCATGGTTCATGTATGATTGCAGCTACGACTTCTATTTGTTTCATAAGTCTTCCTCAGCAGCTTTCAAGTAATTCTCACTTTCTTCTTCCATCTTGGGATATTGAACCGTCTTCGCACCATGATCCTGTAACCAGATGTGGTTTAGAGTAAACGCCAGCGATTCCAAGGTCTCTTCACGCTTCGATGATTTCAACTCACATTCCCAAACCGTGATGCAATGCCAACCCATTTCAGCCAGCTTACGCTGTTCCTCCTTATCGCGCTCTTTGTTCCTGCGAATCTTAGCCACCCAGAAACCATGGTTAGTGCTTGGTATCTTGCAACAAGCAGAACTCTCCATAGTACTCGAATCCACAAAATGACCATGCCAAAAACATCCGTTGATGAAGATGCACGTCCTATACTTCCTCAGCACCAAGTCTGGATGCCCAGGCAGCCGTTTGTGATTTAAGCGATACCTGAAACCACGCTTCCACAACCCACGCCGCACAATCATTTCTGGCTTCGTGTCCTTCGAGCGGATAGCAGCCATATTCTTGTGTCGTTGTTCTGTGGTGAGTTTATCCATATTACTTCAATGCATCTAGAAGTTCGTCTATTGAGCAACAAACCTTATTGAACAACTTGTACATCAGTTCCGGCTCTTGTTTCTCTGGGATATAGGCAATCGTCAGTTTCCCACGTCCAGCGAACCATCCAGCCTCTGTATGAGCACTACGTCCACAAGGCAACACGAGAACACACGTATCGCAAGCCTCCATCGCCTCAATATCGTTCTTGAATTGCCGAACAGCCTTGGGATGCATCAGATGATCTCTATATTCCTCAGGCGACCATTCCATAAAGCGAGGATCCACATTACCCCACTTAAACCCAGGGTCGCCCGATGGCGGATTGCGGAAGTCATACACATCGTGTCCAGCCTCCCTCAACTTAGCTACAACATCTGGATAATAAACGTTCCGCCAACTGCTGGCTACGTATATGTGATGGCCTGCCATATACCTTTCGTTTACTTAGACTTAGTTTCTTTTCTGCTCAAGAATCTGCAAAATTCTTCTGACATCATTACACATTCCCCAAACCTTAAAGAAAAGGACGATACAACATACAAACCAGGCAATACCTAAAATAATAGATATTAAACCGAAAAACATTCCGAAAATTCCAAATGGTTCCATTACTATAACTGTATGAATTTATAATATTATAACGACTGCAAAGATACGAATAATTATTGAAAAGCATACAAAAGTTGCGGTTGTTTTTGTGTACTTATTCTGTGTGAGACAGGGACCAGTTCCCCTGATTCCCACCACCCCACTTTTCCCACCTTATTATATATAAGAGCCACACGATTTGAATGTAACGCCGTGCCTAATGACTCACGGGATTTCATCAATTATTGAGGGTCTTCAATTTCTTCTGCAGCCATAGGATAATTCATCGCTATGGTTTTAGCATTGTCCTCTGATGGAACGTCTTTCACGTTTGCGCGAATCATTGGAGTATATGTTTCAATGATATGTCTCCAATCATTTAGAGACATAGCAGGGTACCTTTCGCCAAAGCGTTCTATT
>JAEEGH010023634.1_pt1 | contig 12482 bp, 11 predicted proteins | sample 9134181 | NCBI WGS metagenome assembly JAEEGH01 (sample SAMN16246544, study PRJNA631951) | gut metagenome | biome: gut microbiome; feature: rumen; material: DP-attached | host: Bos | place: Iran: Karaj | collected 2018-10
CGCCAAAACCATCGTCGGCAAGTCGAAAGTAGATGACGAAGTGCTCGACAACCTCGAGGAGGTGCTGGTCACTTCTGACGTGGGCATCGAGACCACCCTCAAAATCATCGACCGCATCGAAAAGCGGGTTTCCAAAGACAAGTACTTAGGAACCAACCAGGTGAACATGATCCTGAAGGAGGAGATAGCGGGGCTTCTGCTGGAAAACGACCTCGAAAAGGAGAACGATTTCGTGATTCCGGAAATGGACATGCCCTACATCATCCTCGTGGTGGGCGTGAACGGCGTGGGCAAGACCACCACCATCGGGAAACTGGCCTACCAGTTCAAAAAGCGCGGCTATTCCGTCACGCTCGGCGCCGCCGACACGTTCCGCGCCGCCGCCATCGACCAACTCACCGAATGGGCCAACCGCTGCGAAGTGCCTATCGTGGCCCAGAAGATGGGCTCCGACCCGGCAGCTGTGGCATACGACACCGTGAAATCCGCCATCGCCAACAAGAGCCAGGTCGTCATCATCGACACCGCCGGCCGACTCCACAACAAAGTCAACCTCATGAACGAACTGGTGAAAATCAAGAACGTCATCCGCAAGCTTGTACCCGACGGCCCTCATGAAATCCTGCTCGTCCTCGACGGTTCCACCGGCCAGAACGCCTTTGAACAGGCCAAGCAGTTCACCGCCGCCACCGAAGTCAACGCACTGGCTATCACCAAATTGGACGGCACCGCAAAGGGCGGCGTGGTCATCGGAATCTCCGACCAGTTCCAAATCCCCATCAAATACATCGGCGTCGGCGAGAAAATCCACCAACTGCAGATTTTCAACCGCGTCGAATTTGTCGATTCCTTGTTCCCCGACAACTGGTAGTCATGCCCAAAAACATTGTTGTTGACCAAAACTCCGGCTTCTGCTTCGGCGTGATCAACGCCATACGAACAGCGGAAAAATACCTCAAGGAACACAACACCCTCTATTGTCTCGGCGATATCGTCCACAACAACGAGGAGGTGCAGCGTCTGTCGGACATGGGATTGCAAATCATTGACTATGAACAGTTCAAGTCCCTCAAAGACACTACCGTTCTCATCCGCGCCCACGGGGAACCGCCGGAGACATACCGCATCGCCGAAGAAAACAACATCCGGCTGATTGACGCCACCTGCCCAGTCGTCCTCAAGCTGCAAAAACGCATCCTCGGCGAACATCGGAACAACACATCCGGGAAACAAATCCTGATTTACGGAAAAAAAGGGCACGCCGAAGTGGTCGGACTTTTAGGGCAAACCGAAAACACCGGCATCGTCATCTCCTCCCCTGAGGACATCGATGGCATTGACTTCAGCCGCCCCGCTATCCTCTATTCCCAAACCACCCAAAGTCTGGAAAACTACCGCAAACTGATTGACACCATCCAATCTCGTTACACATCGGCAGGACATGCCGGCTGGTTCGAACACGAGGACACCATCTGCGGGAAAGTCTCCTCCCGCGCCAAACAAATTGCCGATTTCGCCTCCAGTTTCGACATCATCCTGTTCGTCTCCGGTGAAAAAAGCTCCAACGGGTTATACCTATATAATATATGTAAGGAATACAACCCGCGCAGCTTTTTCCTGACCAATGTTGATCAGCTGCAGCAACTTGACTTGTCGCAGGCGGACAGCATCGGCATCTGCGGAGCGACCTCCACCCCCATGTGGTTGATGCAGCAAGTCGCCGACAAATGCGCCGAATTTTAAAAATCCTGCCATTTGCCCCCTTTCCTTTATTTAATTTTAACTGTCATTTCTTAATTCAAAAATTAAAATTAACTAATTCGAGTTAATTTTAAGCATATCACAAAACATCATATCACTGTTTTTCAAGCGAATAAAAATTTTTTATTCAGATTTTATAAATATATGTTGATTATTTGTTAAATAAACATATATTTGCCGTGGTTTTGATTATTGATTTATTCACTTGAAAAAAGAAGAAATGAAAGAAAAAATCATCTGTATTAAAACAGGGCTTCTGACAATGCTATTGGTGTCGGGAATCTTATCAGAAGCCGTAGGACAAAACGTCTTGTATGAGGAGAACATAGGCGTACCTACTTCCAACACTCTGATTCAGGACTATACCGGTTGGCAAAACAGCACGGTCGTGTATATAGGCGATGGCACATGTGATGTGCGGTCGTCAGGTGCCTCAACCAACTACGGAGGTGCTTCTGGCGGGGGTAACGTCATGATCAACGACACGGTCAAGTGGTTCCAGATTTCGGGGATCAACACATCAGCGGCCGCGAACAGCACAGTGAAACTCTACTGTGGCCTTCGCAAAACGACTAAATCGGAAAACGGAAGTCACCTGCTGGTGGAGTTCTCCACGGACAGCATCGTTTGGACGAGTCTCCAACTGGAGGACACGCTCCCCACAGGCACCGGTACTACAGGCTGGCACCGCGTATGTTTCCCCAATCTGCCTGTCCACCCTCATCTGCACCTCCGGTTCTCCAACACCGCCAAAGTGGAGTTTCGCATCGACGACATCAGCATCACGGACGGCGACGAAGTTGTATTGGAGACCGTGGAAACGCCGGTTTGCTCCCCGTCGGCTGGAACCTACTATGAGCCGCAAACTGTCCTACTCGAATGCTCCACGCCCAATGCCACCATCCGATACACGTTAGACGGCTCCACACCAGACGGACAATCGCCCCTCTACTCCGAACCTATTACCATAGATGCTACCAGCACCCTGAAAGCGTTTGCGGAGAAAGACGGCATGTATAGCAGCGGAATCCTTACCGCACAATTCATCATATTAGACACCAATTCCCTTGTGACGCTACCCTTTGACATCTCGCAAAACAGCGAATCGGAAAGGGTGGAAATCAAAACCATGCCGGGATTCCGTAGCGACAAGTTAGGCGCGTCATACGCGGACGGATCCGCCAAATTCGAGTCGAAAAATGCCGGAAAGGCATCACTGACCGCACATCTCGACAGCGCCCCCGGCAGTCTCTCGTTTGACCTCAAAGGCACCAAAGGTGGCAATCCGTCCGCATACGACGGCATCTTGTTTGTGGTCAGCGAGTCCGCCAACGGAACGGAATGGTCCACTGTGACAACCTTGGACGAAAACGACATCAGCACATCGTCTTATTCGCATCTTGGAAGTTTTCCTTTGTCCCAAGACACACGATTCATCCGATGGTTATTGGCCGCGGCCAACAGCGGGAACACCCAGCTTAACAACATCGTGATCACAAAACGGCAACAGGGAGATGAAACCGGCATTGACATCCATGGCGACAATCCAAGATATGAACCGTACCCAAATCCGGCAAGCGAATTCTTTCAATGGAACATTTGCGATGCGATGACAACGGTGAAACTCACCGATATGAGCGGCAATACAATCCTGACATGGGGGAATGTATATCCCGGTGACCAGCTGTACATTGGCGGGATCGCCCCGGGATGCTACCTGCTCACTGCGTACGACGAAATGAACAGACGCATGACAAAGAAACTAATCATCAAATAACACAAGAAAGGAGGTGTTTTCAAGAGAAAAACTAAAAAAGTCGGTAACAACTTCTACAATGTTTAAAATTGATAATGATTGACCTGCCTGTTGTAAGGGGGAAGCGAAATGATACGATGAAAAGGTGTTCATCCTCTCATATATATTTTGTTTTCCATGAGTGTTTTTCATAGTCTTCATCATCCTTTTCAGACTATCAGGACAAACTCCCCCTTTACAGGCTGGTTTTCAAAGTATTGTATTGCCTCAGCAATGGTACCACGGAAGGTGAAAGCGTGGATTTTGGTAAGCTCCTTCGCTACGACGACAAGCCTCTCCGGCCCCATGGTTTCAGCCATTTTTGCCAGCGTTTTAAGCAAACGATGTGGGGATTCGTAAAAGACAACGGTCTCCTCCATCTCGGCGAAACGTTTCAGCAACGTCTCCTTCCCCTTCTTGTGAGGCAGGAAACCGTAAAAATAGAAACTGCTGCACGGGAATCCTGACTGGATAAGGGCGGGCACAAAAGCGGTGGGGCCTGGAAGACACTCCACTTCCACCTCCTGCTTCAAAGCCTCCCGAACCAAAAGGAAGCCGGGATCGGAAATGCCAGGCGTACCGGCATCGCTCACCAACGCTGTAGTTTCGCACTGTTGAATCATGCGGATATAGTTGCCCACCTGATCATGCTCGTTGAAGATGTGATACGCCATGCAGCGTTTACCTTCTATTTCATAATGTTGCAGAAGATTCTTGGTGGTACGGGTATCTTCACAAAGAATCAAATCCGCCGCTTTCAAGACGTTGAGAGCGCGGAGGGTGATGTCCTCGAGATTCCCGATAGGAGTCGGTACGATGAATAACTTGGCCATAATGACAGGTTCTAAAACAATGAAAGACGGCCTTTCTAACCGTCTTTCCTTTTAAGTGCCCAGAACAAGAGTCGAACTTGCACATCCGTTCGGATACTACACCCTGAATGTAGCGCGTCTACCATTCCGCCACCTGGGCTAAAAGATACCCTCTTTGATGATGTCGTGAATATGAATCACTCCCTTGTAGGTTCCGTCATCATCCACCACAAAGATGTTGGTGATATGATGTTGTTTCATCATCTCTAACGCATCCACGGCGAGGGTGTTCTCGTGGATGGTTTTGGGATTGCGGGTCATGATGTCCTGAGCTTTGAGAGACATCACATCCGCATGCTTCTGGATGGCGCGGCGCAAATCACCGTCGGTGATGGCACCTACCAGACCATCCTGATTGACAACTGCTGTCACGCCGAGGCATTTCCCTGAAATCTCGAGGATTGTCTCCTGCATGCTTGCGTCCACCGACACGGAAGGAATCTCGTTGAGCCCGTACAAGTCCTTGACTTTCAAACGGGTTCTTCTTCCCAGAATACCGCCCGGGTGCACTTTGGCAAAATCCTCGGTCGTGAAGCCGCGCATCTTGATAAGCGTGGAGGCCAGCGCGTCACCGATGGCCAGTTGAGCCATGGCACTGCTGGTCGGGGCCAGGTTGTTGGGGCTTGCCTCTCGCGACACCGTGCAGTTTAACACACAATGCGCTTCTTTTGCCAAAAGGGAATCCATCGTACCGACAATGGCAATCAGGTAGTTCCCGTTGGCCTTCAAAAACGGAATCAACAACGCGATTTCCGGCGTGTTCCCGCTTTTGGAGAGGCAGACAACCACATCATCCTTCTGGATGATGCCCAAGTCACCGTGAACCGCATCCGCTGCGTGCATAAACACCGCGGGAGTTCCTGTGGAATTGAACGTTCCTACAATCTTCTGCCCGATGATAGCACTCTTGCCAATGCCCGTGACAATGACCCGGCCTTTGCACCTTACAATCTCCTGAACCGCTTTCACAAAATTGTCATCCAAATAACCGGTGAGTTTGGATACCGCTTCGGCCTCTTCGCTCAGCACTTTCGCGGCATATGGGATGATTTCTTGTGGTTCCATTCTACAAAGATGCTCTTGTTGCCTTTTTGCTTCTATCAAAGAACGAAATCTTGCATACTTCCTTCTCAGAATCGAAGTATCCGAAAAATAGTGCTTGAAGCCCGCTTCAGTCAGCGTTTCCAAGTCTTCATTTTCGAGCGGCAAAAATAAGGAATTTTTCGATACGTTCAACGGATTGGCATTTTTTTTCTTGTTACGAGGGCAAACCTCCTGGCAAATGTCACATCCGAAGACATATTTGTTTAATGATAACTCGCTGTAATTCGGATATTTATCTTCTGTATTATGGTAAGAGACACACCGCCGCGCATCCACTTGGAAAGGGGTCTCCAGAGCATTCGCGGGACAACTTCTGACACACAAATCGCAACTTCCGCAGTCCGATTTTGGCAAAGAGTGATCGTATTTGTCGCAAAATCGATCCACCAAAAGGATGCCGATGACGAAGAACGAACCATGCTGGTTGTGTATCAACCCGTTCTTGCCCATGTACCCCACCCCGGCTTCCATCGCCCAACGTTTTTCAGAGATGGCAGAACTATCCACTGTTGCTCTGTATCGAATTGAAGGACAAGCATCTACCAATTTTTCCGCCAACTGTTCCAAAAGACTCTTGACCAGAATATGGTAATCCTGTATCCATGTATAACGGGCAAATTGATACCGATCGGAATTCGGATGATTTTCTGTCAAGTAATTATAAGTCAACACTATAACTGATTTGCAGTCTGAAAGCAGCGTTTCAGGGTTGAAACGGTTGTCGATATGGCGTTCCAGATAATGCATATCGGCATGGTATGCCTTTCCGATGGACTGCTTAAACTCCTCCTCCGCTTCCGAAAGCACTCGTGCGCGCGCGATACCACAGTCCTGAAAGCCAATCTCTGCGGCCCAGACCTTGATTTGTTGGGAGGAAAGCAATGGCGTTGACATGTTCAGAAGGTGAGGCGCTCGAACTTTTCGGGGATTTTGATAGAAGTAACCCCTGGGACATTGAACTTGATGACTTTGATTTTACCTTGAATCTCGATAACCTTGTTCAACTCCTTGAAAACGAATTCGGTAAAGAACGAACTCGTACTATCCACCGGCTCAAATGACGAATACTCGAAAGAGAGTTTTTTACCTTTGGGCAACTGCTCCGTATAACCGTTAAACAAAGCCTGAACAGTCTGAAAATCAAACGAGAACGGCAACCGATTGCGAATTGGCGCATAGGTCCCTTTATAGTATTGATAGGTCAGCTTGTTGACAAAGGTGATGCTGTCGGGAGTGAAAACCGCTCGCATCACCTCGATGCCGTATGCGTGAATGTTCAGGTAAAGAATGCTGTCGATGCGGTTGACCATATAGAAGTTGCAGGTGCGCGTGCCGCCAGTGTCTGTGATGTCGGCCTTGCCGCGATAGGTGATCCAGTCATAGCCCTTGGCCATCGGAAGCACAGTTGTGTCAACGGAAACAACGTTGCTATCGGCATCTTGCGCAAAAGCCGAAGTTGCCGAAAGCAGTATAACTGCCACAAACAAAAAGCCAGAAAATATGTTTATAACGTTTCTCATCGTCCAACTGACCGAAACAAAGGCCAAAAGTTATATTCTTATCGCTTCATCGTATCCTCTTCGTTCATCGCATCATCGTCCTTGAGGGAGACTCTCACCTCGTCGATACGATTGTGATCCATCCGGACAATTTCAATCAGATAGCCCATAAATTCGAAAGAATCGCCTTCCTTAGGGATGGCTTCAAGGTGATCCACCACAAATCCGGCCACGGTGGAGTAGTCGATTTCGTCGTAATCCACCTCGTAATCGTCAATCACATCGGTAAGAACGTCGATGGGGGCGTCGCCTTTCACCAGCACGGAATGGTCCTCGCACTCCGTCACATCGGGTTCCACAATTTCTTCCTCTTCAGGCATTTCGCCCACGATATTCTCAATGATGTCGTGCAACGTGACAATGCCGGCCAAATCACCGAACTCATCGACCACGATGCCGAAATAATACTGATGTTTGCGAAATTCGTTCAGAATATCTTGAGCGTCAGTGTTTTCCGTGAACACCAACGGCTCGTCAAGCAGTGTGCGCACATCCACATTCCCGTTTTTACGCAACTCTTTGAAAAAGTCTTTGATATTCAGCACACCGAGATAATTCTCCACATGTTTGTCACACACGAGCACACGACTGACGGAGAAATCATACAGCTGCTTGATAAACTCCTCCTGCGGCAGGTTCACGTCAATCCATTCGATTTCAGAGCGGTGAATCATGACATGGATGGCGCGTTTGTCGGCAAAAGTGAAGATGTTCTCGTGCATTTCGCTCTGTTCCTCCTCAATAACATCAGTCTCGCCAGCCTCTTTGATCATATCCAACAGTTCGTCCTCGGTGAGATGGTCTTCATTTTCCTTGACACCCAACATCTTGTCAATCAATGCGGTAGTACTGGAAAGGGCGGCAACGGCAGGTTTGAAGAGCAGGCGGAAGAAGTTCATGGTAGGTGCAATCGCCACCGCGACGCGCTCGGGTTTAGAAAGCGCAATGGTCTTGGGCACCAACTCGCCGACCACGATCGTCACGAATGTGATGAGGGAGAAGCTGATAACCAACGCAATCGTAGCCGAAAGTCTGGCGGATGCACCCATCCACAGGAAAAGGGGTTCAAGGTAGGGTGAAAGCGACGCTCCGCCGATGAAACCTGTCAACAGACTAATAAGCGTGATGCTGACCTGTATCGAGGCCAGGAACTCCTCCTGATGATCTTGAAGAAAGAGCGCTTTCCGGACCGCTTTCGGGTGTTTCTCTGCAAACTTGTCTATACGGATTTTCTTGAACGAGACAATCGCAATCTCGCTCATGGAGAAAAAACCGTTGGCTAAAATCAGCAAAAGGATAACAAGCAGTCGTATCATGGCTATTTTTGCTCAGAAGAAAGAAGGTCGCGACGGTTCTGTCCTATGTATTTGAAATACAAGCACAAATCAAAAGAGACGATCAACAAGTTGAACAGATACAAATAAACGACCCAATCATAATTATAGAACACCTTGTGCAGAATTCCGAATACGTAGCCCAGGATGATAATCGTCATGAAGACGGGACTTTTCCCGAGAACCACTTTCGTCCGCAGGGCTTTGACAATGGAAAAGGGCCAGCTGCACGCGAAGCACAGCAGCATCAATATCTCAAAAACGCTGACATTCATTGCCTTACGATGATTTTTCTCTTTAAAATAAAACTGCGCAAAGATACACTTTTTTTTGCTATTCGCTATTCACCATTAATCGGCCAAACGGAAACTGGGGCTCGCGAGGGCTCCTACCATCGTCGCTTCATCGCTTCATCGCCTCATCGTCCAATTTCCCGCGAGACCACGACTTCAAAATTTACAATTGTAATACTAATAGTTAATGTAAAATTTGTAAACAATTGATTCCCAGCGAGAAAAAAAATTACGCAAAACCATTGATAAACGGGACGTTTTGTTGTATCTTTGCCATCGGAAATACGGTTGGACAAAGGGGCATTTGTGTTCCCGTTTCAGAGACGCGCCATGGCACGTCTCTACGGACAACCGTCTGACCGGAACGAACAAAATAACAAACCTAAACAACAAAACAATGACAAAAAAGAAAACAAAAAGAAAATCCAAAACAGAATCATTGGCAGTTGTTCTTTGTCAGACGACTGCGGGCATATCACAGCCACTCCACAATCAGCGGCGTGAAAATCGGCGACACGGTGTATGCGACCGTGCCGAAAGTGTTCTCCATAAGTTTCATGGAGAAAGACATGCCCGAATTCAAGGGCAAAAGCAGGTTCCTTTGGAAGGTTTATCCTAAAGATGACGACAACGAAATATTTTCTAAAGAAAATGTTTGGTATTTTGTAGAATTGTGTAAATTTGCCGCGCAGTTGGAAACGCTGGATTTGACCGATGAGAAGAACCGCTGGCTCTACATGCTCACCCATGTGGCGGACATCGGCGAGGAAGAAGTTCGAAGGATGGATCCGGTTTACCAACGGTTTTACGAAGAGTGCCGAATATCAAACCTTAATGAAATGGAAAAGAAAGAATACGTGACGAGTGTGTTGGAGTACGACGATGTGCGGGAGTCGATGATGTGCGAACGCGAAGTGGGGAGAGAGGAAGGGCGCGAAGAAGGACGTGAGGAAGGACGTGAGGAAGGACGCGAGGAAGGGTTGCTGCAAGGAGAGGTCAACACTAAACGCCAGCTCGCCCTCAAGATGCTCGCCAAGGATTTCGCCCCAGACCTCGTGGCGGAAATCACCGGGTTGACAGAGGAGGAGGTCTGCGCTTTGGCCGCACATACTGATTGACAGAAACTTGACAATTCTGTCAGAACCAGCCCTGGCGAGTTCGGGATTCCGTTTTGCAACCCTGTCCTCACGAGCCAATGCACGCCTTGACGATGATAACCGCACTCGCGATTCAACGCCTCCCTCTTCCGGCAAAACGGAATGGTGCATTGGGTACACGCGAGGGCGGTGATTAACGATACCCCATTCCCCGCAAGAGCAGTGATTGCCGAAATACGGATAACCCGCCAGCGCAGTGATCACCGAAAAACCGGCAACCCGCAACGACACGCAGCAACGACCAGCAAATGCACCATTCCGTTTGGCCACCCTCCACAACCGAAAACAACACGCATTTCCGAAACCCACAACATAACGTTAACGCGACGCCTTGACCGGCCAAACGGAACCTCCGCCCCGCAAGGGGACGCTCTTTCTAAACACGAATTTTCACGAATTCACCACGAATTGGCCATAAATATTCATTTTCCATTCTTCGCCCTTTCTTTCAGCATTCAGCATTCAGCATTCAGCATTCAGCATTACAAAACAAAGGGCACAGCCACCGGCCACGCCCTTATTCTGCGTCAACAATGTACATTGTACATTGAAAAAAGGTCAAAACCGGTTGGCCTCCTATCGTCGGCCTTCCGGTTTTGGAATCTGTTTTTTTTTAATCGCGGAGGCAGCGGACTGACCGACCGTGGCTCTCGTTGCTGCCGTACCTGCCCACGCACGCGTCGTAGCAGTACAGGCCGCGACGGTAGGCGTTGGTCGGGTTGCTCGCGTCCTGCGTAGCACTCCAGAAGTTGGCGTAGCGGCCCGCGTTGTAGAACGACGAACCGTAGCAGTAACCTGCCGGAACGGCGGAAAAGCCCGTGGCGTTGTTCGCGCTCGGGCAATTGCCCACCGCACAATTGCTTGAATAGCTGTTCCAACCCTCCTTGGAGGCCAACGCCTTAGCTATGTGGCTGCTGTTGCCGTCACAAGTGTACTCGCTCCGGCTGCCCACATAGTTTATCATCGCCCTCCACTCCGCATCGCTCGGCAGATGCCATCCTGCGGAGCACACCCCCACCGCCGCAGACCAATTGTACAGATAGCCCCGCTCCTCCAACGGAAGACTGTGAGTGCTGTAATCATAATAGTACGATTCATCATAACTGGTATTGGAACCGCCTGCGGGAATTGCCGTGCCGTCAGCAAAGTGCGTGGTGCGCAGGTTCTGACGCATCCAGCACTGCTCGCCGATCTGCAGCGTGGCATACACGTTGCCATCGTGGTCGGTAACTGTGGGAGTGCCAGGGCAAGGTTGTCCATAGGGAATAAGGGTTGTTGTAAAGCTCAATTCATTACCGTAAAATGTACCCTCATTTGTAGTAATATAAGCTCGTATGTAATAAGTGGTATAATGATTTAATCCAGTGAGGGAACTTGTAAACACGCCTATACCATTGCCATCGTTTGTATGCGCATTACTGATTGTCGGGTAAGGAGATGTTCGCCAGCATACACCGCGTGCGGAAATTGTTATTCCCTCATCTGCCACTATTTCGCCACCACATGTGGCAGTCGTATTTGTAATATCGCTAATTTCAGCGGTTGTGACGGTGGGGATGTTTTTGGTTATGAAAGACAATTGGTTTCAATACGTGGTGCCCATGGCGTTAGTAACGTAGGCACGGACATAATAGGTGGTGTTGGCTTGAAGTGCGATCACAGTGCGGGAAAAAGCGCCCTCTCCCGTGCCGTCAGAGGTGAAATTGCCGCCAATAGTGGGGTTCTCGCTTGTGCCGTAGCAGAAACCGCGCGCGGTTACTAAACAGTAGCCTTCAGAGGTGATGTTGCCATGGAAGGTTGCCTTGAATATCCCTACGTCTGATACACCAACCGTTTCCAGCACAGGAGGTTCAGACATATTGGCAACCACATCCTCCAAGCTGTCAACCTTACGGTTCAACTCGTTAACCGTATTCAGTAATCCTGCAATATCCGCCGTGGTAATGTAATTGGCATCGTTGTCGAAGGCGCTAACACCAGTGGGTTTGTCAAGGTGATATAATTCGCATCATTCGTTAATTCGCCGACACTCTGTGGAACGTTCCCCGCCTCTTTCGCATACAGCGCGTACGGCACGCTCAGCATCTGCTGCGTACTGGTGACTGTGTAGTTGCTGCCGCCGGCAGGGTCGGTCTCGGTCTTCAGGAAGAAGGGACCATTCGCCCAGTCGATGCCCGCGAAAACGCCTTGCTGCACCGTGCCGCCGCCTATCTGCAACGTAACCAGACCGTTGGCATTGGTGACGGCTGTATGTGTCTCCATATAGACCATCATGCCGTTTACACCACCTTGCAGAATGCTCACGCGCACGCCCACCGGCGCGTTGGCGACCAATTGGTTGCTGGCGTTTCTCACCACCGCTTGGTAGGTGAACTTCTCCGGTGCCTGCGCGAAGAGAGTGGCAACGCATAGGACCAGAAGTAATAATAAGATGGATAGTTTCTTCATAAATTTATCATTTTGATTATTAATTCAATATAATCGAAAAAAGACCATGTTAGACATCGTGGAATATACGGTGCAAAAGTACAAAAAATAATACATTCCGCATTTAAGGAATTGTTGTTTGGGATTCCTTTGCGGGTGTATATTAGTTAACAGTGAACA
>JAEEGH010023636.1_pt1 | contig 12482 bp, 8 predicted proteins | sample 9134181 | NCBI WGS metagenome assembly JAEEGH01 (sample SAMN16246544, study PRJNA631951) | gut metagenome | biome: gut microbiome; feature: rumen; material: DP-attached | host: Bos | place: Iran: Karaj | collected 2018-10
CGCGTGGTATTCACTGGTAAATATATAAAGTTTAAAATATGAAGAATAGATTTGTGAAATCCGGCCTCGACCTGGAGGCCAAAATGAATGAGCTCGACCAGAAGGCCGAGAAGGAGAAAGATGTGCAGGATAGGACAGCGAGCCTTGACAAGTTTCTTGAAGAACTGTCCGCAGACCTGTTGGTAATGAAGAATGCCGTCAGTCTGATAGACGAGGGCAACCACCGCTTCAAAAAAGCGAACGAGGATTTCGGTAATGTCTTGAACAAGTACGAGAACATCATCAAAGAATCAAAGCAGTTCGTCGATGATGTGACTCGGATAGGGATTACAAGCAATATCTCCGAAGAATCCATGAAAGAGGTGGGTACGATCTTTGATGATCACTACAAGCTCTTGTTGGATTTCCGTAAGGAGTTGTCTGAGGAACTACGCTTCAGAATTGATGATTTCCTGGATAGGGAGAAAGAAACCGCAGGCAACTTTGCCACAGAAACACAGAAGCAGTTCGCAAATTTCAACGAAGATCTGTCCAAAGTCTTGTCACATAGCGGTTTCTGGTGTACGTCCAAAGTGTTTGCATGGCTTCTTGGCATCTTCGGATTCTGCTTGTTTGTGACAATCATGACGATAGCCTTATTGATTGCTGGCAATCTACAGTTCAGAGTCTACTAAATGTAATCTAAACCCCAGTCCGTTACAACGACGAGCTGGGGCTTTTAGGTAAATGGAGTCAGTTTCCTTTTCCGCAACAGTTTTTATATTTCTTTCCGCTGCCACAGGGACATGGATCATTACGTCCTACCTTTGGTGGTGCAATATAAGGTATAAAGGTTTCAAAACTGTCACGCTCTGCCTCTTGGTTCCATAGGTCATCCATTTGGCGCTGGATGTCCTCTTGCTTATAGCCCATGCGCTGCATGTTGGGACCAAGAGTGATTTGTGGTGCCGAGCTTATGGGGGGAGCAGACTTCCGCAAATCATCTGGACAACGGCCACGGAATATCCATCGTGGCGAATGGTTTAGAAATTCCATAACCACTTGCAGGGTGGCGTTGGCGTCGTTGATGTCTTTTAGTTTGTTACTTTTGGCACCTGCATCCATCAGCATTTGGAATATACCGGGCATCTTGGCATCCTCGTCCTGTACCAGTCGCCATAGCATGAATTCCCAGTAAAATGCCTGTTGCTCGGTGAATCCCAACTTACTCTGCAAAGTCTTCAGCAGTCTCTCGCTTATAGGATTTGGTATTGTGGGAATGGGCATGTGGCCTGCCTCCTTAATGTCTTCGCTGTCGAAGCATTTCAGTATAGCAGTCTCTTTGCGCATTTCCCGTTCCTTCTGTATATACTCGAAGTCATCAACAAAGGGCGAGGTCAGGAAGTCCTCACCGTTTCCAGAGTAGTCTTCTGAGTACTGCATCTGTATTGCAATGGACTGAGGGAAGATATGCTCGAATACACCCGTACCGTCATCCTCTAACTCCATGCAATCTTTCAGGATAGTCTTTATCTCACTCACCGTCAACACGCCATAGATGTTCAGTGCTCCGAAGACAATCTGCTCTACATAAAGCCGAAACTTGACCTCGAAATCGTCCAGCACATCATCAACGTGCGGGCGAATGGCCTGTCGGAAATCCTCAGTAATGCTGATCATCTCCATGTCGCCGTCATCAATCTCAGACTGGTCGGCCAGTCCAAGCATTGCCATCGTCATCACCTGCGAAGTGTGATAGGCTTTCATTCCCATGTCAGGCTCTGCGTCTTTCAGAATCTGTAACAGTTGCAAGTCTTCTATAGGCAAACGGCTCAACACCTCCCTCGGATGACTCAGCACTTCAGCTGCCAGTTGCTTTCTGATTTGATACTTTTTCAGTTTGTCCCATTCATGACCTGCATTGAAGCCCATCAATTCCGCATTCTCCAACAAGTCTGCTTCATTGAAGTTGTATCGGAGCATTAGCCCTTCAAGTGTCTCGTTTTTCTTCATTACATCTCCTTTCTTTTCTTCGTCCGATATTTCTGTTTAGGGTGATTTGGCACATCAGGAAACTCCTTTTCCAACTTTTCAGCCAATTTTGGCAAAACCTTATTCCTTATATAGTCTTTATCCCTATCCGCAAATTGGGCTATTTCATCAACCGACCGCCATGTTGAGCAGTATTCCAGAATATAGATTGCCATCTCCTCTGCTGACATCTTTTTCTTTAGGAGCAGAACATTAGCGTTGGTTGCAACTTCTTCATTTTGACTTGCAACCTTTCGCTCTGAGGTTGCAACCTTTGGACTCGAACTTGCAACCTTTTTATCTGAGGTTGCAACCTTTGCGGTTTTACTTGCAACCTCTCCCACATTCACCCTGAAAGCCGTTATCAGGTTCACCACGAACTCTGCTGGAGGATTCCCATTGCCCTTCAGATCCGTCTGCACCTGACCGACACCACGGTTAAACATATTCACATAACCCATTGTTTTCATTGCACTTGCTATGAGCGGGTTGCGATAGTCGTTAATGGTGGGGAAGTTTTCAGGCCTTGCGTTGCCATACAGGCCACCTGCATTGGTGATTTCGAGGTGGTCGGAAAACTCATACAGACGCAAGGGCATATTGCTTTGCAGGTCGCGATGCATACAGGCATTCAACACCAGCTCACGTATGGCCTTGTAGGGGTAGTTGCTAACCATCTCTTCGCGTAGCAGCGAAACGAACACAGGCTTCTTCTTGATGACAGACAGTTCTAAAAGCGATTCCAAACGAGGGAGCAATTCGCAGTAATTACCATCCAGTTGTATCTCGTTTTCCACTTCACTGGTTACATCCTCGCCCTTAAACCGTACATATTGCACATAAAGGCCAGGCAGGAAACGCCGAGGTTTGCGACCAAACAGCACTATGGCCGCATTGGTAGGACAGTTGTGCTCAGTGTCGAACATACCAACTGCCGACAGTTGTTCTTCAATAGAACGTTCATCAGACTCCAATAGGCTCCTGCCCATCACGTCTTCCAAATACTTGTGCATCAAGTTGGCATCCACATCAGCCATGTTTGCAGCCAGACAGGGCATGGCATCAAAAGTAGCCATATACGATGTCCTCCGTTCTGCCAAGATACGCTCTTCGGCTTCAGTTGCAATGTCTCGTCTGGGACCAATACGTATGAAAGTGCGTCCTCGGTAGCGAACAGGAGGCAACATAGAGGGTGTCACCTCGGCCACAAGCAGGTCCCCTTCAGGGAACTCAAAGCGTTCCACACTCATTACTGGTATCGGCAGAATGTTACCGTCAGAACGAATAGCAGCAATCTTCTTCAATAAGGCATCTGTAACCTTCTGCCCCGACAATGTGCCATTATCGTAGGCTCCCAATATCAGGTAGCCGTTTTTCCTTGAATTGGGCAAATCATTGCTAAAAGCACATATCGCTTCTTGAAACTTATCCATATCGCCCGTCGATGTGGTACGCTCTACGCGGAAAGTCTCTGTGCTATGCAGCAGTTCTTGTATTTCGTCTTTTGTTATCATAACAATTACTTTTATCTCTTTTGCATATATATCCTATAACGTTTTGTTGCTGTAACTATTACTTTTTTCCAGTGGCAACAACCTTCCTTTTATGCTTTCTTTATTTTTTGTGCTAATACTACAGCAATATCATCATTGGTAACATACCTATATATCTGTGGAGGATGGAAATTCGGATCTACATTCCGTAACTCCATCAATCCTATAGGTGCTACAGCTTTTATCATCTCAAATTCTATACCAATAGCGTTGTTATAACCATTGTAATAAGAATAGAAACCTTGTATGTCAATTCCCAAACGCTCTGAATACTTATTCCACATTTCTTGTGGATTGCATATAATAATAGCTTTAACCTTTCCGAAGCCAACAACAGCTTTAACAGGGGCTGATGCGTAGATGATGACATAATCCCCAGGCTGGACATTAGGCTTCATCTTTCTTAGTTCAATGTCCTTTTTGCCAGAAATTAGTTTATTTGCATATTCTGGTTTGACTGCAATAAATAGATATTTATGTTTTATTTTTGTTCTTTCCATTTCCCTAATTGATAAAGTTGAAAATATATAGTGTCGTTTATCTCAACAGGCGAAGCAAAGGTATTTCTTTTGCGGCCATTGGAATTAAAAATTTCTTGAATTTTAGCAAATGGAATAGGATATTCAAAGACCTCTGTATGGCAGAACTTTAATGCCCTAATCTCTTTATTAATATCACCATCGCATAATTTATAAATATCTTTCCATTCATAAATGCCATATCGTCTGTTTACATGAAAAAGATCTTTGGGCTTTCCTGTCATAACCTCTGTAAGATATGAAGAAGCTACAATCGATTTCGCGTGAGAATAACGTACGTCTTTTCCACTTGCATACCATAAAATACGAGCAGGATATTTTTCCAAAATAGGCTTCGTGTGACGATAATAGACATTCTCAAAGCTCCACAACTTTTCAGGATTAGCACCAAACAAATCCTCGCCAGCAATAGTTAAATCAAACAACTGTCCAGCCCAATATGGCATTATTGGTACAATGTATGTAGGAATATTCAATCCTTTTATCTTTAATGGGAATAGCTTCCTTTCTACTGCCAATAATAATCTGTCATTATCGCCAACAGTTATTGACGGATATGACAGATGGATTATATTTGATAATATTTCATCTTCTTTGGCAACAATAATGTTATAGACAAACTTCACATAAAGATTATTCTGCAGTACAAATCCAAATTTATCCAAGATATCCTTCTGCTTTCCCGTTATATATTTCTCTCTGAAAACTATTTTTGTCTTCTCACTTTTAAGATTCCTCTTCAAAACCTCAGATATTATTTGAAAGAACAGAGCGTTGCAGATGTCTTTTTCTGAGACACGCAATAATTCTATATCTATCGACTCTTCCTTTTCTGTTATCCCATAAAATGCAATCGCATCACCATGTCGTTTTAGAACATATAGTTTTCCTTCGCTTTTGTTTATCAGTTTTGATACTAATGCACTAAAAGTTTGTTTGTCCTCACCGTCTTTTTGCATCCAAAATCTATTAACACACATAGATAGTTCCTGTGGACTTGGCTTAGAGACAGAATCAGAAGTAACACCTATCAACTGATTGGGGAGATATTCTTCTCCATGCAGAAGTTGATCAACCTGCATAATAAACTCTTGAGGATTGTATATTTGTAGTGAGTATTGCTTTTCTATGATATCCCTTTTTTTAATTAATCCCTCATCGTAAGTTATAAAATAAGGAGTTTGAGAAACTATGCATGACGCAATCTGTTTCCTATCAGATATATCGTTATCTGACTTCCCACTGATTATTTGCTCCAAGTCTTTTACAACTTTCTTTTGCTCCTCCACATCAACCTGAATCTGAGTAAAAGAAGACAGAAGTGCCCGCGTCTTTGCTGCACGTTGTAGATTCTCATCTCTGTCTATTTCATTAAATGCTTCTGGAGCAAAGCACAATTCAGCCTCGTCTATCAACCAGTCTGCCAATAGACCGCGAGGGTCTTCTTGCGGACTTACAAATTCTGCATTTTCTGCCTCTCGCAGTTTAACGATAATATTCATGTCCAGCAAAGCCTTCACTTTAGAAGTCAATGCTACAGAGAATAAGTCTGGTTGATTAAAGTCGTACCACCATCTATTCAGATAATTCACTTCATAACTTCTACTCCTGACCTTTTCGCGGGGAACGAATCCGAAATTTCTCCATACAGAAGATGCATAATCGAAATCAGTCCTGCAACTAAGCGATATACCTCTATATATTTTTTCGTATTTACTTTTGAGAGCATTCAACAAAGCAGTAGAAACACCCTTGCCTCTGTACTCTTCGCTAACACACAAATGAACAATACTAATTCGAGAAAAGCGAGAGACTACACGAAACATCAAGTAACCAGCCAATGTCTTGCCATCATGCGCGATAATGATACATTTATTCCTTGCATGATCCTCAAAGCCACCTTCAGGCATAAACCCCAATGTGGTTGAATTCTTTCTTCCCAATGCTTTCACATCTTCAAAGAACCTATTCCTGTTGTCAATGAATTCTATCGTCATCTTTCTTTATTAGCATGGGATTTACATCAGATAAACTAAATGACAACGTTTCTGCGTCATCTTTCAATGGCGAAAGGTCTTTATGCTCTTCTACCCATTTCTGATATTCGGAAATATTAGGGTCAGATAGACAAATAGCGTACTCAATACCAGCTATAGCCATCACAAAGTATATTTCTGCTTCAACATTTCCATTTTGATAATGTTTGTGTTCTTTTACGAACAATTTCATCTCATGAAGTATCTCATAACAAATGTTCTCGTTTTGATTAAAGAAACAGTCTCCTTCCGAATATAATCGCCGTTGGTGATATTGCCAGAATTCTCCCTTTCCATATCGAGCATACTCACGCAGGTTTTTTAATATATCATTCTCACTACCCAAGAGTTCTTGGACACACAAATCGTATTTATCCTCTCCCATATTATATAGGAAATATTCATGAGCACATTTTGCAAGGAAGCGGGACATTGTTTTATTTGGATATTCTAGCTCGGGAATATATGGTGCTATCATTTTACTTGTTTTTCCTGCTTTTATTGCCTCATATAGTTCATCATCGTCAAAAGATGCGATTATGCCGTTTTCTGTTGTTTGCATTACAACATCCGTGCTTTTCATTGCTCCAGGGAAAACCATCTTTTGCCTTACTAATTTTCCTTTCTTTGTTAGAATTTCATTCCGAAAACGCATTGAAACAAAATACGGCTGTGATAATAATTCGTTTTCAATTTTTATCGCAAAATAATGGTTGCACTCGTCGCATACATATCCTTTTGGCAAAAAGTGATGCTTATTCCCAAGCGATTCAGGAATAATATGTTCAACACTTTTTGAGTTTGAGGAATCTTTATGACAGAAAATGCAAGTTCTCATTTTTTATTTCATAATTTATCTCGTAAAGCCCCATCCCTGTCTTTTAGCATGTCTATTAAATCCCCTTTGGCTTCTATTCCATATTTAGTACAAACAGATTTGTACGCCTCAAATAAAGATTCAAAGCCTTCACTTATTTCAATAGTTTCTGTACCGCAGATGTCTTTGCGAACTTCACATTTTGAATAATATGAAACCCGCTTTTCAGAATCATATTCAAGCAACAAGAGTTTTTCTCTAAGTCTTAAACCTATTATATGAGTATTTCCTTTTAGATCTGTTATTTGAAAAGATAAATCATTATTACACCCAATTACTTTTGACCTATTGATTCTATTTAGTTCCTCCAATGCCTTCATACAAGCCTTTATCTCATTACGATAAAAAGGCGATGTTATATCATTATGTGCAGTTGAATTCAGAAATAAGTCTTTATATGATTTCAGATTCTTAAATGGTTTAAAATCAATACCTTCATGTTTGCAAAAGTCCTCCACTGATAATATTTGTTCGTCCAAATTTTTCTCAATGGATAGACTTGTTTGCTTATCTGGCTTGGTTCGTAAAGAGTCTGGCAACAATTCATTTAGACATCTTTCACATAATTGGCGCAACAATGTACCGCATAGGAAATAATCATGTCTTGAATACGCTTCATGAATAACGTCAATTTTGTTTTTTGCTTCTGGCTTAAAATCTGGTGCTGTAGGATCTTCCCAATCATTAAGATAAAGACCTCCAAATAGCCATTTTGTACAATCATACTGCGTTTCAATTATTCGTTTGAATGTATGATAAAAAAGACGGTCATGTGTGAAAATATATAGTTTATAATCTTTTATGGCATCATTTAATAGGTAATAAATGACTTTCATGCGATTACTCATATCAAGACTAATCAGCATATCATCTAATGCCATAAAAGCACCATCTTCAACAGTTTGAGGCAAACAGGCAAATCTAACAGATAATGCTATTGCTGTTAATTTAGCCTCGTTGAAATATGTTTGAGGCTTATAGATTTCTTGTCCGTTTTCTTTGATTTGAATCCCTATTTGAGGGGCATACAATTTCTTCTCGACTTTTTCGCTAAATCTGCTGTTGCCATAAAATAAATAATGAGGATAATGTCTGTTGTTCTCGCTTGCATTATCAGAATAAAAGCATAGCGTAATTTCCAAATCATTATCATCATAATCTTTGAAATTATTATTATATATTGACGAAATCCTTTTATTTGCATCATTAATCAAAATAGACAAATCATTATTAAAATCGTTAATTGAGTTTAAATATGTTTTATTCGACAGGGATGGACTTGCTTCACCTTGTTGATATATCTCATCGTATTTTGTTGCAAGAAAATAATCTTTTCCAGCGGGCAAATAACAGGAAAGAATATCTTTATAAAACACACTCCACAAATCAATATCTTCAGAATTTCTTGCAGAATGAAAACGAGAAATGTAAGAATGATTGATAAAAACAGCATTCTTATTCATCATTTTTATTTCACTATAATCCTTTCCATTTTCTGATTGTAGTCCACTTCTATCTAAAATCCATACATTCCCATTGTCAAGTGTAATCTTTACAAATGGTTGAAATCCACCTGACTTAACTTCGTTTATACAGTTTATGTTGATTAGATTTTCACTGTTTGCAATGCTCCCAGTACCCGTTGAACTATCCTCAACCACTTTAAAATATTTGGCGCCTTTATCATCTTTATATACACTTTGTAATAAGGCATGCAAAGCATAGTAGATGGAAGACTTTCCACTTCCATTTTCACCATACATTAAAAGGTTGTGCTCTCCTAATTCCAATGAGAAAAGTTTTGGAAAAGCCTTAAATCCTTCTATTTCTATTTTTGATATTGTTGCCATAGGACTATGATAATGAAATGGTTCTTAAAACTTCTGATTTTGAAAATGATAAAGACTTAATAGATCCAATTATGCCTGATTTGTCAATTGCAGAATACAACTGCCACACTGACTCTAAATCAATGGGATGACCTTCTGTTTGAGTTAATAATTGAGGCACAATTGAGAGGTCTAAACACAACATCTCATTTGGGAAATATATCTCGTACACACATCCATCAATAATGTGGCTAAACTCATTTGCAAGATAATCATTAGTCACCAAATTGCTGGCACGTTGTTTACTGCTTTTCAACAATATGATAATATCAACCAATTTCGCTATCAATTCTTGCGTTTCTCTATCTGGAACTGCAATAGGTATCTGCATCAAAGGCTCTTTGTCCAACTGATAGTTTGCTCCTTGCATCTTGCCTTTGTTCTTCAACCAAAACTCAACTAATCTAGAGTTTAGAAGGCCAGTAAGGTATTTCATGTTAACTCTATCAGTTTTAATTACATAAAATGTTGCAGACATATAATGCTCTCCATTGGCATATGCAAATAATGGTCTATCAGCACACTTACGTAAGGCAACGATTTTTTCTCCTTTAAAAAATTTTTCAACTCGTGACCTGTGAAGACCATAAGGTTTGTTGTCAGATGTGATGACATTTTGATATTTATCCAAATGCATTTTCAAATGAGGATAATTGTCCATGCTATTAGGATTTTTGAAAGAAGAAGTCGTATAAATGATTCGTAAATCAGTACTTCCCAAGTAATATCTATAAACACTATCAGAAGAATTATAATATGGCTTTAAAAATTGTAATTCCTTTTCAGTAAGGTTAAGATTATCAACTTCGAAAATATTCAGTCCAAAAACACCTTCGCCAATTTTTAAATTATACTTTTCTGCGAGTTTCTTATTTATGAAATCAAAATGTGGATGTATACCATTTGTTAATTCTTTGTTTTGTAGGAATATTCTGTTTCCCAGACTTTCAATTTGCCCAATAATATCAGCACTTCTGCTAAAGGTTATACTCTTATCAATGAAGTTAGCACGTCGGATGGTCGGAGAAAAATATTCAGCTTCTTTGGCTGTTTTAGAAAGGATAGCAGCAGCATCTTTTTCTGTTGCCTTGTATGCTGTCAATCTCCGGTAATCAAAAGAATAATCGTCAGTAACACTGTCTTTTTGGAACAACATAATCATAGTTTGAATACTTGCGCTTTCAAACATCATAACGGCTCCAAAATCAACAATATTAGAAATACGAGTCTCTTTTATTACTTTGTTTCGCAATTTACTTGCACCAAAACTTGTTACCCAATTATTTGTCGCAATAAAGCACAAGATACCATTCTTATTTAGCAAGTCCAACCCATTGCAGGCAAAAAGATACCATATATCCATTTTACCCTTGTAATAAGGAGAATCCTTATACGGTTCAAAGAAGGCTTTCGACATACGACCTTCCTTTATATATGGTGGATTAGCTATCACTATGTCAAAACCTACAAAGTTACCATCACTATCAAGTAATTGAGGATACTCAAAACGCCATTCAAAGGAGTTCTCATATTTTTTATTGTTTAGAATCTCTGATTCTTTCTCTTTAAGTTTGCGTAGTGCAGCCTTGGCGTTAGCGTATCCGACAGGGTCTTCATCCGCTTTGCGCTTACCAAATAGCGTAACAGTTTCATAATCGATAACCTTACTTTCTGCCAGTTGGCGTTTCTTTATATCGCCTATAGCCAATGTTGTTTTGAAACAATTCTTAATCTCGTTAATTTTATTCCTTAAGCCATCTTTATCCGAATGTTCTTCGGTGTAATCCATCACAAGATTTCTATAGCTATCTAATGTGAATTCCTTCCATTCTTTGTTCTCTTTGTGGGCTTTCTCTTTCTCGACCCTGTTGTACTCTTCAAAAACATCTTTAATAGGAATATCTAAAGAATAACGACATAATTGAGAATTTCCACAGGTAATCTTATAATCCAAATTGGGCAATGGTTGTGGCTCATCTGCATCTACTACTAATGCTAACCAAAAACGTAATCGTGCAATGTCAACGGCACCTTGCTCAATATCAACACCAAAAATGTTGTTTTGGATAATTTCACGCTTTACTTGTGTGGAGTCAAAACTGCAATTTGGCGCAACATGCGAATGCAAATGATGAATAGCATAGTATAAAACATACAAAACACCCATAGGGAATGCTCCAGAACCAATGGCTGGATCACAGACTTTTACATTTTTAAGTAGTTTCATCAGCTCTGTCGCATTTTCTTTTTTCTGAAGTATTGGGTCAACAACACCTTCTTTGATGAGTATTTCTATTGAATCACAGCATATCTTATCAGACAAATGAGTTTTTATGTATTGAATAATGCTTTGTTGACACATGTACTGCACAATCTCCTTTGGCGTATAATAAGCGCCCTTATCTTTATTGTCCTCCAGTAAGTTCTCGAAGATATGGCCAAGCATTTCCGGGTCGATGCCGATTTCAGAATCCTCTGGATCGTTCTCGTCAATGGTGAAGTTATACATGGCGAAGAAGTCTATGAGTTCCTTGAAATAGTCGTACGGAAAATCAATGTCTTTCTTGTCTAACGTGTCCTTATCGAAAAGACCACCATTGAGATAAGGGATCTTGATTTTCTCGCCCAGCCGTGAGTCTGCAAGGTCATTGTTACGAGGTTTATTCAGCGTCTCGAAGAACAGCGGTTCAAGAACATCGCTCAGCAAGCGATCGTTACCCTCATAACGCTCTATCAGGTGGTTTAGATAGAACTTGTCGCCACCGTTCCAGCCTTGTTGATTGGCTGGCACACCCATCCAGCCCTTTTTCTGCAAGAACTGAAGGAATACCAAACGACCTAAGAGTTTCTTCACATAATCACGATTCTCCTTTGTGTCGTCATTGATATGGTTGAGGAATTTCACATAACGCTCCTTGTAGCCATTGAAGAAATCCTTGTTCAGACGTTCCACAGAGAAGGCATCCTTGATATTCTCAAACGAGATACCATTACGCTGCAAAGTGTCGAAACGACCAACAGGAGTATTATAATAGTTATCACTTTCACCAAAGACGTATGTAAATCGTTTAGCAGCAGTATTCTCGCCCTTGATGTCGCAGACAAAAGATAAACGCCAGACATAACCGCTATCAAAGACTACGAGGGCTGCATCAAACTCACCCCAATTAGGATTGATGAATGACTTAACAAGATTACGCAAGCCAACACGTTTGCGAGCCACATTGCCGTGCTGTATCTGATAATAGAATAGACCGATGCGGTAGTTGTCTGTGGTGTTAAGTTCTCCAAGATAGTACCCCTTCTCGCTTTCAGGAGTGTCTTCTATACGTTCCGGTTCTGCTCTCAGTTCTTTGGCATGAAAGTATTTATGTAGCATATTCTGCCATTCTTGCTGGTTGAACGGCTGCTGGAATATCTTTCGTAGGGTTTCTTTGCTGTAGGTCATATCTGTATGCTATTAGATAAATGTTTCGGAAATAATGATTTGTGGGTCGCTCACCTTGGGTACCGCCTTTTCTTGCATTTCATTGCTCATGGTCTGGTACTCATCAATGAGTTCAGCCAAAGTACTTTTC
>JAEEGH010023644.1_pt1 | contig 12479 bp, 15 predicted proteins | sample 9134181 | NCBI WGS metagenome assembly JAEEGH01 (sample SAMN16246544, study PRJNA631951) | gut metagenome | biome: gut microbiome; feature: rumen; material: DP-attached | host: Bos | place: Iran: Karaj | collected 2018-10
TTTCTTCTTTGCCATTTTCCTTGCGTTTTAAGGGCATATAGCGCCCAGTTCTATAAATCCCTAGCCAGCGCATCTTCAAGCCTTTCTGTCAAATCCCAGGGGCTTTCTGGTGCTTCTTCCATCTTCGCCAGCGCCTTGCGTATCTGCGCTTTTCTGGCATCCTTATCTGCCTTATTCAGGCACCCTGCCTGATTGATGGTGCGATATATCTGCCTTTTGGCTTCATCCAGAGAAAGCCCCATTTCAGCAAGGGTGCGCACCACTATATCAAGGCTGCTGAAGTCCTTTTTATCAGTCGCTGGCAGCAGCGCCCTGGCTGGCGCCAGAAGGTGATAGTTTTCTATCAAATCGCCCTTAAGCATATTCAAGAAAGTTTCGTTTTGCAGTTTCTCCACTACTACAGCCCTGCCCTTTGTCAGCAGTTCTGGCTTGTTATATCGCACTTCGCACTTCAAATAATGCCCATCTGGATTCCAGCCTTCGCCTTCTATCACTTCCCTTCGCACCAGCCCTTGCTTCAGAAGGATATTTGCGCCAGCATCGTATATCTTCAAATCCAGCCCAGCCTTCTGCCACATAGCAAACTTACCTGCATACTTTTCGTTTAGCACCTTCTTCAAGTGGCTACCTGGAAGGGCAGTGTGCTTGCAGATATAATCCTTTGGCTTCCTATCCACTGGCACGATAACACCACTTTCAAACTGATTCACCAGTGCACCCCACAAGCCCACACCACCCAGCAGCGAATCTATAATATCTATGGCTTCCACCACCCCACTGGTGCTGAAGGTGAAATTATGCCCCTGCAGGAAGTATGGCAGAGAGCCTTCCACCTTCAGCCAGTCTGCTTCTGGCTGGTGCAACACCTTAAGCGCTTCGCACCCTTCCAAAACATACTGCTTCAGCCCAGTGTTATAAGTGCCTACAAGTTTGCAGTGTCCTAGAAAAAGGCTATCTTTGCACTTGTATTTGGTAGCTGAAATAAAGTCTATCATTTGCATTTTAGTTCTGAAGGGGTGCGCTGCGAAGTGCGCCCCTTTCACTTTATCCAATAGCAGCGATGCCTTCCAGATATTCCACTGCTTCCTGCAGGGAAGCGATTTCATTTGGCTTCGCCAGCCCTTTGAAGATATACACTTCCACTTCCTTCCAGCCAGCAGTGTGAAATATCACTAAATCCCCATTATCTGAAGGGTGCTGCCCTTCCTTTTTGGTGATTCCCAGAGTGCCATAAAAGAAGCACTTTCTTTCTGGCACCTGCCAGATTGAAGTGCACACCTTATAAGGCTTCGCTATCTTGTAGGGTGATTCTTCGCCCTTCGTGAAAGTGGCTTTCAACTGCCCCACCTTTGCCCTGGCGCCCCTTCCAGTATCAGCCACTGGCGCTGCATCTGCTTGCACAAAACAAATCCTGAAGGGCAGCAGCATCTGGCGCCCAGATTCCCTTATTTGGCGCACAAGCGCTGCAGTGGCATCTGCCTTTTCCTTCCTATCTGCAAGGGCTTCTATGGGCAAATAAAGGGCATATATGAAGGAAGTGCTGGTGCCTTCTTTCAGGCAGTAGTGGGCTTCCCATACTACCTTCTTCAAAAACTCCTTATTCATCTTCTTCAGTTTCTGATTTCTTCAGATATGGCACTTCTTCCCCATCCACTATCCTGGCGCCCAGGGAGTATCTGCACACATATCGTTTGCCAGTCCTGGTGCGCATCTGCACTTCCACCGATGCCCTTGCCAGAGAATTTTCTGCAGCGAAGAAGCCCAGGGCTGCTTCCAGCAAATCAAGGCTGGCTTCTGCCTTCATACTGAAGCCCACACTATCTGCGCCCAGCGATTCCTTCACCACCTTCAGGGCGCTTTCCAGATTCTTGCCTTTGGTAGCCATAGCATTTCAGTTCTAGTTGATTCTATGGGCTTCCAGGAAGGCATCCAAATCAGCTTGCTTCACATAGATTTTGCGCCCAAACTGGCTGAAGGGGATAGCCCTGGTATCACGATAGGTTTGCCAGGTTTTGGGAGAAACACCCAGAATCTGCCTGGCTTCTTCAGATTCTATCCAGCGCCCCTGCGCTTCTTCCTTCGCCTTCCCCATCACTAGCGCCTTCAATTCAGAAAGAAGGTTTGCGATGGCATCCAGTTCTGATTTGGGAAGCAGCACAAAGGCTTGCTGCCCTTCCTGATTTGCACTGAAAACTTGTTTCATTTGCTTTTTGTTCTAGCAAGCATCCCAGTTTACACCATATAAACCTTTGTCCTGCTTTTGGAATTAAATATCATAAAGGCACTTATCGTAAGTTTTTGGAAGGGGTTAAAACACCACCAATTTAAGGCACAATATATCAGCGATTTACATAGAAAATCGCTTTTCTGGTGAAACTTTGGTGAAACAGATAAAAAAACACCCACCCTTGCAGGAAGGATAGGTGCGACACTTTCAGCAGTGGAAGCAGGAAGGGCGCTATATCAGCCCCTTCTTCTTCAATTCCCTATAGTAGAGCAATTTTGCGCCAAAACAAATGATGCCATTATGCTTGATAATGAAGGCTTGTCTGCCTTCAAAATCCCTTCTTTCACAGATTCTGGCATATTCTTCTGCTTCCTGGTTATAGTCTATATCTGGCGAAAACTGGTTTTCTTCTTCCCACTGAAGATTCCTTTCTTTGATATTATCCCAATCCATTTCTGTTTCTCCTAATCTTCATCTAGAAGCCCTAGTTCTTTCATCCTGGCAAGCACTTTGGGGCTTACTGAAATCACTTTCCTTTCTTCCTTCTTTGTTTCGCTGGAAGGGGCGCCAGAGAAAACACCCTGAAGGGCTTTGCCCACTTCTTCACTGCCAAAACTATGAAGGTATCTTTCTGTAGTGGTAAGGCTAGAGTGCGCCAGCGCTTCCTGCACTATTTTGGAAGATATGCCCTTTTCCCTGGCGATGCTTGCAAAGGTGTGTCTGCTGATATGAAAAGATATGGGCTTATCTATCCCTGCATCTTGCGCTACCTGCTTCAGGCACTTGTTAAGCATCGCATTTTTGGAATATACCTGATTGAAAAGCGCCTTCTTCAAGTCCACTGGCATCGTATCTATATCAGCGCTTCTGGCATAGGCTGCGCCACTATCCAGCAAGGGGAAGATATAATCTGAAGGCTTTGAAGATTCAGTGCGATAAAGCGCCAGAATCTGCCTGGCTTGTGGCATAAGTTGGTAACTGCGCTGCTTGTGGTTTTTGCCCATCATATATTCAAGCCTGGCGCCTTCTTCCCTGATATTCGCCCAGCGCAACTGCAGCAAATCACCTGCCCTGATTCCTGCGCAATAGTAGGAGAAAAGGAAAGCATTTTTAGTGTTCCAGAGCCAGCTACCTGCAGGGTATTCCAGCGCTATGATAGCAGCCACTTCTGATTCATCCAGGGCTTCCCTGCTTGTAGGCACTTCTTTGGGGATAGGATGGCTTTTGAAGGGGTATTTGTCTGCCTTCATCATTTCTTCCCTTATCGCCTTATTCACCAGTGCACGAAACTTCACCAGAAGGGTGCGAATATAATTGGGGTGCAAGCGCTTGCCTTCCTTCTTCCCTTTCTGGCTTTCTTCCTTCTGAAGGTAGGCTTCAAAATCAGAAAGCAGGGCTGGCGATAAATCACTGAAAGCCAAATCCTGCAGCCCCTTCGCTGCCAGGTAGCCTTCTAGTTTGTTGCATAGGGTGCCATAGTGCTTCGCATTACTTTTGCCCTGCGCTGCCAGTTCTGAAGTAGTAGCGATGGCATAAGCCAGGAAGGAAGTGCTGGCTTCCTGATTCTTCACCTTTTGAGCCAGGGCGCCTATAGATACCTGCTTATCTTCCTGGTAGATACTGCGCACTGCGTTCAATTCTTTCAGCAGCGCTTCATTTTTGCTGGCTGCATCCCTATCACCACTGCGCACCCAGTTGTTATTCTTCGCCCCTTTGGGATTCCAGTGGCTTATCTTCTGAAGCGCTACAGAAGTCACTATGCGCTTGTGCTTCTTATCCTTCGTTATGCGAATATAGATGGGATAAGTGCCTACACTGGTAGGGCTTTTCTTCAGTTCAAGATTGATTGTGGTAGCCATATCTGCATATTTAGTTCACTGCAAATATAGGCATTTTTCCCTTCAGGTGAAACTTTAGGTGAAACTATTTTTATATTCCATTACTTTGTATTACATTTGCAAAACCTTTCCAGACCATACTGAAATAAGGTTTTAACTGCACCCAGCGCCAGTTTTTCAGGTGAAAAGAAGGCACTAATTTTAATTCTGTTGGAGTCACTTCAAAACCCCGCTGAAAAATTTCAGCGGGGTTTTCTTTTTTTTCGTATGTTTGTATTCCTTTGATCCATCCGCACTTGTATGAAGACGAGACTCGATTCTTTCTCCGGCCGGTTGACACGGACCGTCGTCATCACGGACGGGAAGCCCTCCTTATTGCCTGTCGACGCAAACATCCCCGTCGGAATCGTGGAAGGCTGGTCCTGAAATGGATTCCTACGGCCGCGTCTGGCCGTGGCCGTTGATCAGCCACTTGTAGGTGGTGAGCGCTTCGAGGCCCATCGGGCCGCGGGCGCCGAGCTTCTGGGTGCTGATGCCGATTTCCGCGCCGAGGCCGAACTGGGCGCCGTCGGTAAAGCTGGTTGGTGCGTTCACGTAGACACAGGCGGCATCGACGGAGGCTTGAAAGGCCGCGGCCGCCGCAGGGTTTTCTGTCACGATGCTCTCGCTGTGGCCGGAGCCATACTCGGCGATATGGTCCATCGCCCCTTGCAGGCTGTCCACGGTGCGGACGGCCAGTTTGTAATCCATGAACTCCGTGCCGAAACTGTCCGGACCGGCGGGGAGCACCAGCGGATAGACATCCTTCAGCACGGCATATGCCCGCTCATCGGCATAGATCGTCACGTTCCGGGCGGCCATCGGAGCGCAGAGGGCCGGGAGGTCTCCCAGCCGTGCGCTGTGGACGATGAGGCAGTCCAAGGCGTTGCAGACGCTCACGCGCCGGGTTTTGGCATTGAAAACAATGGCTTTGCCCATCTCCAGGTCCCCGTCTTCGTCAAAATAGGTGTTCACCACCCCGGCGCCGGTCTCGATGCAGGGGATGCGGGCATTGTCGCGGACAAAGTCGATGAGCCGGCGGCCGCCGCGCGGGATCACGACATCGACATAGCCCACGGCGTTCAACAGCGCGTTCGCGGCCTCGTGCGTGGCGGGCAGCAGCGTAGCGGCCGCCGGGGCGACGCCCTCGCGTTCCAGCACACGCCGCACGACCGCGATAGCGGCCCGGTTTGAACAGTCCGCATCCTTGCCTCCCTTCAGCACGCACGCGTTTCCGCTCTTGAAACAGAGCGAGAACACATCCAGCGTCACGTTCGGCCGGGCCTCATAGATGACGCCGATCACCCCGAAAGGCACCGCCACCTTGCGGAGATGCAATCCGTTAGGAAGGATGCGGTCCAGCAGGACGCGGCCCAGCGGCGAAGGGAGCGAAGCCACGTTCCGCATATCCGCGGCGATGGCGTCAATGCGGGCGTCCGTCAGCATCAGCCGGTCGTATAGCGGTGACGACGGGTCCATACGGGCCAGATCCACCGCATTGGCCCGGAGCAGTTCTTCCTTGGATGATTCCAATTCGTCGGCGACGGCGTTCAAGACGCCGTTCCGTATTTCATCGCTCAGGCCGGCGATGCCTTTGCCCGCCAGCCGGGCCAGTTTGAAGTACGATTCCATGGGCTAGAGCAAACACAAATAATCATAATGAACCAGCGGCCGGCAGTCATGCTGGCCGGCCACTTCCCTCGCCTGGGCGGCACCGTAAGAACTGCGCCCCACGGCGAACTGTGTTCCGGAAGGGTCCAGGATGCCGATGATGTCGCCCTCCTCGAAGTCCCCCCGGACCGAAATCACGCCCACCGGCAGCAGGCTGACTGCCTGTTCGCCGCACAGGGCTTCGCGCGCGGCGGCATTGACGGTGACCGTGCCCTTCGCGAAACCGCTGCTGTGCGCGATCCATTTCTTCACGCCGGACACCCCGCCCTCGACCGGAACAAACTCGGTGCAGACGGTTCCCGGAACGCCGAAGTAAAGGTCGTTGACAATCCCTTCACGTTTCCCGTTGGCGATGAGGACACGGATGCCCTCCTCGGCGGCATGCGTGGCGATCGCATACTTCGACCGCATTCCGCCGCGCCCGAAGCCGCTTTTCTGCGCGCCGATGCCGGCGCTGATGTCTTCGCCCGGAAGGACTCTGGCGATGACTTCGGACGCCTTGTCGGACGGAGGGCCGTCGTAGACGCCGTCCACGTTGGAAAGGATGATAAGGGTGTCTGCGTCCATCATCGAGGCCACCAGACCGGAGAGTTCGTCATTGTCGGTGAACATCAGTTCGGTGACGCTCACCGTGTCGTTCTCGTTGATGACCGGGATCACGCCGTTGGCCAGCATCACTTCCATGCAGGCCCGCTGGTTCAGGTATTCCCGGCGGGTGGAGAAGCTTTCCTTCATGGTGAGAACCTGCCCGATTGTCGTGTTCCAGTCCCCGAAGAGCCGGCTGTACAGGCCGATGAGCCGAACCTGCCCCACGGCGGAATACAGCTGGCGCTGCTCGACGGGGTCCAGCTTGTGGGCCGCTCCCCCGCGTCCGAGCAGGCTGCGGCCGCAGGCGACGGCGCCGCTGGAAACCAGCAGCACCTGGGCCCCGTCGGCACGGACGGCCTGGACCTGGTCCACGAGGGACGAGATCCGGGTCACGTCCAGCGTTCCGTCCGGACGGGTAAGGACGTTGGAGCCGATCTTGATGACGATGCGTTTCATTTGACAGAGGCTTTGAGACCGCGGATGACGGCCGACGTGAAACCGGCCTCCTCCATTTCCTTGAGGCCCTTGAGGGTGAGGCCGCCCGGCGTGCAGACCTTGACGATCTCCTCCTCCGGATCGGCCCCTTCCTTCGTCATCAGGCCGATTGCGCCGATCACCGTCTGGCAGACGACGGGCACCGCTTCGGAAGGAATGAACCCCATCTCGATACCGCCGCGGGCCGCATCCAGGATATAGCGCATGGCATAGGCGATGCCGCAGGAAGCCACGGCCGTGGCGGCGGCCATCTGACTGTAATCGATGACCATGGACGCCCCCATCGTGTCAAAAAGACCTTTGACGATGTCAACCGACGCCCGGTCCGCATGGACAGGCGTGATGAACGTCATGCTTTGCAGGACGTCGATGGCCGTATTCGGGATGACGAGGAATGATTGGGGCGTAATGCCGCCCACATCGTTTCCGAGCCACTCCGAGAGCTGCTCCGGGGAGATGCCGGCGGCGATGCAGACAAAGATTTGCGACGAATAATCCAGTCCGGCCTTGAGGCCTTTGACAACCTCCTCCACGAGCCAGGGTTTAACGACCACGAACACGACATCGGCGCCCTTGACGGCCTCCGTATTGTCGTGCGTGGTGTTGCATCCCCGCTCAGAAAAACCCTGGAGCACGGCCTCCGAAATGTCGCTGACCGTCACGTCAGCCGCCCGGACCGTTCCCGCCTTCACGAGACCCCGGGCGATGGCGCCGCCCATATTGCCGGCGCCCACAACCGCAATTTTCATGACTGCTACTAACTAACTGTTTGCACAAATATAGAAAATTGCAGCCAATTATCGCATAACTTTTTAATAATTTTGGGATTCGCGCGAATATTATGCGAATATCTGAATAATATTCACATAATCAGTGCCGCGAAGCCTTCGTAAAGACTGTCGATGAGGTCCCGGCTGGAATAGGCCTCCGCGGTACGCCTGTCCGTGAGGCTGTCGCCCGCGAAGCCATGGATCCAGACACCCAGGCATGCCGCCTCCCGGGCGGAATAGCCGCGCGCCAGCAGCCCGCCGACAAGCCCGGTGAGCACGTCACCGCTGCCTCCCTTGGCCATGCCGGGATTGCCGGTCGTATTGACCAGACATTCCCCTCCAGGAGCAAACACCTTGCTCCGGTATCCTTTGACGATGAGTACGCAGCCGATTCGGGCGCAAAGGGCGCGGACATCCTCTTCGGTCGGCTGAGGAAGGAGCCGGCGGAGCTCCCCCGGATGCGGTGTCAGAACGGAACCGGCCGGAAGGCGGCCGGGCAGAGAAGGGTCGGCGGCCAGAAGATTCAGGGCGTCGGCGTCCAGAACCATGGGAACACCCTCTTCCCGGGCGGAGTCAATCAGGTTTCCGAGCGCCTTCAAGGTCTCCGGAGCCTGTCCCAGGCCGGGGCCGACCGCGATGGCGGAGTAGCGGCCGATCCGGTCGGGGACGCGGTCGAACCAGGCGCCCGCGTTCTCCGAAAGCATCGCTGAAGGGAAACTGACGACCGCGGCCTGCAGCGCCCGCTCCGTGGAATGGAGCGTCACCAGTCCGCAGCCGGACTGGAGCGCGGCGCCCGTCGACAGCACCGCCGCTCCGGGCATGGTCTGGCAGCCGGCCACGATAAGCAGGTGCCCGTAGTCGCCCTTGTGGCTTTCGTTTTCCCGCACTTTCAGAACGGGTTTGAGGAAGGATGCATCAATGGTCATGGCAAGACAAAGATACGCCATTCCCCGCCCAAAAGCAAATGCGACGGACGCCGGTTTTGTTTTATCCTCCAGAATTGTTACCTTTGTGTGATACAAACACAGACCTATGGCAAAAAAAGGGATTTACACCTATGAATACCAGCATCCGGCCGTCACGGCGGACTGTGTGGTATTCGGCTATGACGGCAAGCAGCTGAAAGTTCTCCTGATCAAGCGCGCCAAGGAAAGGGAGGCCAGCACGTCGGCCTTCGTCGGATACTGGGCGCTGCCCGGAGGCTTCATGGATGTCGAAAAAGACAAAACGATCGCCCACACGGCCGCCCGGGAACTGCGGGAAGAGACGAAACTGAAACTGAACCCGAAGGAATTCAAGGAGGTGGGCACCTTCAGCCATATCGACCGGGACCCGCGTGAACGCGTCATCACCATCGCCCACTACGCTCTGGTGAAACTCTCCGAAGTGGAAGCCGATACCGACGCCGAAAAGGCCGACTGGTTCAGCATGAAGGACATCCCCCGGCTGGCCTTCGACCATGACCAGATTCTGCGCGTCGCCTGCAAACGGCTTCGGGAGGACATGTTCTTCGAACCGGTGGGCTTCGAACTGCTGCCGGAGACCTTCACCCTCCCCCAGCTTCAGAACCTGTACGAAGCCATCCTGGATTTCAAGTTCGACCGCCGCAACTTCGCCAACAAGATGAAACACTTCGGCATGCTCATCGAAATCCCGGACGAATCCCCCCGCCGCGGCACCCGCACCCCCATCAAATACAAGTTCGACAAAGACAATTACGACCGGCTGAAGGCGAACGGGTTCAAGTTTGAATTCTGATGGAAAAGACACATGCTTACGTCCCCGGTGCTCAGTTCCCCTGGCAGTACAAGTACGAGCACATGGCGGTCACGACGGACTGCGTCATCTTCACCTACGAAGACGGGAAACTGAAAATCCTGCTGGTCAGGCGCGGCAAAGAGCCGTACGCAGGGACCTGGGCCTTCCCCGGCGGCTTTCTCCGCACGGATGAAACCGCGGAGGAGGGAGCCCTGCGGGAGCTCCGGGAAGAGACCGCATTGACACCCTCCTCGCCCATCGTCCAGCTCGGGGTTTTCTCCGATGTGAAACGGGATCCGCGCGAACGCGTCATCACCATCGCTTTCTATGCGCTGGTCAAACCTTCCCAGGTCATCGGCGGAGACGATGCGGCGGAAGCCGCCTGGTATCCCGTCGACGAGCTTCCCCCCCTCGCCTTCGACCATCAGAAGATATTCGACGACGCCATGTCGCGCCTCCGCCGCGACATCCACTTCCAGCCCGTAGGCTTCGACCTGCTGGATGAGACCTTCACGATTCCGGACCTCCAGCGTCTCTACGAAGCCATCCTCGGCGTCAAGTTCGACCGGCGGAATTTCCACCGGAAAATCCTCGCTTCCGGCATTCTGGACGAAGTCCCGGACGAAAACCTGACGGATTCTCAGGATTTCAGGGCCTTGATGGAGAAAAACGCCCTTCCGGCCGACCTAAAGACGCGCCCCGGCCGCAAGGGAAGCTGGTTCTCCCTCAACCGCAAGCGGTACGAGCAGCTGAAGGAGAACGGCCTCAAGCAGGAGTTTTAGTCCTGATCCGCCTGACAATCAGACGCCACAGGAGCACAAGCAGATACACGGTCACGGGCTGGACAAAGAAGCGGATCACCCGCGCGACAGCGAAGGAGTTGTTGATCCAGAGCGCATAAGGAAGATTGGCGACGGCTCCGACGAAACAGAACGCCGAAGCGGCCGCAGCCACCCAGAAAAACCACTTCCGGGACCCGAGCCACTGTCCCGCCGCGGAACAGGCGAATTCGACCGCGAAGACGAGCGGCGGAATGCTCGCCAGCGGCAGGACATTTGTCATTACGACCAGAAGGAACTGCCGCATGTCGGCATGTTCGGTCAGCACCACCGAATCAAACCGCTGCCACACCAGAAACAAGGCGGCGTAGCCGAGGGCGGTCAGGACACACAGCACCGCCGACTTCGCGCCCAGACGGTCCCCGTTTTCCAGCATATGATTCCAGGGGAGCAGAATACCGAGAAGAAAACTGAACGCGTACTCCGCGCAAAGGCCATTTATTCCGGGTCCATGGACGGTATTCCGCATGAAATAGAAGGCCACGGCGGTCAGCATTCCGACCGCAATCTGCAGCCACGGCCCGGGTTTTCCGATACGATGCCGGACCAGCATCCCGCACCAGAGACACAGCAACGGGAAGACCAGCAGAGTGATGAACCAGAATCCCCTGACGGGGACCACACCGCTATATGTCGAGAAAAGCCTGCCCAGGAAAAGGAGCAGGCACGATCCGCCGGCAAGAACCACGGACGCGTTTTTCAGGGAGCTGTCCATCGCTATCGGTTCAGAATCCTCCAGAAACGGGCGGGCAGCCAGACATTCGGAAGGGCGGCCGCGGCGGAGAAGAGCGGCGCTATTTCCTCATCGTGGAAGCCGGCGATGCCGCAGCCGATCCGCGTCACGAGGAAGGTCATCTCCGGGTGCTGCGCGGCGAACCGGATGAACTCGTCCACATAGGGTTTGATGGTGTCGACACCGCCCTGCATGGTCGGGATGGCGTAGCTTCTTCCCTGAAGGCCGGCTCCCTGCCCCCAGACGGCGCCGAAGCGGGCATGGGCGTGGGCCGCCGCTCCGCCGGCATGGGCGCCCTGCAGGTTGCTGCCGAAGACGAAGATCTGTCCGGGAGCGAGATGGTCGACGCGCTCCGGCGTGACCCGGTCCGCCGCGGCTTTCTCGTTGAAGAAATCTTCATCGGAAGCCATGGAGGCGTGGAAATGCATCATTTTCTCGTAATAGATGTCCTTGCTGCGGCGGTGCCTGGCGAACATCGCGCGGGTACCCTCCTGCGTTGCGCTGAAATTCAGGGAATTCTGGATGTCCATTTCACGCGCGACTTCCACGGCGTCCTGGTTCGCGCCGATGTACACGAAGGTCCACCCCTTTTTGCGAAGTCGGCCGACCATCTCCTTGATGGCTTTACCGCTATACTCGCGGGACGCGTTCTCGAGGCCGTCCGTGATGACGGTCACCAGCACGCGGTCCTCCTCCTTCACCTTCCCTTCCAGGGTGGTGACGGCCATGCCCATGGCATCGTACAAGGGCGTGCAGGCGTTCGGGCGGTAATCCTTTTCCGTCAGATCCTGAACTTCGCTGATGGGGGCGTCGTCGATGACGGTTTTGACGTTCGGCGCCACGGTATTGAACGTCACGAAAGTGAAGCGCTGGTCCTGGTCCGCGTAATTCTGCTGCGCGGCACGGATGGACTGGATGGTCTCATTGGCGCCGGAAAGCGCCTGGTCATAGATGGAGTGCATCGAGCCGCTCTCATCCAGAATAAGCAAGTTGTGAATGGTGATCATGGTTTTCTACGGGTTTTCATTATATACGTAAACGCTGATAAGATGTTTCAGGCGGAATAGAAAAATAACGACAACTTTTTGTATTTTTGTCAAAACAGACTCCGAAACTTGTCATCTTCCATAACTATGCGCACTCTACTCAAAAACGGAAAAATCTATGACGGAACCGGCGCCGACGCCTTCATCGGCGACATTCTGGTCGACGGTGAGAGAATTATCGATGTAGGGACCGGCCTGGCCGCGGAGGCGGACGAGGTCGTCGACCTGGACGGCCTCAGCATTTCATCGGGATTTTTTGACGCCCATTCCCATAATGACTGGTTCGCCGTCAAAAAAGAGCCTCTGAAATATCTGGAGCCCTTCATCCGGCAGGGAATCACGTCCTTCATCACGGGAAACTGCGGTCTTTCCGCCGTGGGCTTCGAACCGGACAGCCCTTATGCGGACAAGGCCGGCGCGGGGCTTTTCGGCTATCACGGCGACACGACCGGGGTCTACCCGACCGTGAAGGAAT
>JAEEGH010023646.1_pt1 | contig 12479 bp, 10 predicted proteins | sample 9134181 | NCBI WGS metagenome assembly JAEEGH01 (sample SAMN16246544, study PRJNA631951) | gut metagenome | biome: gut microbiome; feature: rumen; material: DP-attached | host: Bos | place: Iran: Karaj | collected 2018-10
TTATCACTGCAAACACATAGTACAAAATGAGAAGATGTCAGGCCTTGTTCCATGAAAAAAGCAAGATCATTACCCAATCTCGCATCCCATTGGTCGAGAATTACATCGACACCACGTTTTCGAAGGTCGGTCGCAAGTTTAAGGACCCAAGATTTATGCTCATCATTTACCCAAGCATATGAGATAAAAGCTCGTATATTATCCATTATATTGTTTCTTTCTAATAATCAATCAAAAATCCTCTCGAATTCTATCCATTGATATGATTCTCGAAGACAACAGTTCAACTGAGTTATAGGAGAAGTTGCCCTTTATAGAATGCAACTCATGCATCAATGGAATTATTTCGTTCTCCTTTTCCACTATTATATAGTTTATCACATCTGGATTAAAATCAACTCCATACTGCTCATTGAAAGAATTGATATTATCTTTTTTTGTTTTATCGTTAAAATCTTCTTCTGTAAGGAAATTTAATTGATCTCCAGCTATCGGAGGGATATATCTCCATTCTCGTTCATCATAAAAACGGACTTTTCTTCTTTTCCCATCTCTTTCCTGATAACCCTCGTATGGTTTCATCATAAAAAACATCGACATCACCTGTGCCAATCGTTCACTCAAATGCTCCGAATCTTTTTCACACAATTCCAATGACCATTTTAGTGCATCTAATCCATGTTCAATAAAAGATGAATTATTATGTACATACAATACGGGAGTAACTCCGTGCTCTATAGCCCATGTCTTTTTTATGCCTATTGCATAATTACCGTATTTTTGAGTATGATCAGCAATATTTGAGAGAGGAATATCACAGAAACAAACCATCGGAATCGCCCATTTTTTATCTACTGGATACCATAAACCTTTTTCTAAGCACAATCTAGGAAAGAACTTTGATTGTAGCAACTTGATTAAAGTGTCATACCTAGATGTAAAGTGGAATAATGTATTTGCACTTATAGCCATAATAAAGAATTTATTCTATTATTACTAACCTTTATTTTTTTCTGCCACACAAAAACAAACGCCAAAAATTTCCAGATCCCCTCATCCTCATGCCTCACAAACAGGCCTTCCCTGCAATCTAAGACGACGATAAATTCCACTCAGTTACACCACCTCAAAAAGTGGTTCAGCACTGCATTGCCGAAGCAGCCTGTACCTCCCCGGTTATGAGGAGGGTTTTATCTTTAAATACGCTCATTTTAGAATGTTTTGAAATTGCAAATATAAAAAATATATTTGAATTGCAATGATTTTCGACTACACCTCGATTTTCATCTTCCTGTTTACCCTTTATACAACCGCTCCATTGCGCTTCAACTGTTCCTTGAGTTCATCATCACATACACATCCTCTGAAATCGTATGCATTCACGTTAAATGCTGTGATAATTTTGAAAGAGTCTTTGTAAGTACAGTTTTTATCATTACAGAACAGAATCCTTCCGTTGGCCAAAATAGCGACCAATTGCTGGTTATGGACATTAAATGCAATATCAAGAATATCGCTGTCGATAATACGTCTACCTGTCGGGAACGAATGCCTTTTCCATTGTCCAATGCTTTTACCATAAGACATACGCTCCTCGAAGAACCTGGTTTCCAAATGTCTTCGCCCATCAGTATTGGCTATAAGCGGAATCTCTTGATGTGCCACCATTTGCTTGGCGGTCGTCTCTCCAGCCTCTTTTATAAGGCACTGCATCTCGTTATATTTTCGCCTAACACCCGTATGATATATTCTGATCTTCCTGTCGCTTGTAAACACGGCAATAAACGGCTTGCTCTGTATTGCTTGTATCGACAGAATTTCACTGCCATCCATATATTGTGACAACAGCTGTCCGTCGCGAGTACTCCACAAATTAAGAGTCCCTCCACTTTCATTAACAGCAGCCAGCGACTTATCTGGCAAAAAGCAAACCATCTTAGGATTTTCCGTCGGGCTTTGCAGCAATTCTTCCTCCCCACTTTGAAGGTCAAACAGATATAATGAATTATCCTTTTTTCTTATTACTTTGTCACCGTAAGTTATCAGCCTTCCTGCGTGATTTGAAACAAAAAGTTCATCATACCATTTCTCTTCACTGTTTTCACTATTCAAAATCCAAGTCTTGTTGTCAGTTTCACCCATCAGCCACTTACCTGTCTCAGAAAGATGGATGTTTTTGACCATTGGCGGACATGCCAAATCCGCCATACGATTTTCGTCATCCAAATCCCATAGTTGTATCTTTCTTTTATTTCCAATTATATGGAATCCCAACGTAGCGGCCATCTTTCCATTACCAGATATGGCTGCATCCATCAGCAAAGTTGCTCCCCGAGCCAGTTCCAGCTGTAATTCACCCTCACTATCCACAACCAGACCTCCATCCCCATAGGACCTTATCAATAATGAGCGATCGCCAGTCTCTGAAAGCACATCCTTATGCCGGTAATTATTACCGACCCAAGGTACTATCTTTTTTAGCGAGGTAACATCAATGCCTTCAACAGCATTTTCCCATAACTTTCCATTGGATATACCTATCCTATGACAGTCATGCAAATCGTATGTTACCATATGGCTATAATAATATAGATATAGTGTGTTATCCGCGATTATTGCCTTCCGTAACTTTCTAAGGATGTTTTTATCAGCTTTGCCAATTTCACCTTTATAATGCCATTTCTTATCATCCTCTTGAGTGAAAACAAATATATTGCCTGCCACAATGAATAACCTATTATCGCAAAACAACATATTAGAAATTTTCTTGTTCAGTTCATGGCGAAATACCAACGAACCGTCCTCAACAGAAAAAATGTTCAGCTGTATTTGTTCTTCATTGTCTTTCACGGCAATAGCACCAAGGAATTCGCCATCATCCGATAGACAAAGATTCATGTATAACGTCAGGTTATCCGAAGATACACCTATGGTCGTTGTGTCTATATTGGCTCCGCCCATATCAATCTTTTCTCTCCCCACGGGGTTATCGGGCAATCTGTGTCCACTCAACCAGAGTCCGGAGTAGTCTGGTGTTCCGCTTGTTTCTGTCCCTTGGAAACCGTCCAACAGATTGTCAACAAGGAAATTCGAAGCATCATCCTTCATATCCATGCCAGCTTTATGCACTACACATGCGATACCGTTATTCCAGTATTCTCCGCTACCACATCTGATATGCGTCATCCCAGGATAAGGGATTTTTCTGCTATTCCAGAGTTTCAACATATTGTTTCCGTCCCTGCTCTGCTTGATAATCCACTGAGCCGACATATAATCACGATAAATCTGGTGCGGGAATGCGGTAATTGCCTTATCACGATGCATCAGTCGCAAACTTTGTGTTATGAAATCTGTCACATTCAACACATTCAAAGACGGCAGTTTTCCCTCCCTATACTGTTCTTGTATTGGCATCAACTTTTTTGTGTCGATAACAGCCTTTTGTAATATGCCAGCCAACAGTTCCCTGAAAACTTCAAGACTTAAATTCAGTCTTCGTTTGCACTCATATTCATAAGCAATCGCCAGAAGTATATCATTAATACATATAGCGGCTAGCAGCATCCGCTCTCCATCCATCTCACCGCGCTTCATCATCAAAGCCAGCTGTGCCACGTAGTAGTCATGCAATAGGTCTGTAGAATTTTTCACAGGTAAAATCCAGTCGAGAAATTCCACATCCCTAAAATCGTCTATCACCGAGCATATCTCTTTATACACAGTCACCATCATCGGATTACCCAACAACTGATGCAGAGCCCTTGTCCCTTGTATTCTAGTCCACTCATCATCATTGAAATACCCTTTCACTTGTGAGTCGTCAAGAGGTCTCAAAACCGTGGCTCTATAGCATGGCATACTATATCTCAGAGTGAAGTTAGAACGTGAAGTCACAACGATTCTCAAACCCTTCAACATATTAAGTCGTTGTATCTCCAAAACAAAAGATCTTTCCGATTTGCCATCCACCTCATTCAGTCCGTCGATAAATAAGGTAAGCGTTGGCTTTGCATATCTGGTATAAAGTCTGTCATGGAATGCGTTTGCGTCGTTGTCATAGACATTGCTGATGCAGTATTGTTCGATACTAATTTCCAGAGCCACAAGCCGTTCAGCAGGAATATACAGAACAGGATCCGATGAATTTTTACAATAGTCGAGTAGCATGGTGGTCTTACCCATGCCACCGTCGGCAAGCATTATGATATGCGGAACATCTGTGTCCCAAGACTCATCTAACAATTTCTCAAGCGAGGTGATGCTATCACCATCTTCAATCGCGGGCAGCAGATTCCGCTCAACTTTTTCCGGAAGTCTGTGATAATATTGCTTATTGGCCTCCTTGGCTGCAACAGTCTCTCTTGAAATTCCACCATCTGCAACAGTATGCAGCGTAAATTCATAGCGATCCACCTTATTGTTGTCAAGATCCAGAATTGGATACTGCGCCCATCCTTCGGGGAACCATGTGTAGGCCATAACGTGACCTCTGCCCGATTTTGGATTATATTCACTGATCAAAAATGTGGCGTTGGTTTTATCCTCGAACCTTAATTCACCGGCCTGCAACTGGTCAATATAATGTATTCGCTGTACCACATGGTCATGTTCGTGACCGGCCAGCCATAGCCTTATCCCATTCTTTTGGAGCATTGTGGAAAGATGCTTTTTCTCTTCTTGATGCAATGCGGTGAAAGGATAGTGTGTCAAAAGAATCGTAGGCTTTGTTGTATTCAAGCTTCGGACTACGTTATAAAGTGCTTCACCTCCGACAATCAGGTCATACGCTTCTTGGTTTTTTGTATATGACAATGTCGAATCCACGTGAAGCACGTTGAAATCATCAGTTTCAATATTAAAATGGGGAGACTTAGGATTACCATATTTGGCCAACCTGTCTTTAGAATAGATTCTCGAAAGAAACCTGACGAAATCCTTTTCTCCCTCCATGATGGCTTCCGCATCTTCCTGATGGATCAACCCTTTTGCCGGATCATAGTAACCATTCCTATTGAACATTATCCGATGAATGGCTTCGTCCCGTCCAACAGCATTTCTATCTATATCATGGTTGCCAGGCACAACAAACAGCCGTTCTGTGGTTACACCCACTGCATCGCACACCTTAAGCAGATAATTTGCCATTTCATCTGTAAAGTCGTTTGGCTTTGCATTCGCTGTTCGGATATCTCCTGTACAAAAGACGTAATCACAACGCATGTTGGCTTTCCTGAGATATTCAGGAAGCTCATCCCTCAGCATTTCGGTAGTCATGTCCGAACTACCCAGATGCAAATCTGAAATATGAAGCCAACGAATCATATGAAATTATTACAAAAATCTACATTTATATCAAATTCTATGCGTCGTTTGCAGTAACACCATGGTGTTTTTAATCTCCATAACAGCTGTTTCGATGCAAAAATACAAATTTTCCTCGACATATAAAGAGAAACAGGATGAAATTTCTCTAATTCTTGAAACTACTCGCAATTGCTTTTACTCATTAGCTGCATCGACCTCCACACATAGCTGTCACTAATCTATTTCTTATAGATTGCAATATGTCATCCATTAAATCATCAACAGATCTAAACCTTTTCGGTTAATCCCCGCGGGATTATGATACATAACGCATGTAAGACAGAATACACAGAAAGGTAAATATTTGAATATCAATAATTATCAATTATCAACTGTCAATTATCAATTGAAATAAAGCGTCCCTCCTGGTCTTTACGCGCAGCCGGGGACGCATTCAGGGGCAGGAGGGTACCCGCTTAACTCGACTGCCCAAAGGAAAACAATCAAAAATGATTTACGATAACATTTCTAATCATGAACTTTACAAAGGTCTTACGCCTGACATCTATGAAGGGCTTAAGTTCTTGAAGAATGTAGATGCCAGTATTGCCAACGGGGTGTATCAAATTAACCCTCGGGTAAAGGCTATCGTGTCTGAATATGAGACTAAGGATAAGAACGAATATGGTTATGAGGCACACAAGAAGTATATTGACATACAATGTACCTTGAAAGGCCAGGAGAGAGTTGCGTGTCTGCCCATTGATAAATTGATAGAAACTAAACCCTATAGCGATAAAGACGATGCGGCATTATACTCAACCACTATTAAGCCAATAGAAATGACCATTGGCAATGGTTACTTTGCCGTGTTCTATCCTCACGACGGACACATGCCTCAGTTATCTATAGATGAGCCTCGAGTGGTCAAGAAAGTAGTAGTGAAAGTTCAAATGAATAATTGAATAATTAATTCTATGACAAACAATAATAACCAAGTGTCGGTAACCTACTCCGACAGCGAACTTCGCAACCTCGTTGAGGAATACATCACCCAGCAGAAATCCGGGTTTACGCTGAAAGGCGTATGCTCCTACGTCCTTTATTGGGCTGTTGAGGATAGTAAAGTAGTGGAGGAAAAGAAGCTTATAGAGAGCGATGAACTGCAGCAAAGCGATCAAGAACGTGTGAAACGAATATTGGAAGCGGTTGTTGCTGATGGGCGCATTGTAGCCACCGCTGACGGTTCATATAAGAAATGCTAAACGATAGAAATCATGTTTACGGCAAAAGTCTATAAGGTGATGGTTGGTAGCCTTAGCGGCACTATGGAAGAAGTGTTTGCTGCAAAGGAAACCATTCGTAAGTGGAACTTGGATGACTCTGAGCGGGCTGGTAAGTTGTATATGGTAAGAGATTGGTCAATGAAAGCGGATCAGCTCCAAGATTTGGATGTGTTGATTGGTGTCGTTGGGAATTGGGTTGAAAACACCAGCTTCATAGAGAATTGCATTAAAGAAGGAAAGCAAGTGATGCTTTTCTTTAATGCCTACCAAGACCCAAACAATACTATGTCAAGTGAGCATGAAACTGTTATGGCTTTCAGAAGCAAAATGCAAAACAGTTGTTGCTGTGCAGAGTATAATAGCATTACTGACCTCGGCGCTAAGTTGAACAAAAAATTAATATGAATTCATTTTTGAGTATTGGACAGCTCAAAATTACAATAGAAACATTTTAACGATAACAAACAGATATAATTATGAATACTTTTTCAGTTTTTGATTATGAAAAGCTATCTGAATCCAGTAAGACGGTATTTAACAAGGTTTTGGCTCTGAAATTAGCCTCATTGTTTAATGAGATTAAAAATGATGATGTTATAGGTACTGCTACGACAGAGGAGTTTATTAAATCCTCTGGTGAGATAAATAACGCTGCTACGTTAGTGGCAGATCTGTATTCCAAGATATCAAGTGGTATCCAAGTCGGAAGTGGTAACCAGAATCTCTTTAATACAATTCTTGTTGCCTATACTACTTGTTGGGCCGAGACCATCAAATAGTTTAATCGTTATAAAACGCAAAAAACAAGAATAGAAATCAAAACCTTCTGTTATGACGGAGACTAAGCGAATTAGATTAGACGAGATAACACTTATGAGAACAATATTGGCAGTATTGATCGTGTTCATGCATGCCTTTACTTGTTTCCAAGGTGCTTGGCCTCCACCCGAAGGTTACGTGGAAATACCTTTCTATAAGTGGATAGCACAAACATCCTTTGCTTTTACCCTTGAGGCATTTGTCCTCATATCCGGATATTTATACTCTTTTACACGTAATTACCTGAAAAGAAAAGAGGGTTTCTGGACTTTAACTAAGAACAAATTTAAACGCCTTATAATTCCAAGTATTATTTTTGGTACGGCATATTACATTTTGTTTTTCCCGCATAATGGAATTCTGGTTGCAATCTATAGCATTGTGAATGGTTGTGGACATATGTGGTTTCTGCCAATGTTGTTTTGGTGTTTTCTAGGGACATGGCTTATTGAGTTGGTTAATATTTCTCATTTGTGGAAACTATTATTCCTCTTCTTGTTGCATATTGTGGTAGTTGTTCCACTACCTCTTCGATTGGATGCCGCCTGCTCATTCTTATTCTATTTTTATCTGGGATATGTCCTTTTCTTAAAAAGGGAGATAATCGTTGAAAAGTTGAATGTTAAGAATATTATGTTGGTTTGGTTGGTTTTTCTTATTGTCTTCTTTGTCTTGCGTCCATTAAAAGATTCTTTCTCAATAGGTGATAGTGCAACGCTAATTTACAAGGGCCTTACCAATATGGGGCAAAGATTTATCCAAATAGTGTATGCAACGATTGGTGCGTTAGCATTTTATGCAACTGCATACTATTATACCCATCATCGAACCTTGAATTCTGGCACAGTGAAATTAGCAGGATGTTGTTTTGGCATTTATTTGTTTCAACAGTTTGTGCTACAGTTTTTATATTATAAAACAGGTTTACCGTCAGTTATTGGGCCGTATTGGCTACCATGGGTTGGATTCCTGCTAGCCTTGCCTCTATCGTATCTATTCACAGTATTGCTACTGAAAACAAAAACGGGAAAATACTTGATAGGGTAGGCATTCAAAAAAATAATGAACTAAATTATTATTAAAACAATGACATATAAAGAATTACAATTTCCCAAGGAATCTTTGTTCTTGGTGACAGGTGGTGCTGGATTTATAGGCTCCAACCTATGTGAAGCCATATTGAAACTGGGGCATCGCGTTCGTTGCCTCGATGACCTTTCCACTGGCAAGCAAGCCAATGTGGATATGTTTAAGGGCAATCTAAATTATGAATTTATAAAAGGCGATATCAAGGACCTTGACACTTGTATGAAGGCTTGTGAGGGTGTGGATTATGTGCTTAACGAAGCTGCTTGGGGCAGTGTTCCTCGCTCAATCGAGATGCCGCTGTTCTATTGCGCCAACAACATCCAAGGTACTTTGAATATGATGGAAGCCGCCCGTCAGAAGGGCGTGAAGACCTTTGTCTATGCTTCATCAAGTTCTGTGTATGGCGATGAAGCTCACCTCCCTAAGAAGGAAGGTGTTGAAGGCAATCTTCTCAGCCCTTATGCATTAAGCAAGCGTTGCGATGAGGAATGGGGTAAACAGTACCACAAACACTATGGTCTGAAGAACATAGGACTCCGCTATTTCAATGTGTTTGGCCGTCGTCAAGACCCGCACGGTGCATACGCTGCTGTGATTCCTAAGTTCATCAAGCAATTATTGAATGATGAACGTCCAACCATCAATGGTGATGGTAAGCAGAGTCGCGACTTTACTTACATTGAGAATGTGATTGAGGCTAATTTGAAAGCTTGCTTGGCTCCTGATGAAGCCAGTGGCGAAGCTTTCAATGTGGCATACGGTGGCCGTGAATATCTGATAGATATATATTACGATTTGACCAAGGCATTAGGCAAAAACATCGAGCCTATCTTTGGTCCTGACCGCAAAGGCGACATCAAGCACAGCAATGCAGACATTAGCAAGGCAAAACGTTTGCTGGGTTATGACCCTCAGTATGACTTCGCACGTGGTCTGAATGAGGCTATTGAATGGTACAAAAACAATCTGTAAACAATTAAAAACATCATAAACAATGAAAGAGACAAAAATTTGTGTCATTGGCCTGGGCTATGTTGGACTCCCCCTTGCCCGCCTGTTTTCAACTAAGTATGAAACCGTCGGTTTCGATATGAACCAAAACCGTTGCGACGCTCTCATGGCAGGTCACGATGCTACCCTCGAAGTCGCTGACGAACTGTTGCAGGATGCCATCAAGAACCACGGCTTCATCTGCACCAGCGACATCGAGAAGATTCGTGACTGCAACTTCTACATCGTTGCCGTTCCTACCCCCGTTGATGCTGACAACAATCCCGACCTGACACCACTCGTAGGTGCCAGCACCACCGTTGGTAAGGTCATTAGCAAAGGTGATGTGGTTGTTTACGAATCTACCGTATATCCTGGTGTAACCGAAGACGAGTGCATCCCTGTGGTGGAAAAGGTTTCTGGTCTGAAGATGAACGTCGACTTCTATGGTGGCTATAGCCCGGAGCGGATCAACCCAGGTGACAAACAGCACACTGTGGAGCATATCAAGAAAGTGACTTCTGGCTCCACTCCTGAAATTGGTAAGTACATCAATGAAGTGTATAGCTCAGTTATTACTGCTGGAACCCATCTTGCTCCCACCATCAAGGTTGCTGAGGCTGCCAAAGTTATTGAGAACAGCCAGCGTGACATCAACATTGCTTTCGTGAATGAGTTGAGCAAGATCTTTAACAAGATGGGTATTGACACCCTCGATGTATTGGAAGCAGCTGGAACCAAGTGGAACTTCCTGCCGTTCCGTCCTGGACTGGTGGGTGGTCACTGCATAGGTGTTGACCCTTACTATCTGGCTCAGTGCGCCCAGCGTCATGGCTATAATCCAGAGATTATCCTTGCCGGTCGTCGTATGAACGACGGCATGGGCGAGTATGTAGCTACCGAAACCATCAAACTGATGCTCAAGAAGGGTATTCAAGTGCTAAACAGCAACATCCTCATCCTTGGCTTCACCTTCAAGGAGAACTGCCCCGATGTGCGTAACACCAAGGTTATTGACATCTATAATGCTCTGAAAGAGTACAACCTTAATATCACCGTTTACGATCCTTGGGCCAATCCCGCTATCGTGGAGCATGAATACGGTATCAAGGTGGTGAACGAACTTCCCACTCAGAAGTTTGATGCTGCAATCGCAGCTGTTGCTCACAAAAAGTTTGAAGGACTTGACGTGACCAGCCTCCTCAAAGAGAAGCACGTTATTTTCGATGTGAAATGTACTTTAGATAGAACTATCGTTGACGGAAGATTATAATGAAGATTCTTGTTACAGGTGCAAAGGGTTTTGTGGGTAAGAACCTTTGTGCCCAACTGGATAATATTGCTACGGGCAAGGCTAGGTGGTACAAAGTGCCAGCCGAGGGGTTGCAGGTTTTCCAGTACGATATTGATTCGAAGCCTGAAGACTTGGAGGCATACTGCAAAGAAGCAGACTTCGTTTTCAACCTTGCTGGAGTGAACCGCCCCCAAGACCCTAAAGAGTTTATGGAGGGCAACTTTGGTTTTGCCTCAACGCTTCTTAATACTTTAAAAAAGTACAAGAACACTTGCCCTGTGATGATTTCTTCATCCAGTCAAGCTGCTTTGGAGAACCCGTATGGTCAATCAAAGAAAGCTGGTGAAGATTTGATGTTCCGGTATGCAGAGGAAACAGGGGCTAAGGTGTTGGTGTACCGATTCCCCAACCTTTTCGGTAAATGGTGTCGCCCAAACTACAATTCAGCTGTAGCCACTTTTTGCCACAACATTGCCAATAGCTTGCCCATTCAGGTCAACGACCCAGAGGTGATAATGAATCTAGTTTATATTGATGATGTGGTGGATGAACTGATAGGAGCATTGACAGGCGATGAATTCAAGGAAGGTAAGTATTGCTATGTGCCTCATGTTCACAGGGTGCGCTTGGGCGATATAGTTGACTTGTTGTATTCTTTCGATGAAGGCCGTCCAAGTCCCAACCTTCAGATACCATACGTCAGTGATTCGTTCCGCAAGGCACTTTATTCCACCTACACCTCTTACTTGCCCAAGGAGAAGATTTCATATCCTCTGGAAATGAAGATTGATAACCGTGGCAGCTTTACTGAATTTATCCACACAGAGAACCATGGTCAGGTAAGTATCAATATCTCTAAGCCAGGCATCACCAAAGGACAACATTGGCACAATAACCTTGTTGAACGTTTCCTGGTAGTCAGCGGTCATGGTTTGATACAACTCCGCAAAGAAGGTTTGGACGAGAATGGCAACAAATATCCGGTTTTGAATTATGAGGTAAGTGGTGATAAACTAGAAGTGGTTGAGATGATAGCCGGTTATACTCATAACCTGATAAATCTTTCAGACACAGAGGAAATGGTAACGGTGATTTGGGCAAACGCATGCTTCGATCCTAACCGGCCTGATACTTATTTTGACCCAGTAGAATAAAAGTGCCTATGTTGAACATTGATAATAAAGTAATCCTGATAACAGGAGGCTCTGGCTCTTTCGGTCGGAAGTTCATAGAGATAACACTACGCGATTATCCGGGTGTGAGGAAGATTATTGTTTTTTCACGAGACGAGATGAAGCACCTTGAAATGATGCGTCTTTTTCCCGAGAAGCAATATCCTCAACTCCGTTTCTTTGTCGGTGATGTACGTGATAAGGAGCGCCTTATGAGAGCTTGCGAAGATGTTGATATTCTTATCCACGCCGCCTCATTAATGACATTGGAAGCTTCGGAATATAATCCTGATGAAACGATAAAGACTAATATTTTAGGTGCTCAGAATGTTATTGATTGTGCGCTTAAATGCGGTATTCGTAATGTTATTGCACTTTCGTCAGATAAAGCCTGTTCACCGGCAAGCTTGTATGGCGCGTCACAGTTGGTTTCTGATAAATTATTTGTTGCCGCAAATAATATAGTTGGTAAGAAAGATATTTATTTCTCAGTAATCCGCTATGGCAATGTTATGGGAAGCA
>JAEEGH010023647.1_pt1 | contig 12478 bp, 13 predicted proteins | sample 9134181 | NCBI WGS metagenome assembly JAEEGH01 (sample SAMN16246544, study PRJNA631951) | gut metagenome | biome: gut microbiome; feature: rumen; material: DP-attached | host: Bos | place: Iran: Karaj | collected 2018-10
GAGATTGCCGCCCAGCGAGCCTCACTCAACAGTCAGCGCATGCAGGCCATCGTAGTAGTGGTACTGTTGCTGTTGATATTCTTGGGTGTGCTGTTCGAGTTCTATCGCAAACTGCGCCGTGCCCACACGCTGCTTGAGATTAGCTATAACAACCTGGTGATAGCCAACGAACGCGCCGAGGAATCGTCAAAGATGAAGACCAACTTTATCCGTCAGATTTCGCACGAGATACGTACGCCACTGAATATCCTGAGTGGTTTTACACAGATTATCACCATGCCCGATATGAAGCTCGACGAGGCTACCCGCACCGATATCAATCATAAGATTGTGGAGAATACCGACCGTATTACCGGTCTGGTTAACAAGATGCTGGAACTGAGTGACGCCAGCAGTCAGGCCGTTATCGACCGCACCGACAATGTGCTGGCCGTACAGATTGCGGCACAGGCCACCGATGCCAGCGAGATTGCCAATGCCAAGCACCTGAAGTTCGACTTACAGGTTGGCGACGCCGAAGGCGCAGTAACCATCACCACCAACGAACAGGCTGCTACCCGTGCGCTTACCATGCTGCTTGATAATGCCCGTAAGTTTACCCGTCCGGCCGAGGCTAAGAATGAAAAACAAACTGAACAGCAACAGGTTACGCTTACACTCAAAAAGACTGAGAGCACCATCGAATTCATCGTTGAGGACACAGGTATTGGCGTCCCCATCAATGAAGCTGAACATATTTTTGATGAGTTTGTACAGTTGGATGAGTACTACGAGGGTACAGGTATCGGACTCACCGTAGCACGTTCGTTGGCCCGCCGACTGGGTGGCGATGTGGTGCTCGATACCACTTACACCTCAGGTGCCCGCTTTATCATGACGCTACCTTTGGCCTAACTAAATCAAGCCAAAATGCTGCAGGGCCTTGCGCACACCCTCATCGTCAACTGACGTCGTAATGTAGTCGGCCTCAGCCTTCAGTTCGTCGATAGCATTACCCATGGCTATGCCCACACCGGCCTTGCGCACCATGGTACTGTCGTTACCGCCATCGCCAAAGGCCATGGTATGGTCGGGGTTCAGTCCTAAGTGCTTGGCCATTGCCAACAGTCCCTCACCCTTATCAGCACCTAATGCGGTTACATCGGTAAATGCCTGATGCCAGCGCCCTGAGGTACAGCCTGGCACGCGTGCCATCAACTCTGCCTCATAATCCTTACTAAAGAAAGGTGTTATCTGCATAATACGCTGCTGTAGCACCTCCTCTACAGGCTTGGCTTTATCCAGATTCTCCACCGCTAAGTGCTGACGGAAAATCTCATCCACCTGTCCCTGCGGGTCGAGCACAGCCACATCCTTTTCGCCAACCACTATCACACCATAGTTCTTCTCTATGGCATCATCCACTATCAATCGGGCCTCGTGTGGCGGAATACTCTTACAGGCCACTACCTCATCGCCTACAAAACAGTAAGCGCCGTTGGTAGTTACATACCCGTCGATCAGGTGCTCGATAGCACCCAGGTTGGTTATGATAATAGGTGGGCGCCCGGTAGCTATAAACACCTTGTGCCCATTGGCCTTGGCCTGTGTAAGAGCCAAGATGGTAGAAGCTGGAATCTGGTGTGTCTCAAAACTCACCAGCGTACCGTCGATATCAAAGAATAATGCGTAACTTGTCTGCATATATGTTTATTTTTTAGGTCCCAGTGCCCGTCGGGTTTGCAACAGCACACTGAGCAGTATCAGGGCGATGCCGATATAGAACGAGAAGTTTATCTCGCGGCCCTCGCCAAAAATCAGGAATGCTAATATAATGGTATAGCAAGGCTCCAGGTTGTACGTCAGGTTTACCGTAAAGGCCGAGAGTCGCTTCAGCGCCTGTATCTGTAGCAGATACATACCAACCGTACAGAACAGCGCATGACAGAGCATCAGCCACAGGTTAGTACCCTCGGGAATAACCACCACAGGCTGGTTGCTGGGGAAGAAAGTCAGATAGATGGGAATGATCATCGATACCAGCACGATACCACCCGACATCTGGTACATCAGCACCGTACGACTACGCACACCCACGCTTGCCTTTTTATTGCAGATGGCATAGAGCGCACACACGGCACTCGACACCACACCAATGCCGATACCATAGCGGTAACGGGCATCTAATGAAAAAATGCACAGCACACCCAGCACGGTAATGAGCGAGAACACCAACTCGGTAACCGACAGCTTGCGATGGTATATCAGCGGCTCGAAAAGGGCTGTAAAAAAGCCTACCAACGAGAAACAGATAACACCAATCGACACGTTCGAGGCCTTGATGCTACTGTAAAACAGTATCCAGTGCAAACCTAACAGCGCACCGCAACCGCACAGTTGCAGAAACTTACGCCATCCCACACGTGGCAGTCCAGTAAACACCAGCAGGATAGCACTCGTAAACAGCATACGGTACCACACAATATCAACCTCGTTCAGGGTAATCAGTCGTCCAAACAGGCCCGTAAAGCCTGCCAACAGCACACTCAGGTGCAGTTGTATAAATCCACGTTGTGTTTCGTTCATCACTCCCAGCACTCTAATTCGTTTTCTAACTCAGGTAACTGACTGCGGTGGAACATGGGTTCCTTAATGCCTGCACGCTTCTGCTGGCGGTAATCATCAAGCAGCCGGAAAGCGTAACGTCCCAACAGCACAATCGCTATCAGGTTACAAGCTGTAAGGAAAGCCATAAAAAAGTCAACGATGTTCCACACCAGTTCAAAGCTGGCCAACGCGCCAAAAATCACCATCACACCAGCCGAACAGATGCGGTAGGTTGTCATCACCTGTGCATTCGACGTAATGAAACGGATATTTGCCTCGCCGTAATAGTAGTTGCCGATGATACTCGAGAAGGCAAACAGGAAGATGGCGATGGCCACAAACACCGGACCAGCCGATCCCACCTCGCTCTGGAGTGCCGACTGCGTGAGTGCGATACCATTCAGCTCTGGCACCTCGTACAGACCGCTAATCAAAATGATGAACGCCGTACACGAGCAAACCAGCAAGGTATCGGTAAACACGCCCAAGGCCTGAATCAAGCCCTGCTTTACGGGGTGCGATACGGCTGCTGTAGCAGCCACGTTAGGTGCACTACCCTCGCCCGCCTCGTTCGAGAACAAGCCACGCTTCACACCATTCATAATCGTAGCACCAATACCACCACCAGCTATCTGGTGTATGCCAAAGGCATCTTCTACAATCACCTTAAACACATGTGGTATATGCTCTATGTTCATGGCAATAACCACAATGGCCAGAACCACATAGCCGATAGCCATCACAGGCACCAGCACCGCACTTACATGGGCAATACGCTGAATACCGCCAAACACGATAAACAAGCCCAGAACTGCCAATGTAATACCCACCCATACAGGATTCCAGCCAAAGGCCTCCTGCATGGCACCACAAATGGTGTTAGCCTGGATTGAGTTGTTCGACAGTCCGAACTGCAGCGTAATCAGCACCGCAAACGTAATGGCCATCCATCGCTGGTGCAAGCCATGCTGGATATAGTACGCAGGACCGCCGATAAACGAGTCCTTGTGTTTCTGCTTAAACAGCTGGGCCAAGGTAGATTCTACAAAAGCCGTAGCCGATCCGATAAGGGCGATAATCCACATCCAGAACACGGCACCAGGTCCACCGATGGCAATGGCCGAAGCCACACCAGCCAGGTTGCCCGTACCCACACGCGTGGCCACACTCACGGCAAAAGCCTGAAACGAGGATATATGCTTATGCTTGCCCTCTTTACCTGTATCCTTTACTTGGTCGCCTACTGTGTCAACTGCCGAATCGGTCAGCAACCTGAGCATCTCGCCCACCATCCGGAACTGCACAAAGCGTGTTTTAATAGTAAACCACACGCCACAGCCTACCAGCGCGGCAATCAGCACATAGCCCCAAACGGCATCATTAATCTGAGTAATCAGTTCGTTCATTTATGTTTAGTTCGTATTGTTTATTGCAAGGGTGTTAGTGGATAAATAATGTTCACTATAAATATGTTAGCTGCCAGTATGATAAGGTTCATCAGTAGTCCTATACGCATAAAATCACTGAATCGGTAGCCACCCGGGCCGTACACCAGCATGTGTGTAGGCGATCCGATAGGTGTGGCAAAGCTACTGCTCACGCTCACCATCAGGGCTATCAGGAATGGGTATGGCTCGTAACCCAACTTCTCGGCAGCCTCGTACATGATGGGGAAGAACATGGCACCGGCAGCGGTGTTTGATATAAACTCGGTGATAAACGTACCCACAAAGCAGATGGCAGTCATCACCACTATCGGGCTGGTACCACACACATCCAGAATACCCATAGCCAGGCGTTCGGCAATACCCGTTTTCTGGATAGCCAGTCCCAGCACCACGCTACCGGCAAACACCATCAATATGTCCCAGTTAATAGCGCGCATGGCCTGGTCGGGCGTACAGCAGTGCAGTATCATCATGGCAGCAGCGGCAATAAAGGCACAGTGCAGCAGTGGCATAATACCCAAGGCCGATACTGTTACCATCGCTATCATAATCAGCGCCGATATCAGTGTTTTGCTACCCACGTTAATCACCTCGTCGCCAACCTGCAAGCCACGCTCCTGAGCCAGCTGCAGTATGTCTTTAATATGTCCGGCGTATGTCAGATGGTCACCTCCCATCACAAACTCGTTCTTGCTCAGCGCCACGGGCACATTATCAAAGTGGCGGATCCTGATCAGTCGGCCGCCCTTCACATCGTACAGGCCAGCATAGTCGAGTGTCTCGCCAATAAACTTGTTGCTCGATGGCACCAGCAGCTCTACGGTATATTCGGCTGTATCCTCAAAATCCGATTCGGGTGCTTTTCTATCGGGCAACAGCTTACGCATGGCAATAATGCTCAGCACACCTACCAGCAAGCAGAACAAGCCTGGTATCGTAGTTGCCAACACGTTCATCACATGGCCCGTCTTATCGGCATACAGTCCACTGATAATCAGGTTTGGCGGTGTACCAATCAGCGTACACACACCACCCATACCCGAGGCATAACTCAGAGGGATAAGCAGCTTTGAGGGCGAGATACCCAACTTTTTCGACCACATTTTTACGATGCCCACAAACATGGCCACCACCGTGGTATTACTCAAGAACGAACTCAGTCCGGCCACTGGCAGCATCAGTCGTATCACAGCCTTGCCGTAACTGTTGGGTTGTCCTAACAGGTTTTTCACTATCCATTGCAGCACGCCAGTATAGGTAAGACCAGCCACTACCACAAACAATACTCCGATAACCACTACCGACGAAGAACTGAAGCCCGAAAACGCCTCTTTAGCATCGAGCACACCTGTAACAAGCAGTATGCCTATAGCAGCCAAGAATACCACATCAGCACGCAATTTGGTTAGTAGCAGAGTAGTAAACATACCCAGCACTGTAATAATCGTAATCCAAGCTTGGAGATTGACCCCCCCCAACAGTTCTGTTTCCATGATTAATCAGATATGTTTAATATTATGCGGACAAAGGTACGGCTTTTCACCGAAAAGTGCAAGCAAATCTTGCTTTTTTTGTTAAATATGGGAAAATAGTTGTATCTTTGCACCCATAAACTTACTTAATATGAAGCGCTTTCTACCTCATCTTATAGCATTTATAGTGGTGGCCATCTGGGGCGTCACGTTTGTGTGCACTAAACTGTTGTTGCTGGGCGGACTAACTGCAGCCCAGATATTTATTCTGCGATTTATTATCGCCTACTTGCTGTTGTTAGGCTATAGCCTGTCAAAGGGCATCCACTGGCTCAGCAACAGTTGGCGCGACGAGCTCAACATGATGGCATTAGGTGTATTTGGCGGATCGCTCTACTTCCTCACCGAGAATAGCGCCATGAACTACACCACAACCACCAACACCAGCATCATCGTAAGTCTATGCCCCCTGTTTGCCTCTGCCATTATCGGTGCTTTCTATAAAACCGAGCGTCTTAATCGCTGGCAAACCGTTGGTACTGTTATGGCGGCATTGGGAGTTATCATGGTGGTGATGAACGGCCATTTTGTGCTCCACCTCTCGCCTTTGGGCGATGCTTTGGCCTTTGGTGCCTGCATGTGCTGGGCGTTCTACAGTTTGCTGATTATCCCCGTTAGCAAGCGTTACCCCACGGTGTTCATCACCCGCAAGGTATTCTTTTACGGTCTGCTGTCCATGATACCCTATATCATCCTGCATCCCGACCTCAACATCCAGCTGGTCATCAACAAGCCCACGCTGTTAGCCAACCTGCTATTCTTAGGTTGTGTAGCCTCCATGCTTTGTTACGTGGCATGGAACTGGGCACTTAAGCGTTTGGGGGCCGTGGTTGCCACCAACTACGTGTATCTCAATCCCGTTACCACCATCGTGTTTGCCTGGATGGTTCTTAACGAGCAGATTACCGTATGGTTTATCATCGGTACTGTACTCATTCTGTACGGCATGTACCTGGTAAACACCAAGCGCCCCAAGTTATCGACTTAGTATCTGCTCGGCGTGCTCCTTGGTTTTCACCTGCTTGCCGGCAAATATCTGCTCAATCACACCCTCTTCGTTGATAATAAAGGTGGTACGTATGGTGCCCTCGGTTTTCTTACCGTACATCACCTTCTCGCCCCAGGCACCCATTGCCTGCAGCAGCTCCTTATCCACATCCGCTATCAACGGGAAAGGCAATTCGTGCTTCTCCTTAAACTTCACGTGCGATGCTGCCGAGTCCTTACTCACACCCACCACCTCGTAGCCAGCCCCTTGCAGCTCGTTGTAATGGTCACGCAAACTACAAGCCTCAGCCGTACAGCCGCTGGTGTTATCCTTTGGATAAAAGTACAACACCAACTTACGTCCACGATAATCACTCAAACGGATATCCCGTCCCTGTTCATCCTTGCCCAGAATCTCTGGCGCCTTATCACCAATATTCATACGCATCTAAGTTTTAAGTTCCTGCGGCAAAGATACAAATAATATCCGAATAATCAAATTTATAGCTAAAAATAAACCATTCGTTTTGGGTTTTCAAAGATTTAGAGTATTTTTGTACCCGAATAATAAAAGAGTATCAATCAAACCAATAAAACTATGGCCAACAAAAAGTTAAAGGCAGCCGCTATCCTGATGATTATCCACGGCGCACTGATGGAAGCAGTACCAGGCATACTACTGATGCCCCTTGCAGCTACAAGCAGCAACATTGAAGGAATTCCACCTATTTTTGCTTTTGATTTCTTCAGAAACAATCTGGCACTCATGCTACCCATGGCTGTAATCTTTGGCATAACAAGGGTTATCGGTGCAGTAGGCGTGCTTAAAAATCGGAAATGGGCACTGTTCCTTTCTATCATCAACTGCGCGATAACCATGAATCTTATGTTATTCATGATTCCCGCAGGAATCGCCGATGGCATCCTTGCCTGCACCGCATTAATATTGCTACTGTCAGGCTACTTCGGCAAACAACCCATCATCAAGTAATAAAATACATATAGCCTGACTATCAGATAGATAGCCGCCTGTCAGACAAATGTCAGACAAATGTCAGGAAGAAAATTCTTCTAATAACTTATCTCTTCATACCTTTGCAGGAAAAAAGTAAATGTATGAAGAGATTATTGTTTTTATGGATGTTAACTGCATCAATAATGGCTTTTGCACAGAAGGAAGTGGAATTACAGGAAGTTACCGTACAGGGCTCTAAGGTAGTGCAACGGGTTGACGGTCAAACCATCCATCCCACACGTCAGCAGTTGGAGAGTAGTACCAACGGCTATTCACTGTTGTCGAAACTGACGTTACCCCATCTGCGTGTTGACCCCGTGATGCACAGCGTTACCGCACTCTCAAACCTTGGTAGTGTGCAGGTGCGCATCAACGACATCGCGGCATCGAAAGAGGATCTTCTTGCACTCGACATAAAAGCCGTACAACATATTGATTACATCGACAATCCTGGAGTCAGGTATGGTGAAGGTGTAGCCTATGTCATCAACATCATCGTGAAGAAACCCGTCAGCGGATACAACATCGGGGCAGACCTTACAAACACACTAACATCCGTGAATGGTGATGAGACTGTCTATGGAAAATTCAACTATGGAAAGAGCGAATTCGGAGTAAACTACTCGCTGGGTTATCAAAACTTTGAGGGAACGGAATATGAAGAAAAGACGACATACGAACTGGAACCGGGGACGGAGTACAATGTATTACGCCAACAGTTAGAGGGACAGAATAAGAGCCTCGACCACAAAATCCAACTGACGTATAGCCTTAGCGACTCGAACTATGTGTTCCAGTCTAAACTCTCTGCCCATCGAGACATTCAGCCCGAAAGGTCGTTAGCTAAGTTCGAGACTTACGAAGACCATTCTTCGTCACGTACCTCATCGCCTGTGCTCGACCTCTATTTCCATCGTGACTTCAAACGTCACCAGTCACTTACTGCCAATGCTGTGGGAACGTATATCCATACCGATAGCTATTCAGAGCATAACGAAGGCGGCAACTATGCCTATAACGTGATAGGAAAGACGTATTCGCTCTGGACTGAGGCCATCTATGAAAACCGTCTGAAACCCTTTACAATCTCTTTGGGTACACAGTATGGCCAGAAATATATAGATAATGTATATTTTGGCGATGCAAACGCTTCCAACTCAATGCGGTCATCAATGATGTATTTCTTCGGTCAGTTGAAAGGACGCTTGGGCAAATTCGGATATATGGGAGGCTTGGGCATGAGTACTCGTTACTATCGACAGGCAAATTGGAATGATCGCTTCCTGCTGTTCCGCCCAAAGATAACGCTTGCCTATCCGTTGGCTAAGCATCTGAAAGTAAAATACGACTTCGAGGTGTCGCAGCACGTATCGCAGATTGCACTCGTCAGTGATGTCTGTATCAAACAGAATGCGATGGAAACACTGGTGGGCAATCCTGAGATTATGCCGAATCGTGTAACCTCTCACGATCTTCGACTAACCTACTCCACGCCTAAAATTATGAGCGAACTACAGGGCTACTGGCGACTTAATGCCAACTGTAATATGGAGAAATATACCCGTCAGGATGAACATTTCTATCAGACTCAGACAAACGCTGGTAATGAATGTAGTTTCTTCTTCATCCAGAGTTACAACCGATGGGAAGTCATTCCTGAGCATCTCTCCGCAACCGTATATGGCGGCATCTACCGTTTCTTCAACTTCACAGACGACTATCGTCATACCTATACGGCTTTCAACGGAGGTGCCAACATAGAAGCCTACCTTGGCAAGTGGACACTGACGGCTTACGCTGATAATGGATGGAACTTTATGGAGGGTGAGCATCGTGGCCATCAACCAGCCGCTTGGTATCTCACGGCTTCTTACCAGATGAAGAAGAACATCACTCTTTCCCTATATGTCCAGCATCCATTCTGTTCAAATCCACTCAGAGATAAGACGGAAGTTCTTAGCCGATATATCCACAAAGAAGCATCACAGTACAGCCGCGATCTGGGTAATATGCTAACACTCAATTTCACATGGCGTTTCTCGTCAGGTCGTAAATATCGGGAGATTCAGCGCACTATGAACCATCGGGATACAGAGACAGGAATCTTACAAAGCAAATAAGAAATGTTACCATCTAATGTTTAAAATACCGCAAGGATGATCAGATGGAACGCGAGGGTTTCTACATACTATACCTTCGTGTGCCAAATTTATGATTATCATTTTTTTGATTATCATTTTTTTGATAAAAAGCTTTGTTTGTATTTGATAATTGCTTATCTTTGCAGCCGAAAAGGTAATTATAAAGGATAAAAGAGTATGAAAAATCCGTTTGTAACCAAAGGATATGCAGGGCCCGAATACTTCTGCGACAGAGTACAAGAGACTGTGGATTTGGTAAAGTTGCTTACCAATGACAACAACATGGCCTTGATATCTCCTCGGCGACTAGGCAAAACAGATTTGATCCATCATTGTTTTGCACAGCCTGAAATTAAGGAAAAGTACTATACGTTTATCATCGATATATATGCCACAAGCTCTTTAGCCGACTTTGTAAGTCTTCTAGGACAGGCTATACTCGATGAATTAAAACCACGCGGCAGGAAGACTTGGGAGAAATTTGTTGGCACCCTTAAGTCCATACAGCAGCAGATTTCTTTCGATATGAATGGCAATCCTGTATGGGGAGTTGGCTTGGGTGCATATACTAATCCTGCAATTACTCTCGACGAGATATTCGTCTATCTTAAAACGGCCGACAAGCCTTGTTTGGTTGCTATCGATGAATTTCAGAAGATAACAGAGTATCCAGACGGTCAAAATGTAGAAGCTGCACTGAGAACACATATCCAAAGATGCCCAAATGCTACATTTTTGTTTGCAGGTTCCAAGCGACATCTTATGGGTGAGATTTTCCTGTCGCCGTCACGTCCGTTCTATCAGTCGGTCATTACAATGGGACTTTCTCCTATTCCCATCGAAAAGTATAAAGAGTTTGCCTGCGCTCAATTCGAGAAATGTGGAAAGTCAATCCAGCCTGATGTAGTAGACATCGTTTATCAGCGATTTGATGGAATAACATCTTATCTGCAGCGTCTGATGAACGTGCTATTTCTAAATACCGCACAAGGCGAAACGTGTAGTAAAGATATGATCGACGTTGCTATCAACTACATCTTGGATCTGTATACAGAGTATTACGACACGCTGTTGGCCCAGATGTCAGAGAAGCAGCGCAACGTGTTTTTAGCCATAGCCTGCGAGCGAAGAGTGAAGAGCGTATCGGGTGGTGCTTTTGTGCGGAAATACCATTTGCAATCGCCAAGTTCTGTTATGTCTGCATTAAGAGGCCTTCTCGACAAAGATCTCATTACCCAGGAAAATGGTGAGTATTTTGTTTACGACCTGTTCTTCCAATTGTGGATAGAGAGAAAATAATCTTTGCAGCTGGAAGTAACAACGACTGACTTATGGAACAGAAATTCAGCAATAACAGCATTGACCTTCAGATGCTGCGTGAGTTTTGCGAGGGCGAAGGTGAACTTGTGGAATATCGCAAGGGTGATCAGATGGAACGCGAGGGCGACCCATCGCGTTGGTTTGGATATGTAACGGAGGGGTGCTTTAAGTATGTAAACCATGGTATCAGCGACGACAAGGAACACATCACATGGTTCTCGTTTGCGGGCGAGTTTGTGACCGACTATCCTACGTTCCTTTATGGTCGTCCGTCGCAGACTACCATCGTGGCAATGATGCCCAGTCGCGTGCTCAGGGTTACAGGCCAGCAACTGGAACAGTTTTTCGACCAAAGCAAGGATACTATGAAGCTGCGTGCCATCATTGCCGAACACATTCTCTTCCAGTTCCGTTCGCGTTACCTCGACCTACATTGCGCCACGGCCCGCGAGCGTTACGAGTTGCTGCTACGTCGTTGTCCCGGCATCGTGCATCACCTTGCCTTGCAGGACCTCGCCTCGTTTCTCTGCGTCACGCCCAATTACCTGAGCACCATCCGCAAGGATATCACGTTCGAAGCGAAAAAATAGCGTCACTTTCTTTAAGTAGTTTAAGACCTACACCCTCGGCACCCGATTTCCGGGCCCTGCCGAGGGCTTTTTTGTACCGTTTTCAGTAACTTTGGCAAACATAATAGATGTTTTTCACAAAAAAAATGCCATTTAGGGTTTAGTAAATCGTTTCTCGTGTGTATTATAGGTGTATGACAACAAGAGAAAAGAATCTTGAAACGCTGTTCAAACAGCATTACCGGCAGATGTATCGGCTGGCCACCATACTTTTGCACGATGATGCTGAGAGCAAGGACATAGTGCACGATGTCTTTGCCCAGCTACTTGCATCGCCAACTATTGAGTTGCACGAACAAACGGCAGCAGCGTTCCTACTCATCAGTGTACGTAACCGATGTTTGAATGTGATACGAAACAGGAAGATTCAGGAGCGAGTTCAACGACTCTATCTCCTTGATCAGGACACCACTATCATTCCACCAGATGGGGGCAACGAGGAACTGAAAGCCCTGTCAGTAGGCATCAGTCAGTTAATGCCGCCTATCTGTCGTGAAATAATAGAGTTACACTTCCGCGATGGACTCACTTTCCGTGAGATAGCCCATCGTCTCGGTGTTAGCGAAACCACCATCTACAAGCATCTGCGCAGTGCACTTCTACAATTACGTGAACACCTAAAAAGAAATTAGTAAGATGAACAAGAACGAACTTTTGTTCCAGATGATGGAGCAGCCCCAGCTCTACACGGCCGAAGAATGGCAGGAAATATTGTCCGACGAAGAATGCCGTGAAATCTATACCCTGATGGCTAAGACCAAAAGTGCATTCGATTCCCAAAAGGAAATCGACGACAAAACCATCGATGTCGAATGGAAGA
>JAEEGH010023651.1_pt1 | contig 12476 bp, 13 predicted proteins | sample 9134181 | NCBI WGS metagenome assembly JAEEGH01 (sample SAMN16246544, study PRJNA631951) | gut metagenome | biome: gut microbiome; feature: rumen; material: DP-attached | host: Bos | place: Iran: Karaj | collected 2018-10
GGGTTTATGGATTAAAATGATTACCTTTGCAACCTGAAACATATATATATAATAAGGTATGGATAAAATTCCCAATAAGTTCATGTCTGTCGAATATCAGTTGTATACGATTGTCGACGGCAAGAAGGATCTTCAGGAGGAAACGGGCTCTGAGCGCCCCTTCGAGTTTATCACTGGTTTTGGCATTGCCCTCGACGCCTTCGAGCGGGAGGTGATCCAGCATGCCAAGGGCGACACCTTCGATTTCACCATCGAGCCAGCACAGGCATTTGGTACCTACGAGCCTCAGGGCGTTCACAAGCTGGAGCGCGAGGTATTCTCGATCAACGGTCATTTCGACCATGAGAACATCTACCCCGATGCCGTCATCACCCTGACGGATGGTGAGGATCATCAGTTCATGGCCAGAGTCGTGAAGGTCGAGGAAGATGGTGTCACCGTCGATACCAACCACCCCTTGGCTGGCAAGATGCTCAACTTCACAGGTACCATCCGCGAGAACCGCGAAGCCACAGAGGAAGAGATCAACAAGACCATCAAGATGCTGACAGGCGGTTGTCATGGTTGCGGACACCATCATGGCGAAGGCTGTGAGGACGGTTGCTGCGATCACGACCACCATCACGACGACGGATGCGGCTGCGGACATTGTCATTGAATAGTTATGAATACTATCGGGACTATTTTCAGGCTGACGACGTTTGGCGAGAGTCATGGTGAGGCCATTGGTGGCGTCGTCGACGGGATGCCTGCAGGCATCGACATCGACCTGGACTTTATTCAGGCTGAGCTCAATCGTCGTCGCCCAGGACAGAGTAAGATCACGACCTCGCGTCAGGAGCCCGATCAGGTGGAGTTGCTCAGTGGCGTCTTCGAGGGCAAGTCGACAGGCTGTCCCATCGGCTTCATCGTGCGTAACACCAACCAACATTCCCAGGATTATGAGAACATGCGCAACGTGTTCCGTCCCTCGCATGCCGACTACACCTATTTCCAGAAATACGGCATCCGCGACCATCGTGGCGGCGGCCGCTCCTCTGCCCGTATCACTATCAGCCGTTGTGTGGGTGGTGCGCTGGCCAAGCTGGTGCTCAAAAAACTCGGCATCAGCGTGCAGGCCTATACCTCGCAGGTGGGCAACATCGCCCTCGAGCGCGACTACCATCTCTACGACCTCTCACAGACGGAGAACAATGCCGTGCGCTGTCCTGATGCAGCGAAAGCTGCTGAGATGGAAGCCCTCATCACTCAGGTCAAAGGCGAGGGCGACACCATCGGTGGCATCATCACCTGCGTCGTCAAGGGCTGTCCTGCAGGCTTGGGATCACCTGAATTCGGCAAGCTGCATGCTGACTTAGGCGCTGCGATGCTGAGCATCAACGCTGTCAAGGGCTTCGAATATGGTGAGGGCTTCGAGGGTGTCACAGCTCGCGGCTCAGAGCAGAACGACATTTTTATCCCAGGTCCCAATGGCATTACCACCGCCACCAATCACAGCGGGGGCATCCAAGGGGGCATCAGCAATGGTCAGGACATCTACTTCCGCGTGGCCTTTAAACCTGTTGCCACGTTACTGATGGAGCAAAATACCGTCGACCTTGAAGGCAATCCCACACCCCTGACAGCCAAAGGGCGTCATGATCCGTGTGTTTTGCCAAGAGCAGTACCAGTGGTAGAAGCGATGACCGCCATGACCATTTTAGACCACTTTATGTTGCAAAACAGCATAAAAGTCTGATTTTAAAGGATTTTCGCACAAATTTTCGTTAAAATGCTTGCAACATTCAAATATTAAATGTATATTTGCACAGCATTCGAGGGTTTGTGAAAATCCCGAAATGTTTAGTTAAGTCTAGTTTAGTTTTTGTGTTGGTTGAGGGCTGCCGATTGGCAGCCCTCAGTTTTTTACCACAAAGATAACAGATTTATCAATCATGCGCAATACGACGCTTGATCTTTTCGATGCCCTTCAACAGATCCTCCGTAGGTTCGATGATATTGTCGTTACCCCAGAAACCGGGATCGTTGAAAAACACGACCTTGTCATAGAAATTGTCCCTGCGGTTAAAGGTGTCGCGGGTCCTGATGGGTTTGAGGTCCCCACCCTCCTGACGGTCAGTGACCACCATCTCCGACGTCACCGTGAAGTTCGACTTGAAGAGTTTCCGCTTCCAGTCACAACGGAAACGGATCACATTCCTGAGATAGTTGATGCGCGTGATGCCGTTGTCCGTCTTGTAGTCGATATAGATCGACATCTCGCGTGGCGTGAAACGCAGGCCAGCAGGTTTCTTCTTCAGGATCATCTGCGTTACCTTGTCTGTGTCGCTCATATCCAGGCTCAGCTCGATACGGGTGAATGCCAGCGTCTCCTGATCGATGTACAGCCGTCCCTGATACAGCGCATAGGGCATCACGAGCAACGGTGTGATCTCGATGACATACTGATTGCGGTCGTCAGCCTTACTCATCGTGGCATAGCGGAAGCTGTAGTTGTCCAGCTCTTCATCGTTCAACAGGATATCGCGCTCCTTCACCACGTCCAGATAGATGGGCAGCACAGGACCACCCTGCAGTTTCACCGCCAACGTGTCGCTGGGGCGCTGGCTCAACAGTCTGCGGCCTTTCAGGATGGCCACACCGTCACGCCAGTCGCTTTTGCTGTAGGCCGTCTTATAGACATCCACCACACCTTCGGAGATACTGGTGAAATGGTTGCGTTTCTCTACCGTCTCACGATAGAAGCCACGCAGGAGATTGGGCTCTGACGGGTAGTTGTCGGTGATCTTCTTCATTGCCATCTTCACCAGTTCCTTGGCATCGGCACCCTGAACGACAATCTCATCGAGCATCACCGTACTGGGTTCCATCCTCACCTCCACCCTGACACCGTTCATGTCTTTGGCTGAGAGTTGCTGCGACTTGTAGCCCAGGCAGGAGAAAGTCACCGTCTCTGGCGCCTGCTGGAGCTTGAGCACAAACTCGCCTGCTTCGTTGGTCACCGTACCCACACTGCGGTCCGTCACACTCACATGTGGCATCGCCTTCCGCGTCTTGGCATCCGTCACCTTTCCGCTCAGGGTCCAGACAGCATCGTCCTGCGCCATCGCGCACAGGCTGCACAGCCATAGGACCGTCATCATCAAACCACATTTCATCATTTCCATTTTCCTTTTTTCTTTAATCTATCACACCGATAATCTCCTGGACTGACTTGCAGCCATGACTGTCGAGCCAGTCGTTGATACCGTCGCGCACCTTGATGCTCACGGTAGGATCGAGGAAGTTGGCAGTGCCGATCTCAATGGCCGTTGCACCAGCCATCAGGAATTCGATAGCATCCTTCGCTGTGCAGATACCACCCAGACCCACGACGGGGATCTTCACCGCCTTCGCCACCTGCCACACCATTCGTAAGGCCACGGGCTTCACCGCAGGACCGCTGAGTCCGCCTGTATTGATGCTCAACAGTGTCTTGCGCTTCTCGATGTCGATGGCCATGCCCATCAGCGTATTGATGAGCGACACACTGTCGGCACCCTCTGCCTCCACAGCACGGGCAATCTCAGAGATATTGGTCACGTTGGGCGAGAGCTTCACGATCAGGGTCTTGTGATAACGCTCGCGCACGGCCTTCACCACACTCGATGCCCCAGCACAGGTCACGCCAAAAGCCATACCACCGTCCTTCACATTCGGACACGAGATATTCAGCTCGATGGCAGGAATCTTCTCCAAGGCATCGATACGGGCGGCACACGCAGCATAATCCTCTGGCGACGAACCACTTACGTTCACGATCATGTTCGTGTCGATATCCTTGATCTGCGGATAGATATGTTCGCAGAAATAGTCCACGCCCTTGTTCTGCAATCCCACGCAGTTCAGCATCCCACTGGCCGTTTCCGCCATCCTGGGATAGTCATTACCCTCGCGGGGCTTCAGCGTAGTACCCTTCACAATAATGCCTCCAATACCGTCCAACGGCATCAGGTCGGCAAACTCCAGACCATAGCCGAAGGTGCCAGAGGCGGTCATCACGGGATTCTTCAGCGCCAGATTCTTGATCTTTACATTTAATCTTGCCATAACAACTTCCGAATATTAAACACTGGTCCATCCTTACACACACACAGATTGCCATCGGTGGTCTTCTCCACACAACAAAGACAGGCACCAAGTCCACAGGCCATCAGGTTCTCCAGCGATGCCTCGCACTCCGTATCCGCCTGTCGCGCATAACGGGCCACCGCCTTCATCATAGGCGTAGGACCACAGGTGGCGATACGGTCAAACTGCTCCTTCTGCAACAGCGAGTGATTGGTCACGAAACCCTTCTCGCTCACGATTTCCGAGCCTGTTGAGGAACCATCTTCCGTCGTGACACACACACGTCCGTACTTCCTGAACTCATCCAGCATCAAAAGATCCTTAGCCGTTCTGGCACCCAAGAGGAACGTGGGCTCGCAACCCGTCTTCGCCATCTCGGCACCCATATAAAGCAACGGTGCCACACCGACACCTCCACCCACCAACAAAATGCGCTCTTCTTTTCTTTGAGGCATCGTAAAGCCATTTCCCAAGGGCAGCAGACAGTTCAGCTTGTCGCCCTTTTGGAGCGCAGCCAGCTTCCGCGTGCCGTCGCCCACAGCCGCCACCAGCAGCCAGAGCTCATTGGCATCCCTATCCACATAATTAATGGAGATAGGCCGACGCAGGAAGGTTGTCGGCGAGCCGTCCACCCGGATCTCCACAAACTGTCCAGGCACCATCTCAGGCAACGGCTGCTCGTCCGTCAGTCTGATGAGCACATACCGCTCATGTATCCTTTCCACCGACCTCACCGTGAGGTCCAATAAATACTTCTTCATATCTTTTTCCTATTACGCTGCAAAGTTACGAAAAAACCGCGGAACCTAATGCAATTTCGAGGATTTTCTTTTCACAATACATACTATTATTTTAGATCTGATTTCTGATGCAAAATTACAAATAAAAAACATGCAAAACAAGCTTTTTTCCGGTTTGTTTCAAATTTATTTCGATGTTCAAATAACAAGCATTTGATATTCAGCTACTTACGAAACAAAAGTCCTCAAAAACTCTCCGAAAAAGCCTCTGATTCCTTGAAAACATTTTACACAAAATTGACGCGTCCTGGCGAATTGCCACCGACGAGATTACTGCAATCCCCCTCGATGAATACTGGAAAGAATGAGATTGCAGTATTCTCGCTCATAGCTTGCATGCTTGCCACACACTCCCTCTCACAACGCAGCGACGCAGCGACACAGCGACATTTGCAATCTGCGATGTACCAAAAATCTCTTATATAATTATATATATTATTAATTATATTATAATATAATTAATAATATATATAATTTAATAGACGCCAACAACCTTACAATCTCAAAACACCAAAAGTCGCTGTGTCGCTGCGTCGCTGCGTCACTGCGTGGATTTACTTCGTGTCATACCACTGTTTGAGGATATAGAAGGCTTTCTTCTTCTCGCCCTTATCACTCACCAGACCCTTCATGTTGTAGTAGTCCTGAATACCGGGCAACACACGGCGGGGAGAACGGAAGTCCTTCAATATCCAGGGTGTGGTGCCAGAAAGACCTTCTATCTTATCGAGCATAGCCAGATTCTCGATGTAGAGGTTCTCCTGAAACTCCTCTGTCCAGCGCTGGTTCTTGGCTCCGTGATAGCCGTACTTGGCACCACCGCCGAACTCGCTGATGATGACGGGCTTGTTGTAAGGAATCTCCCACGTCATCTTCGGCGCATCGTTCACATCACGGTACCAACCGATATACTGGTTGAAGCTCACCACGTCGACATATTCATTCATATTGTCGTTCAGACGGTTCACATAGTTCGAGGCACCTGTCACCTCCATTGCCATCGAGATGAGACGGGTGTTGTCGAGGCTGCGGGCATATTTTGCCAGCTTACCAAGGAAGGCATCGCGTTCAGCAGAGTGTGGGGTTTCGTTGGCAATACTCCAGATGATGACGTTGGCGCGGTTATGGTCACGGGCAATCATGTCAGTGAGCTGTCGCTGGGCATTGTCGTATGTCTTGGGATTCTTCCAGGCGATGGTCCAGTAAACGGGAATCTCCGACCACACCAGAATGCCCATTTTCTCGGCCTCGCGTACCATTTCCTCGTGGTGGGGATAGTGTGCCAGACGTACGAAGTTGCAACCCAGTTCTTTCGCCCATGAGAGCAACGTACGGGCATCCTCGGCAGTGTTGGCACGGCCTCCTCCATTGGGCTTTTCATTGTGAATGGAGATGCCCTTGAGGAAGATGGGCTTGCCGTTGAGCAGGATCTGCTTGTCGTGCGTCTCGATGGTGCGGAAACCGATCTCATCGGCAAATGTACTCGTGTCGAGTGAAATCTGAACCTGATAGAGCTTGGGATTCTCAGGACACCAGAGCTGGAGCTTTTTCAATTGAGAATTGAGAAGTGAGAATTGAGAATCGATGGTGCCGTTTGCATCTGTGGTGAAGGTCTTTTCGAGCTTCAGTTCTGGGATAGAGACCGTCACCTTGTGGCCCGCCTCCTTCTTGTTCAGTTTCACGCTGAAGGAAATCTCCTTCCGCCTTCCTCCATCCTCCTTTTTCGACAGTTGCAGGCTGTAGTCCTCCATATAGACCTTCGGCACCTTCACCAGCATCACGTCGCGAGTGATGCCGCCGTAGTTCCACCAGTCGAAGATCTGCGTGGGCACATCCTCGGCATGACGCTTGTTATCCACTTTTACAATGATGACGTTCTCACCCTCCTTGAGCAGGTCGCTGATGTCGTAATTGAAAGGTGTGAAGCCGCCTATGTGGTGTCCGGTCTCCTTGCCGTTCACCCATACCCGGCTGTCATAGTTGACGGCACCAAAATAGAGCAGGGTGATGTAATCATCCATCGGTACGGCCTGGAAACTCTTCTTAAACCATACTGTCCCCTCATAGAAAAAGAGCTTTTCATCCTGCGTGTTCCAGTCTGAGGGGATGCGCATCGTCGGCGACTTGTCGAAGTCGTATTCAATGAGGTCCTCAGGCTTCTGAGGCTTGGCGTTGACGAAGAATCCCCAGCGCGTGGGATTCATACGATAGTCGTAGTAGCCTTCTTCCTGCACGTCTACGATATAGTTCCAATCGCCATTGAGCGACATGCCTTCATAGGCACGTGCATTCTGAATCAGGGGCACTTCATGACTTGCTGCATTCATAGGCAATACAGCTGCCATTATCAATAAAATGGTAGAAATGATCTTTTTCATAAACTTCAAATAGCTTAAAATTTACAGCTTATAGCCGAGGGTCACTACAATCATGCGGTTGCGCGTGTTGTCATCAACATTCAAGAACAGCTTGGTCAGACCAAAATTATAGCGCGCATCGAGCGTGATGTTAGCAAACTCGTAAGAGAGGCCGACAGGGATTGAAAGGTCGAACTTGCTGATTTTTATGTCATTATCCTGATAATAAGTAGACAGATAATCCACAGTCCTGTCCAGATCGATCGTCTTTCCGTCCACCTTCATGTTGGTCTTGACCCTGTAAGCCGGCTGCAAACCCGCCTTGATGGCCAGACCAGGCAACACATAGTAGTTAGCCGTAAGAGGGACGGCAAAATAAAAGTTGTTCAGCTTATCGTCGCTGGAGCTGAACTTGGTTCCCTGATTGGTGTACAAGAAGCCACCTGCCAGACTAAAATTATCAGAGACATAATACTCCATCTCAATACCATAGGTGAGACTGACCTTCATCTTGGTATCATCTTCGCCTGTCAGATCAGAGAATGTAACACCCACTCTGGGCTGAATGCTGGTTTCACCTTCCTCATGCTGGGCATGTACACTGAGTGCAACCATCATGGCGGCTGCGACCATTAACAACATCCTTTTCATATATACCTATTTTATATTGCGTTGCAAAGATAGGCAATATTTCTGAATTAAAAGTATATCGGGCAAATTATTTTTTCTGAGGCACAAATGTCTCCCAGGTCTGGTCGTCATAAAAGACGCGGATTTCTGTAATTCGTCTTTGAGGCTTGTCAATAGTTTTTACCTCAGAACGCTCAAAATCCAATCGTGTATTTCTTACACTATTAGAAATCTGAGGTTGTTGAACACCATTTTGTGGGGTAGGAGACGGTGATGCGCTGAAATCGAGCATCGGATTTTGGATCTGAACAGGTTGTTCTGCCCCAGTTTCAGACTGGTTCTGACCCTCATTCTGGGCATCAGAAGAAGGCAGATACATGTCACCAGAACCAAACATGAGCCAGTCGGTACTGATGTTAGGAATTTTCTTTTTGATAGCCTCGACGATGTTGAGGGTAGGACGGGTACGACCGTTGAAGATGCTACTCAAGGTAGCGGGTGACTGTTGGATGTAGTCAGCGAAGACCTGCTGGGTCATGTGCTGCGACTCCATAATTTGTCTGATTCGATCCTTCATTTTCTTGACAAGTGTGATTTTGGGGCATTCTAGCCGGTTTTACATTCTGTTTACAAAGGTAAAACAAATAATTGAGAAAAACAACAAATGTAGAGAGAATTTAAGATTTAATAATTTTAATTTGCAGTTTTGAATTTTAAATTTTAAAGTGTATCAAAATGAAAATTTGGCTTTGTGATTACAAATCCAAATTTAGGTTCATAAACTATTACAAAGCATTTGTAGAACCTAAATTGATAAGTAACTGACTATAAATATGGTATTTACGCAAAATATGCCTATTTTATGGCGATATACAGTCTTAAAGGGTAAACAACAAACCTATACTTGTATGTTTTTCGAGAAAAATAATCATAACTTGCAGACTTTTAATAATTTACAAATCAATGGCTAAAGTTGTATATTTATGAATATAGAAATTTGAATATGAAAGTTTAAATTTTAAAACCTAACTCTATAATCCAAAATGAAGAATTTTAGTTTTCAAATTTACAGTTACATATTTAAATATAATCTTTCATTGGTTAAGATTTAGCAATTTAAATCAAGCAATCTGAATGTTAACGGATGCAAACGCTAAATTCCGATGCGTCGAAACGAGCCCATTTTTTCATTTCTGCGAAATTCTGCACCACTCTTCGCACGTCTGGAAATACGCGAGTTTTGAGGGGGTAGAAATCGTTGGAACCCCTTGATTTTACAGGTGTTTAGGCCTAAAAAAAGCGTCTCAGAAAGACGCCATTTTTAGAAATTCTAGCATGAAAAACAGGCCGATTTAGTGCAAAATGTAAAAAATCAGTTCCTTCATCAGCTCTCCTGGAGGGGTGTTTGGGTTATCCAAACCCTTACTTTTCGCATCTATCTCACGTATCTTGCCGATGATCTGCATCACTTTCATTCCAGTGTAGTTTCGCATACCTGTCATATAGTCTTTCGCAGACCATGCATTTCTGAGTTCCAACCACTCTGCTACCCCCTCCTGGCTTTTATTATTTGGCGCGTAATACGCGATCATCAGATTCTGGAAGAAATTGAAGAGCATTGGGAGAAAAGCATAGATGCTGCCAGCCTTGGGATTATCGTCAAAATATTTGATGATCTGATTCGCCTTGAACACATTGCGGTTGACGATGGCGTCGCGAAGCTCAAAACTGTTGAACTCCTTGCTCACCCCGATCTGATCCTCCACCACCTGGGGCGTCACTCTCCTACTCTCCTTCGGCAGTGAAATGATCACCTTGTCGAGCTCACTGGCCAGACGACTCAGGTCGGCACCGATGGAATCCGCAATGATCTGCGTGGATTTGGTGTCGATACTCACCTCGCGTGCCTTGAGATAGCGTTCGATGAAGACAGGCAGGTCACGATCACGCAGTTTTTTGCTCTCAAAGAGTACGCCAGCCGACTGGATAGCCTTCACATATTCGCGTTTCCGACCGTCGACAGTGCCGTTTTTATGGCACATCACAAGGATGGTCGAGGCCAGCGGCTGCTTGAAATAGCGTTCCAGGGCCTCTGTATTCTTGATATTCTGGGCCTCCTTGACGATGATCACCTGGTATTCCGACATCATCGGATAGCGACGGGCATAGTCGGCCACTTGCGAGGCCGTGACATCCGATCCAAACAGGATGGTCTGGTTGAAATCACGTTCTTCCGGCTGCAGTACATGCTCTGCAATATAGTCGCTGATCTTGTCGATATAATACGACTCGTCGCCCATCAGATAATAGACGGGCACGAAACGACGCGCCTCCAGATCGGCCATTATACTGTCAAAACTCACATTTTTTGCCTCTGCCATAACGTTATTTCGAAATTTATATGTAATTTTGCGGGGACAAAGTTACAAAAATGTTTCGATTAAACCTACCACAATACGAAATAAAAATCGGCGAAAAGGACGGAAAGCGTACAATTTTCGACTTTTTGCGCAGAAAATACGTGGCTCTGACGCCCGAGGAGTGGGTGCGGCAGCATTTCACCCATTATCTGGCGGACCACAAAGGATACCCCAAGGGATTGATGGGTAACGAGGTGGAACTGCAAGTAGGCGAGAAACGGCTGCGTTGTGACACCATCTTATATAATAAGCAGGGCCAGCCGCAGATGATCATTGAATATAAGGCCCCTACGATACAATTACAGCAGAAGACCTTCGACCAGATATCGGCCTACAATCTTCTGCTGCATGTGGATTATCTCATCGTGAGCAATGGGCTTCAGCACTATTGCTGCAAGATGGATTACGATAATCAAAAATATTTATTCCTTCAGAATATTCCTGATTACGAAAATCTTTGATTATTCCATATCATTGGCATCGGTAGTCTTCTTCGACGAAGCCGACTTGCGGATGGAGCGCTTGCGCGTCTTCTTTTCCTCAGTACCTACCACCTTGTCGATCTTCACGCCAGCGAGTTCAGGGTCGATCATGATACGACCGCAATACTCACAGACGATGATCTTCTTGTGCATCTTGATGTCGAGCTGGCGCTGGGGCGGAATCTTATTGAAGCAGCCACCACAGGCGTCACGCTGCACGTAGACGATGCCCAGACCATTGCGCGCGTTCTTACGGATACGCTTGAACGACGTGAGCAGACGGGCCTCGATCTTCGACTCCAGATCCTTCACCTTCTCCTTCAACTTATCCTCCTCAGCACGGGTCTCGGCGATGATCTCATCGAGCTCGCCCTTCTTGACATCAAGGTCTTCCTCACGCTCCCTGATGGTTTCCTCACAAGCATTCAGCTCATTCGTCTTCTCATCAATCCTGGTGTTGGCCTCACGAATCTTCTTGTTACACAGTTCGATCTCGAGCGTCTGGAACTCGATTTCCTTGGATAGTGTGTCGTACTCGCGGTTGTTCTTCACATCGTCCAACTGGCTCTTATAGCGGGCCACGCTGGCTTCTGCGGTCGCAATCTCGCCCTTCTTCTGTACGATGGCTTTCTGGAACTCACCAATCTCGTTCTGGATTTTCTCAACACGCGTGTTCAGACCTTCGATTTCGTCTTCCAAGTCCTGAACCTCCAGAGGCAATTCGCCTCTCAATGCCCTTTTCTCATCAATCGACGACAGGGCTGTCTGCAGCTGGAAGAGGGTTTTCAGTTTCTCTTCTACTGACAAGTCTGTAGGATCTTTCTTTGCCATAGTTTTAATTTACAATTTGACAATTTACAATTTATAATTTATTTTACATATTTTCTCCTTTATAAATAGAGGATTGGGTTAGTGCAGGTGTCTGCGATACAGGTTCTGACGCCAGGACATTCCCCCTCAATGATATCTCGGAAGATTTCCGAAGTGAACTGCTCGCTCTGATAGTGGCCGATGACACAGATCTGGATGCGCTGCTCGTAGCCGAAATACTGGTGATAGTGCATCTCGCCCGTAATGAAGGCATCGGCACCCTCAGCAAGGGCCGCGTCGAGCAGGAAATCACCTGCTCCACCACAGATGGCCACCTTCTGGACAGGACGTCGCAGCAACTCGTTGCACATCGCACATTCCACGTCGAAAGCCTGTTTCACCGCCTTCACGAAATCGTCGGCTGCGAGAGGCGCCGCAAACTCACCGATCACGCCACTCCCCGCCTCGATGCCATCCACCGTCTTTGAGGCGAAGAATCGCACCTGCTGCAAGCCTAGTTTCCTGGCAATCCTGAAGTTCACACCATCCTTGGCATTATCCATATTGGTATGCATCGAGACGACGCAGATGCCCTTCTGGATGGCCTTCATCACCGTACGCTGCACATCGGTCAGGTCGCTGATGGTTTTGAGACCACGAAACAATAACGGATGGTGGGATACAATCAGATTACACCCCTTCTGAACGGCCTCGTCGACGATACGCTCCGTGACGTCCAGACACAATAATGCCCCTGAAACCTCCGTCTCTGTCAGTCCAACTTGTAGGCCAGCATTATCCCAGCTTTCCTGCAAGGGCAGAGGCGCGAAACGTTCAAGGGCGCTCAGCACTTCTTTTATTTTCACG
>JAEEGH010023659.1_pt1 | contig 12473 bp, 6 predicted proteins | sample 9134181 | NCBI WGS metagenome assembly JAEEGH01 (sample SAMN16246544, study PRJNA631951) | gut metagenome | biome: gut microbiome; feature: rumen; material: DP-attached | host: Bos | place: Iran: Karaj | collected 2018-10
CTTGAGATACTTCGCGAACCAGGCGAAGATGGTCTTCTGCCATTTCTGGCGCTTGGCATAGTCCAGGATGTGGTGGTCCTGGCCCTTCACGGCGACGAAGGCGGTCTCCTTTCCGAGGAGTTTCAGGGCCGTGAACATCTGAATGCTCTCGCCCACGGGGACGTTCGTGTCATTCACGCCGTGGAGGAAGAGGATGGGGGTATTGACCTTGTCGGCATTGAAAAGCGGGCTCTGGCGGATGATCATGTCTTGCGCGTTCCACGGGTAGTTGTTCGCCGTGGACACCTCGCAGTAGGAGTAGCCCCAGTAGCCCTCGCCCCAGTAACTGGTGATGTCGGAGATGCCGGCATGGCTGATGGCGGCGGCGAAGATGTCGGTCTTCATCACGAGGTACTGCGACATGAAGCCGCCGAAGGAGGCGCCGATGCAGCCGATGCGGCCCTTGTCCACGAACGGATGGGCCTCGCAGAATTTCTCCACGCCTTCGATGATGTCCTCCGCTCCCCCTTCACCCCAGGTGTTGACGTGGCGGGCGGCGAACTCCTGGCCGAAACCGGTCGCGCCGGAAGGCTGGACGATGTACACCACGTAGCCGCGGGCGGCGTACAGATGGTGCGGATAGCGGCTTTCGAAATTGCGCCCGGTCGGGGAGCAGCCGCCGTAGTAATTGACAATCATCGGATATTTCTTCGACGGGTCGAAATGCGGCGGGAGGTAGTAGCGGCCGTAGATGGTTTCGCCGCGGCTGTGCTGGTAGTTCCAGTCATGGACCTCACCCAGTTCAATGCCCTCGAGCAGTTTCGCGGAAGAGTCTTCCAACAGTGTGCTGCGGCCTTTTTCCAGCAGCCAGCAGCGCATGGAGTTGGAAACTCCCTCACCCACATAGGCCACCTTGCCGGCGGCAACGTCGAAACCGGTGACCATCTCCTCCTTCATATCCAATTTCTCCACCTTGGCCGTCTTGGGATTGAGCTTGAAGAGGGCCTGATAGTCTCGGTCTTCCGCCATGAAATAGATCTGCGCGTCCTCATCGGCCCATTCGAATTCATGGACCGACTGCGGGATGCGGTCCGTAAGCGGGGTGACCTTCCGGGTGGCGACGTCCACCTTGTACAGCACCTGGAAAATCATGCTGGAGGTCTGTCCGGGCTTGATGTGCTCGCCGATGCGGTCGAAGGATTCCGGCGACGCGCGGACCAGGAGCTGCTTCCCGTCGGGCGAGAAGCACATCGACTCCAGGAAGGGGGCGTCATGGAAGAGGGTATCGGCCTTGCCGGTCATGGCATCCATCACGATGACGTCCTCCACGGTGGTAGGGCGCTTCTCCAGCCGGGAACGCGGGCTCGCGATGAGGAGTTTGCGGCCGTCGGCGGAGATGTCCTCCAGGTGACTGGAATAGCGGCTTTTCGCCAGGACGAGGGTATCCCCCGTGGCGAGATCCCATTTCACGAGATAGGTGCGGTCACGCCAGCCCGGCTGCCGGTCGTCCGGTTCCAGGATACGGAATACGTCCGGATCCTCCTTGAGGCCTTCCTTCGTACGGGAAAGGATCAGGTAATCCTCCGTCGGGGCCATCTCGATGTAGCTCCGCTTCGGAAGGTTCCGCGCCAGGACGGTGCGGGCGTCCGTGACCGGGTCGATGCGGACGAGCGAATCGCCCTGATGCAGGAGGAGGGCCTCGGTCCGGGGCATCCACTCCACGCGGACCGAATCGTAGCGGGCCACCTGCGCCCCATGCGGCAGGCGCTTCACGACGCTGTAGCGCTGGGTCTTGGGCCCGTCCGTGACCGTGAAATGCTCCAATACGAGATTTCCGCCGTGGGAGAGGGCGACGCCGGAAACGCGTTCACCGTTCAGAAAATCATCCAGGGTGATGGTCCGCTGAGCGAAAAGACTGATGCTCAAGCAGATAAGGGCGGCAGACAAGAATGCCTTAGGATGTGAAACCATTTCGCCTTGTTTTTTTTCAAATATAAGAAAAAACCTTCGTAAATTTGTCATATGGCACTTCTTTTTGACCTTAAGCGTTACGCGATCCACGACGGTCCCGGCATCCGGACCACCCTCTTCCTGAAGGGCTGTCCCCTCCGCTGCGTCTGGTGTCACAACCCCGAAAGCTGGTCCTCCGCAAAACAGCGGCTGTACAAATCCGCCAAATGCATCGGCTGCTCCTCCTGCGTGGAGGCATGCCCGGAAGGGGCGCTGAAACTCACCCCGGAGGGCATCCGCCCCACGGGCAGGCCCTGCCGCGTATGCGGCGCCTGCGCCGACGCCTGCCCCGCCCTGGCGATGGAAATCTGCGGCCGCGAGTGGCCCCTGGACGAACTGATGGACGAGGTCGAAAAGGAGCGCGGCGTGATGACGGACAGCGGCGGCGGAGTCACCCTGAGCGGCGGCGAACCGCTGATGCACCCGTCCTACACGCTGGAGCTGCTGGCCGAACTGGGCCGCCGTGGCTTCCACCGCGCCGTGGACACGACGCTCTACGCCGCGCCGGACACCGTCCGCGCCGTCGCCGACGCCTGTGACCTCTTCCTGGTAGACCTCAAAGTGATGGACTCCGCCACGCACCAGCGCTACACCGGCGTCCCCAACGAACTGATCCTGGACAATCTGCGCCTCATCGCCTCCCTGGGGAAACCCTACTGGATCCGCATCCCGCTTATCGCCGAAGTCAACGCCTCGGAGGCGAACATCGCCGCCACCGTCTCCTTCCTCCTGAGCCTCGACCGCCAGCCCGACGAAGTGGGCCTCCTCCCCTACCACGACATCGGCAAAGGCAAGCACGAACGCATGGGCACCACCTACAACCCCTCCGCCCTCTCCCTCTCCGCCCCCACCAAAGACGCCCAGGCCCGCTGCGTCTCCCAGCTCGAATCCGCCGGCCTCACCGTCCGGATCGGCGGCTGAGCACGTCCGCTGCCGCTCCCAACAACGCCCCAAGTCACACTCTCACGGTCCGGATCGGTGGGCACTGGCCGGACCGGCGGCTGAGCACGTCCGCCGCTCCCAAAAACGCCCCACGTCACATTCTCACGGTCCGGATCGGTGGGCACTGGCCGGACCGGCGGCGGGGGAAAGCCCGTCACGCCCAACACCCCAAGTCACATTCTCACGGTCCGGATTGGTGAGCGGGCAAGGTCTGCCGGGGTTGTGGGCAAGGTCTGCGTGACTTTTGGGCAAGGTCTGATTTTGAACGACAGTCCTTGCCCGCCGTAACCGCATTGTACACCACTGAGAGGCACAAATGATGGGCAAGGTCTGCACCCTAAAAACAGACCTTGCCCGTTCTCTTTATAGACCTTGCCCACGATTGGCACAGACCCCGTCCGAACCCTTAGCAGACCATACCCGAATCCAAAGCAGACCGTGCCCCGAATCTCACATTGACCTACCTGCAGGCCAATGCTACGCTATCTTTTAGTCCATTAAATATTCCATCCCGTCGTTGGGCGTGCTGCCGGAGTAGACGATTCGGACAAGAAGAAATGTGATATTTTCGTTGTTGTTTCAAAAAAACAGAAAAAAACGCGTTATCTTTTTTACGATGCTTGGTGGATCGGGCGGGGATTCCTATGTTTACCGGAAAGAAAGAATAAGCCTGATGGAGCGAAGTGTTGTCAGAAAAATGCCCGACGGAAGCACGAAGCGCGTGGAACCGTACCATGTATGCCTGAAAGGACTCGAGACGGCGGTGCTGTGTCGGGACGAGGAGGATTATGACGTGATGGTGAAGGTGCTGGCCGTGTGCGCCTGGCGGCACAATGTAATCATTGTCTCCTATTCGGCTGTCTCGAACCATACCCATACTGCGGCCCTTGCCGTAAAATGGGATGATGCACAAGCTTTCGGCGAGGACTGCAAGAAAGTTTATTCCATGTATTTCCAGCGGAAGTACGGCGAGGTGGGCATCTTGAGGCGCATCAAGGTGAAAGCGCTCTGGTTGGACAATCCATTCTACCTGCGGAACACATTGGCGTATATCCCTCGGAACGCGCTGGACAACGGGGGCGACATCACCGATTATCCCTGGTCCGGCCATCTGGCCATGTTCCGGAGCGAGCCCCCGGCCGGAAGACCGGTGTCCGCCCTCACCAAGCGCGAAAGACGTGAACTCCTTCACACGGGCGAATCGCTGAAAGGCGTTCCCTGGCAACTGGACGGAAAGGGAAGGTTGATTCCATACAGCATCTGCGACCACGCCTACCTGGAACAGGTCTTCAACGGCGACCCGGCCTATTATCTCAAGACCATCGGTGGCGTCAATGTGGCCGAAATGCGTTTCCGGCTGGAGGAGAAACCCTACGCCTTGCAGACGGACACGGAGTTCTACAAAACGGTGAACGAATTGTGCGAGAGTTGGTTCGGCGCGGACTTGACGACCCTGTCTCTGGAACGCAAAATCCGCATCATCCCCTATATCTATCGCACCTCCCGCACCACCATCCCCCAACTGGCCCGCATCTTCGGCCTGGACCGGGCAAGAATCGCGTCGATTCTGGGCAAGGAATGGAAGGGAAAAGAGAAAGATCGATAAGGTCTGGGCTAGGTCTGGCGCAAATGGGCAGGGTCGGTCAGAGGTTTGGTCAGGTCGGTCGCAAATTCGGTCAGAAGCCTGAGCAAGGCCGATAGCAAATGGGCGAGGTCAGTCATAAGTTTGGGCAAGGTCTGGCGCGAGAACGGGCAAGGTCTGGTTTTGTGGCGCAGACCGCGCCCGCACAATCGGGCCCACGATGGCCTACAAGGCATAAATGATGGGCAAGGTCTGTCAGTTAAAAACAGACCTTGCCCAAAAGTGTTTCAGACCGTGCCCAATCGCATCACAGACCTTGCCCAACAGCGTCACAGACTGTGCCCGCTTCCCGAGTTTCCCGGTTTTGATTGAAACAAAGAGAAGAAATCACCCCATTCACGCGCAATTCTTACCCACCGCACCCAGATTTCTCGACTCCGCTTTGCAAGCTCCGCTCGAAATGACAAGTCGGGCGGTCGAAATGGCAATCTAGGCGATCGAAATGACAAACGGACGGCCGATTTGGCAATCCGTACGCTCAAAATGACAAGCGGGGCGGCCGATATTAAGGTCAGCCATAAGTCTGGGAAAGGTCTGGCACAAATGAGCAAGGTTGGTCAGAAGCCTGAGCAAGGCCGATAGCAAATGGGCAAGGTCAGTCATAAGTTTGGGCAAGGTCTGATTTTGTGGCGCAGACCGTGCCCGCACAATCAAGCCCACAGTGACTCATACGGCATAAACGATGGGCACGGTCTGTCGGTCAAAAACAGACCATGCCCAATAACATCACAGACCTTGCCCGGAGCACACAGGAGTGCCTTTCGGGTCATCTAGAGGTCGTCGTTTTCGGTGCGGGCGATGATTTCGTTCTGGAGCTGGGCCGTCATGTCGTTGAAGTAGTCGGAGTAGCCGGCCACGCGGACGAGGAGGTCACGGTATTCGTCGGGGCGCTGCTGGGCGTCGCAGAGGGTTTCCGTGTCGACGATGTTGAACTGGATGTGGTGGCCGCCCAGCTTGAAGTACTCGCGGATGAGCTGGCCGAGCTTGGCCACTTCGGCGTCGGTCTTCAGCAGGGCCGGGATGAAGCGGACGTTCAGCAGGGTGCCGCCGCTCTTGGTCTGGTCCAGCTTGCCGAGGGAACGGACCACGCAGGTGGGGCCCTTCGTGTCGGAGCCGTGGGCCGGCGAGGTGCCGTCGGAGATGGCGAAGTGCGCGAAACGGCCGTTCACGGAGGCGCCGCACACCTGGCCGAAGTAGTTGTGGCAGGTGGTCGAGAGCATGTTCAGCTGCGTCTTGCCGCCGCGGGTGTTGGGCCGGCCTTCGATGGCTTTCACCAGGTCGTCGTACACGCGCACCGCGATGTCGTCGGCATACTTGTCGTCATTGCCGAAGAACGGGGTGTGGTTGCGGATGTACAGGCGCATGGGCTCGTGACCCTTCCAGTCATCGGCCACCGCCGCAAGCATCTGATCCATCGTGTACTTACCGGTCTCGAACACGTGCTTTTTCAACGTGGTGAAACAGTCCGTGATGGTGCCGAGGCCCGTGCACTGGATGTAGGTGGTGTTGTACCGCGCGCCGCCGCTGTAGTAGTCCTTGCCCTTGTCGATGCAATCTTCGATGTACAGGCTCAGGAAGGTGGCGGGAGCGTACAAGGAGAACATCCGCTCGATGTAGTTGTTCACGCTGAGCTTCAAGTTCACGAAGTACTCCATCTGTTTGTGCCAGGCGTCGTACAGCTCCTCGAAGGTCTTGAAGCCGCGCGGGTCGCCGGTCTCCAGGCCGATCTTCTTGCCGGTCTCCGGGTCCACGCCGTTGTTCAGGGTGATTTCCAGGATCTTCGGGGTGTTCAGGTAGCCCGTCAGCAGATAGGCCTCCTTGCCGAAGGCGCCCACCTCGATGCAGCCGGAGCAGCCGCCCTCGCGGGCGTCCTCGAGGCTCTTGCCCTGACGGACCAGCTCCTTCACGTAGGTGTCCGGATTGAACACGGACGGATAGCCGTGGCCCAGGCGGATGACCTTGATGCCCGCGGCGAGGAACTCGTCGGGGGTGTTCTCCGCGATGTGGATTGACAAGCCCGGCTGCAGCTCGTGCAGCTCCTCCTGGATCTCGAGGATCATGTAGGAGAGGTCGTTCACGCCGCTGTTGCCGTACCGGTCGACACCGCCGATGTTGATGTTCGTGAAGTCGTTGTAGGTGCCGGACTCCCGGGCGGTGATGCCCACCTTGGGCGGCGCGGGCTGGTTGTTGAACTTGATCCACAGGCAGCACAGAAGCTCCTTCGCCTTGTCGTAGGTGAGGGTGCCGTCCTCCACGCCCTTCTTGTAGAAGGGATAGAGGTGCTGGTCGATGTGGCCGGGGTTCATGGAATCCCAGCCGTTCAGCTCGGTGACCGTGCCCAGATGGACGAACCAGTACATCTGGATGGCCTCCCAGAGGTCGCGGGGCGCATGGGCCGGAACCCAGTGGCACACGGAGGCGATCTTCTCCAGCTCCGCCTTGCGGACCGGGTCCGTGCAGGAGGCGGCCATCTCCTCCGCCAGGGCGGCGTGGCGCTCGGCCAGCAGGATGGCGGCGTCGCAGGAGATGCGCATCGCGTCGAGCTCCTGCTCCTTGTCGGTGGCCTCGGGGTCATTGATATAATCCAGCGCGGCGATGTTCTTCTCGATCCTCGCCTTCATGTCCAGCAATCCCTCGCGGTACATCCGGCCGTCCATGGCGGTATGACCCGCGGCGCGCTGCTCCATGAACTCGGTGAACACACCGGCATGATAGGCCTCCTCCCACTCCTTGGAAACGTGGTTGAAGATGCGCTCACGCTGCGTCTTGCCCTTCCAGTAAGGAATCACCTCACGCTCGTACGTGTCGATATCCTCCTGGCTGATATGGTAGGTCTGCAGCTCGCGGGTGTCCAGGACATGGAGATCCTCCACGCTGTGGCAGGTGAGCTCCGGGAACGTCGGGACCGCCTTCGGCTTGGGGCCGCGCTCGCCCACGATCAGTTCGTCCGGGCCGATGTACAGCGTCTTCTTCGCGCAGATCTCATAGAAGTTCTTCGCGCGGAGCACCGGGATTGAATATTTTCCATAGTTTTCCTTGTAGAACGCGGTCTCGATAAGGGCGCGTTCAATGGTTAAAGTAGCGGGCGTCGTCACACTTTCCTCCCGGAGACGCTTGATCCGCGGGTTCATTCCCCCGTCATTTTCGGGGTGCTTGATCGTGAAGGTCATATTTTTGAATCGTTCAAAATTGGAACGGCAAAGATAGCGTTTCGGCGTGAGCTATCCAAGTTTTGCGGCATAAACTTCCTCGAGAGTCATCGGCTTTTTCAGCGTGCCCAGCACGCGGCAGCCGTCCTCGGTGATGAGGTAGTCCAGTTCGTTGCGGAGACCGCCGAAGTCCTTCCAGGCCTCGAACTTGTCATAGTTGATGAACTCCTTGAAGCGGCCTTCGGCTTTCCAGTAGTCGATGAGTTCCGGCATGAAATAAATGCCGGGCTCCACGGTGAACACGAAGCCGGGCTCCAGCGGACGGGCAAGGCGCAGGGACTTGAATCCGAACTGCTTGCTCTTGACCATGCCGTCGGCATAACCGACAAACTGCTCACCCAGGTTCTCCATGTCGTGCACGTCCAGGCCCATCATGTGGCCCGTTCCGCACGGGAAGACGAGGGCATAGGCGCCGCTCTCCGCGATATCCCGGGGATTGCCCTTCATCAGGCCCAGGTCCACCATGCCTTCGGCGATCGCCTCGGCGGCGGCGAGATGGGCGTTCCGGTACGGATTGCCGGGACGGAGCTGGTCCACCGCCGCGTAGAAGCTGCGCAGGCACATGTTGTAGATAAGCTCCTGCTTCTCGGTAAAGCGCTCGCCCACCGGCATGGACGAAGACAGGTCGCCCGCATAATGCAGATGATTCTCCGCACCCGCATCCAGCAGGAACATGTCCCCCTCTTTCAGGGTGTGGATGAAACCATGGTTGTGGAGCACCTGTCCATGCGTCGTGGCGATGATCGGGAAAGCGAGGCCGCAGCCGGGATGGCGGTTGGCCTCCTCGAGCACGGCGGCGGCGATTTCCGCCTCATGGACGCCCGGACGGGCCATCCGATAGGAGATGAGATGCATCCGCGTGGAGATGTCCACCGCCTCTTCGATGGCGGCGACCTCCTCCGGCGTCTTGTGATTCCGCATGTCCACGACGGCCTTGATGAAGGCCTCGTCCGCCTGCTGCTCCCCGGGGACGACCCCCAGAAGCTGCTGCAGCCAAACCTCATGGTCTCCCCGGTACGGAGGCAGGAACCGGACCTTGCGGCCCGCGAGATAGCCCTTGAGGGCGCTCAAGGGCATGGTCTTCTCCACGCCGCACAACTGCGCATTATGCTCCAGGGTGGGAACGGTTCCGGTCCAGACAATGTCGTCGATGGTGAGCTCGTCGCCGAAGACGATCTCCTCGCCGTTGTCAAGGTCGATGACGGCGGCGAGACCGGCCTGGTCCAGACCGAAGTAATACAGGAACGTGCTGTCCTGGCGGAACGGATACTCGTTGTCATGATAGTTCATGCCCACGAGCTGGTTCCCGAGGAACAGAAGGACGCCGTCGCCCACCTCCTTGGCGAGGCGGGCGCGGCGGGTGATGTATGTCTGCTTGCTGAACATAGATTCTTTCGCTTCGCTCAGAATGACAGGGGTCCTATCGGGTTCTGCTGTTCTCCTTGGTGCACTCGTTCACGAACTTGTGCTTGGAGATCTGCTGGTCCGTGGCGGGGAAGTATTCGGCCAGGAGGTCGTAGAGGCCCGGGTCGCGTTCCTTGAGTTCGTCACGGGTGTTCACGTAGTTGTGCTTGCCGTCGGGATGGTCCATTTCCGCGTTCACGTTGAACCAGTCCTGGACGCCTTCGGCAAAGTACTCGGCGATGTCCGTCAGGCGGTAGGTGTTCCACCAGAGGTCCTTCTCCTTCGCGTTCTGCAGGAGGGCTTCCAGACGCTCGTTGATGTCCGGGTCCACCTGGACGATGCCCACGAGGTGGATCGAGTGAGCGAACTCGTGGATGAGGATGTCCTCCGCGTGATACTTGTCGATCTGGTAGCCGAGCACGTTCTCCTCCGCGCAGGAGGTGAGCGGGAACTCGATGTCACCGCCCAGGCCGCGGGCCCGGAGGTCCCAGTTCAGGGTGGTGTCGTTGATCAGGTAGTGGTGCTCGGGGACGTCGGTGGTGCCTTCGTAGCGGCCCATCATCGTCACGCGGGTGCCGGCCTTGCGGAGGGCGTTCATCACGTCATCCGACAGCATCGACGTCATCGCCCACAGCGTATTGTGGCCGGCGACGAGCGCGCTGTCCGGGCAGCGCCAGGACGAGCACAGCGGAATCCCGTTCACATCGACATACTTCTTGTACCAGGGGTCCAGGTGCAGCGAATCCGGCGGGGTCGTGATCACGCACTCCGGAATCCCCAGCGCCTCCACGAAATCTATCTCCGCTTTTTTCGGAGCCGTCCGACCACAAGAAAGCACAAGCGCGCCAAGCAGCACAAAGACAATAAGAGCATACTTCTTCATTTCAAAAGGGAATACTTTTGAAGGACGGTATCCTTTCCTGCGACATTTGCCCGGACAGGGTCGCAAAGCGACAGGAGCAGGAAAGGATACCGTCCTTCAATCAATTACTTCATGTAGGTGTAACGATAGTCGGTCGGGGAAACGAGGGTTTCCTTGATGACTCTGGGGATGATCCAGCGGATGAGGTTGAACTCGCCGCCGGCCTTGTCGTTGGTGCCCGAGGCGCGGGCGCCGCCGAACGGCTGGTTGCCGACCACGGCGCCGGTGGGCTTGTCATTGATGTAGAAGTTGCCGGCCGCATAGCGGAGGGCATCGGTGATCTTCTCCACGGCGAGGCGGTCCTTGCCGAACACGGCGCCGGTGAGGCCGTACGGGGAGGTGGTGTCGCAGAGCTTCACGGCCTCGTCGACCTTGTCGTCATCGTACGGGAACACGGTGAGGACCGGACCGAAGATCTCCTCTTCCATGGACTTGAAGTGCGGGTCCGTGGTCTCGATGACCGTCGGCTGCACGAAGTAGCCCACGCTCTTGTCGCGGCCACCGCCCATGACGATCTTCGCATCCGCGGACTTCTCGGCATAGGAGAGGTAGCTGTCGATGTTGTCCCAGGATTTCTCGTCGATGACCGCGTTGATGTAGTTCGTGTGGTCGCGGACATCGCCCATCTTGACCTCGGAGGCGTACTGCTTCATGATGCCCAGGACTTCCGGCCACAGGCTCTTCGGGATGTACATGCGGGAGGCGGCGGAGCACTTCTGGCCCTGGAACTCATAGGCGCCGCAGAAAGCGGCGGTGGCGACGGCCTTCGCATCGGCGCTCGGGTGCACGAAGATGAAGTCCTTGCCGCCGGTCTCGCCCACGAGGCGCGGATAGCTCACATACTTGCCCAGGTTCTCGCCCGCCTGGCGCCAGAGGCTGTTGAAGGTGCCGGTGGAGCCGGTGAAATGGATGCCGGAGAACCACTTGGAAGAGGTCGCGACCTTGCCGATGAGGGCGCCGCTGCCCGGGAGGAAGTTGATGACGCCGTCCGGAAGGCCCGCTTCCTTGTACAGCTGCATCAGGTAGTAGTTCGACAGGGTGGCGGTGGTGGACGGCTTCCAGAGGGCGACGTTGCCCATCAGGACCGGCGTCATGCACAGGTTGGAGGCGATGGAGGTGAAGTTGAACGGAGTCACCGCCAGGATGAAGCCTTCCAGCGGACGGTACTCGGTGTGGTTGATGTTGCCCGCGCCGTCCTTCGGCTGCATGCCGTAGATCTTCGCGGCATAGTGCACGTTGTAGCGGAAGAAGTCGATGGTCTCGCAGGCGGAGTCGATCTCGGCCTGGTAGATGTTCTTGGACTGGCCCAGCATGCAGGCCGCGTTCATGATGGGACGATACTTCGTGGCGAGGAGTTCGGCCATCTTCAGGACGATGGCGGCACGGGTGGTCCAGGGGGTCTCGGACCAGACCTTATGGGCCTTCATGGCGGCCTCGACAGCCATTTCCACTTCCTTTTCACCTACCTTGTGGAAGGTCGCGAGGACATGCTTGTGATCATGCGGGCAGACGACCTTGCCGGTGTTGCCGGTGCGGATTTCCTTGCCGCCGATGATGATCGGGATGTCCAGGACGGTGTTCCACTGGCGCTCGAGTTCGGCATCGAGGGCGATGCGCTCCGGAGAGCCTTCGAGATAAGCTTTCACCGGCTCGTTGGCCGGTACCGGGAAGTTGAGGATCGCGTTGTTCATAGTACTGTTGTTATAATTATGTTGATTAGTTTCCAGTTTTCAAAAATACGCAATTTGAGCGAGATTTAAAAGCCTTTCCGGGTCAATGATAGCGGTATGTGATGATGAAATCGACGGTGCCGCCGTGGGCCGAAATCTTGTTCCGGAAGACGATGGTCTTCCCCTTGGCGGCCGCCACATTGCCCGGGTTCATGCCCACGACGAAACGGCCCTGGTTCGCGCCGGTTCCATCCGGATCGCCGTCATACCAGATCTTGCCGCCGTTCTTGTCCGTTTTTCCGCCCCAAATGTACCACTGCCAGAAGGCGGTTCCCTTGTCCCAGGCGCAAGGCTTCTCGTTGAGGTCCACCCACATACCGGGCTTGTAGGAAGTGAATTCGGGAATCTTGGATCCGTCGGCGTTCACGCCGTAGAAACTGCTTTCATCCAGCTTCCGGACGTCGGTGCCGATGAAGGCGTTCACCTTGTCCACCGGAAGCTCGAAATACCCCACCTGGAAACCGCCGCGGGAAGCCGCGTCATCCGTGTCGATGTCCACATCGACCGAGATGGTCGTTCCGGACATCCGCCAGGAATAGGTGCTTCCAAGACCGGCCCCTTCCAGGGTGCCGCTGGACGGCGCGCCGAGGTCCATGACTTCCCCGTCGGCCGTGAACTTGACCATGTACGGCCAG
>JAEEGH010023661.1_pt1 | contig 12472 bp, 10 predicted proteins | sample 9134181 | NCBI WGS metagenome assembly JAEEGH01 (sample SAMN16246544, study PRJNA631951) | gut metagenome | biome: gut microbiome; feature: rumen; material: DP-attached | host: Bos | place: Iran: Karaj | collected 2018-10
TTTCTGGCGAAACACTTGCAGAAAAAACAAGCTGGAACGCAGGTCTTACAGGCGCTTACGAAGTAGAAGCTGATGATAAGAAATGGAGTTTCAAGATTGAAAAAGCATAATTTGAGATCCCGAATCAAGTTCGGGATGACAAGTATTTTGCTAGTTTTCTTGCTTGCAGGCTGTAAATCTGCACCTGCAGGCAGACCTGTTGATGCTCTGGAATTAATTGATAACCAGAGCTCCTTTTACATCGCTGTTCCAAAAGCTGCAGATAACGTTCTTATTGAAAGAATGATTACCGGCTTTTACGAAGGTGCTTCAGAAGCTGATGCAAAAATGATTGCAGATCACGTAAACAAGGTTTACTGCGGTCTTAATCGTTCAAAGCATGGAACAGAAGTTCAGGCTTCCATCGAAGGAAGTATTCCTTCAAAAATGGTGCCTAAACTTTTGAATGAAAAAAAAGGCTGGGTAGTCAGCGATTTTACTCCGTCAAAAAGTATTAACAATTACAAGATTTACAGCGGCCCTGTAGAAATGACTTTTCCGTCTCCAAAGCTTACCTGTATTGGACGAAACCTCGAAGGCATGCTTACTAAATACGATGCGTTAGCTGCACTTCCTGCAGAAGATACTACAGCCTTGTATTCAGATTTAAACGAAGAGCTTACAACTTATCTTAAAGGCGCAGAAACAGATATCCGTTTTTATGCTAATAAGCCTCAGTCATTCCTTACAATTCTTACAGGTGCACAGTTAGACCTTAAGCTGATTGATGTAAAGGGAAGCTTTACATCAGATCCAAAGCATCCTAATCAGTATTTTCTGACTTTAGATTTCCAGTTTAAAAACGGAACCTTCCTAAAAGCAGGAAGAACTCTTTTAATTCTTGCCTTTGGTCTTACAAACTCTCAGGAAGAAATTATCGGAGACAGCGAATTAATAATTCATGATATAAGAATAGACAAACAGCAGTTGTATAAACTGCTTTCATTATAAGGAGTAGAAAAATGGCAGACGACAATAAGATTATTCTTAAAGCAGAAGATTTGGACGGCTATCTTACTTCAGAAGATATGGCTGATTTGAAAAATCTTGAAGTTATGTTCAAGGAAACTATGAAGTCCTTTGAACCAAAAAACGAAGAAAAAATTATTGAAGGCTACGACAAGCTTGGTCACGAAATGCAGAATATCTGTGCTAAGCATCCTAACATTAAGGTTTACTCTTTTGTAACAGAAGAGGGTGCTCACGCTGAATGTTCACGTGTAATTTCTAAGCTCCGCGACGAGCGTACAGACCATCAGGAGTTTATGTACTACAGCCAGCGTGCTTACGAAATGCTTTTCCGCATGGCTTATACAGACCAGCACTCAGACAAGAAGGGACACATTGTTGTAAAGACTCCGGTAACTTTCCCTGTACAGAACTATGCTGTTCATAAGATTCCGGACATCGATCATAAAATTGAAAACACTGTAATGTGCGTAATGCTCCGCGGTGCTCTTCTTCCTTCTATGATTATGTCTAAGGAAATCCAGGAATACTCAAGCCACGGATACAAAACTCCATTTGCACTTTTCAAAATCAGCCGTAACGATACAAAGAACGAAGCTGATATGGAATACATCATGGATCTTAATAAATCCTTCTTCAACCTCGAACAGCTCGACGGTAAGGATTTGATTTTCGCTGATCCTATGAACGCAACTGGTGGTTCTCTTGTCACTGTTGTTAAGTATCTTCAGAGCCAGGGCGTAAAACCAAAGTCTATTGCATTCTTTAATACAATTTCTACACTTAAAGGTTCTATCCGTGTAACTCGTGCTCTTGAAAATTGTACCTGCTATACACTCTGGATGGACCCTGTTATGAACGAAAAGGCTTACATTATGCCTGGTCTTGGTGATGCCGGTGACCGTCTCAACGGCTGCGATACAAAGGATGCACCAAGAAACATGATTCAGCTTATTGCTGATTATGGTCATAACATTTCGGGCTTGTATAAGTCTCAGCTTTATGAAATTGAAAAAATCGTTCTTGGTTAAAAGAAAAGTTACCGCAGGCTTTACTGCGGTAATCTTTTTTACAGCCTTATTATTCTCTTGCGCAAGCACAGAACTTTCTGTTCCGGTTCCGGGGCAGGGGGCTGTAAAAACCAGAAACATCTATGCAGAATATTTTACACTTGGTGATTCCTACTATAAGCTGGAAGATTATAAAAAAGCGGCAGAGTACTACGAGCTTGCAATGAAGAAAAAGGAACAGTACTGGGCCGCTTACTACAAGCTTGCCAAGTGTTATGTCTTTACCAGTGACTGGGATAATGCTCTTCCAATGTATAAAAAGATTCTGGAGCGCGATCCAGAAAATGCTTCTTTAAAAGCAAGCCTTGCCTATATTTATTCTATGCAGGGAAACTTTAAGCATTCTATTGCGGTATATGAAGAACTGCTCCAGGCTCAGCCTCATAATCAGGAATACCTTGAAAACTACCTTGCGGTCCTCATTGCAGATAATAAAAAGTTTGAAAAGAAAAACGCAGTAAAGTTTACTACTGCCTACGATACTTTGAAAACAGAATATCCTGAAAATAAAAATCTGCAGACCTTCGAAGACAAATATAAAGAACTTATGAATATTGTAGAAGAGGAAGGGGAAGAAGGACAGGAAGAAGCAACAGCTTCTGAGGCTGCCGCTTCTGCTACTGATTAGCTTCCATAAGCTGGCGGTACTTTTCTGAATCTACACGGAAAGCAATTACAGGTGATGAAGTATCTGAATGTTCAATAGCCTGTTCTGCCTCAAGAATAAGACGGTCTCCGCCAACCATACGGATTGAGCGTGAAGAAATACCAATTCGGCAATTCTTACCATTAATAATATTACAGATATCAGTATAAAGCTTTTCAGCAAGTTTTAAGGCTTCATCAACATTCATGCTGATTTTGATTGCAACAATACAGTCTTCTTTATATTCAAAAAGCAGGTCCTTAAACTGGAACTGAATTGTAAGGTAGTTGCATACATTCTTGAAAACTTCACTGTTCTTCTGAACTTCAGAAAGCTGAATAATAAATAGTGATAAATCTATTTCAGAAGCGGTTGCTCTGTCTATTTCGTTATTAAGTCTTGTTGAAAGATAAGATTCCCAGCTGATTCCAGTCTCCGGATTGTATAAGCCGGAAGGTTCATTTGAATCTGGTTTTACTTCATCTATAGGAAGCTTTGCTGGTTCTTTATTTTCTGCGGTTGCAGCTTGTTCATCAGTTAATGGTTCTGAAAGAATTGCCTTCATTTCTTCCTGAGTAACTTCAACCTGTTTTTCTTCTTCAACTGCAGCTTCTGTTTCTGCTGAAGTGTCTGTTGCAGAAGTTGTCTCTTCAGTTACAGATTCTGATGTAGCTTCGGTTTCTGCTGCAATATTATCTGCGGCATCATCTTCAGAAACAATCTCTTCATTTTCGTCTGGAATTATTTCATCTGATGCAGTTTCGTTTTCGTCATAAACTTCTTCGCTGATTTTTGCTTCATCAGTCTCTTCTTCTAAACTGATTACATCAGAGCTTGTTTCAGAAATGTTGAGATATATAATCATAATGACTGTAATTATTGTAATAATCAAAATCATTAAGAATGAAATTCTTGCAAAATAGAAAATAGAATCTGGACGGATCAAATAAATATTACATTCAACAGAAACGTTCTGTTTGTTTACTGTAAGACTTGAATTAAAGGATTTTGTAAGTTTTGAAACTGTTTCTTCCTTGCTTTTTCCTGTAGGATAAAGAACAACTGTTTCGTTATTGCGGCGAACCTGGATAAATGAATAGTTAGCGGCATCTCCTACGGCAGCTTTTATTCCTTTTGCGTAGGCAGCTGTGTTTTCTTCCTGATTAAAGCTTAAAGTACGTATATCATTAACAAGTTCTGTAAACTTTTTATCTGATTTTTCAAGGTTTGTTTTATATTCTTTGAAAAGATTGAAGCCGAAGAAGGATACTGCAAAAATAAATACGGCTGCAGCAAATATTGTGTAAATAACTGTAAATCGATTTTTCATATCATATATTATAACTTACAATAGAGTCTAAAGCAAGTTTTAGTAAATCCTTATATTCAAAGTTTTTATAGTCCTTATTGTTTCGTAGCCAGGCCACATAAGGAAGTAAAATTGTTTCTGCTTCGTAAATATCTGAGCTTTTGATTTTGGCAAAGAAAGGGACCAGTGACAATTTGCCAGATTTTTCTGCTAGTCCGTAAGTCTTACCTTCAGCCGGACAGTGTAATTCATAAATATCATCAATTTTTTTAAAGGATATATTCTTTTGTGTAAGGTATTTTTCCAGGGAAGCTTTGTAGGCTTGTAATATAGAGGTTGTTGTTTTCTTTTCTTCAAGCTTTAACAATTCTGTTCTGAACATCAGCTTGGAAAAAGTCTCTTCGCTTTCCTTAAGTTTAGAGGAGTTATAATTATACAAAGTATCAAGGTAAGTTCCTTTAGTGTAAGCCTTACCATCAGAATAGGAAAAATCTGCTCCAAGAATCTTAATTTCCTTAAAGCCCGCCTGCAGGGCAAGATCCAGTGCGGTAATGGTTACGGTGCCCGCTCCCGAAAAGAAAAGTGGCAGGGGAGAAGAACAGCTGGCGTTGATGGCTGCCGCAAGGGGGTGACCTGAGCTGAAAAATAAGGCCTTATTGTAAGTAGTGCAGATATGTTTTACCGCAGAACTATTGGCACATAAATCGAAGGCATAAATTGTATCGGTTTTATTATTTGTATTTACAAAATGATTATAAGAAACCGACTGGGCATCAATTGAAACAACTACATCCGGGATAAGGCTGCGCTTTGTAAGAGACTGGCCCGCAGTATCGGTTGCAATAATATAATAATCATTTCTCTTTTCAATTATTGAATTGAGGGTTTTATCAAGTGAAGGACCTGCCCCAACTATCACTGCTATTTTATTGTTGTTTGACTGAATCTTTTTATAAAGCTCACTCGAATGATATTTTTCTGCGAGCCTCGAATTATTAATTATGTTTGAAGTCCAGATTTTACCAAAATGTGCCTGTACAGAATAATCAGCGGAAATAATTCCAATACTTGTATTTAAGATTGAATTGATTTTAGCGATATGTTCTGAGTTCTCATTAACCCAGGCCTTCTGCTCAATTATTTTGAGTTCTCCGAATTTGGCTGGTAAATAATTTTGCAAAAGATATTCTTCGAGCTCCTGCAGACAGCAAAAATCAATCTGAGGATTTTCAGCTAACTCTTTAATCAAAAGCAGTTCTTTGAGAAAATTTATATCTTCTTTATAAAGTTCAACTGCTGCTATTTTTGCCTGTGGAAATTTCTGAGCCAATAGCTTAATAAAACTGCCGCTTCCAATTCCTAAAACTAAAAAGAAATATGCTTTCTCTGTAATTGTGTTTAATAAATTTTCAGAATCTCTCTCGGGATTATAACGAGACTCCATTGTGCGGCCGCTGAGAAATTGGGGAATCTGACTTCCATTTTTTGCAGTAATTATTTCTTTATATATTTGCATTAAGTATTGTCTCTGCCTTTTCTTTTAAGGCTTTCCATTCATTTTCAATCTTTTTATTTATCGGTTCTTTTTCTGTTGAATGAGAGAGTTGTACATAATCAAGTGGAAATAATTGTTTTTTCCATTGGTCATTATTTAATAATTCTTTTATAGAAGAGTTAAACTCAAAAGAAAAAGCTTCTGTAGTAAAAGGAGTTTTTGAACTTTCTGAAATATCCGAAATCTGGCTTTCAAAATCCTTTAATCCAATATCTGTAATCCAGCCAAGAGAGTTTTTTGCATCTTTTTTTTCAATACATCTGCAAACTTTTCTTCCCTTTGTTTGAAGGGGATTATTTACAAACCACTGTCTGTAAATATCCAGACTACCGTTAGTTAGTCCAGATTTATAAATTCGGGTCAGTTTGTTTTTTATACGGTTGTCAAAAAGGCTGGCATTTATTTCCAGCTGATTTGGCTGTGAGTGTTGAAAGCCCTCTTGCGCTGCCATGTCCATTCCAAATAAATAAATGTTTTTTGTAAAATTGGATAAAGCGAAATGAAGGGCAGTACCGCTTACAGTTCCATTACGAAGGGCGGGTACCTTTTTTATTTTAGAAGCAAGTAATAATTCGTGAGAAAATCCGTCTCCATAATCCAGAGGTAAAAGTTTTAATTTTGAAAACAAAGATTTTTTTATATAGGCTTCTGCTGGAAGAGCCAAAGGTATATCATGTTTATATAAAGCTTTTAAATGTTCACTTGCCCAGTAACCACCGTCGGTGCTCATGCATAAATCTGGAATTATATTGTTTTTTAAGCAGACAGAAATTGCCGAGGATAAGCAGATTATAAAAAACTTACTCTGATTATTTTTTATTGTATCAATAAAGGTATTCAGACTTGGACCTGAAGAAATAATAAGAAGGTCTTTGTTTACAGGAAAATCATAGTTGATAAGATTTTTGGTGTATTGTACAAAGTTGCAGCTGTTAATAAACCATTTCTTTTCAAAATACTGTCTTGTAATTAATAAGGTTTTTGCACGCTCAAGAGCGGCCTTAATGCTTTTCCATACAAGCTTATCAGTTTCGCCAAAGGCCTGTGAAGAAGGAGTCCATGGAATAAAAAGGCATTTTAATAGTTCTTCTTCGTTTAAGGCCTTTTCAAGATAGTCTTCAAAATCAGGATGCTCAAAGTAATTAAAAACTAAATCAAAAGCTTTGTTATAGCTTTCAAAATCATTTGAATAGCGGATTACTCCAAGCCTTACATCAGGAAATCTTTTTCTTAAAAAAATAGAAACATAAGAAAGGGCTGGTTCTGTAATGATAATTAAAGAAGGCTGGTAGGGGAGCTGAAGATTTTCTACAAAACGTTCAGCTTCCTTTAAAGGCGCATAATTTGAATGGAGAAAATGATTGTCAGCAAGTGCAGTTTCTTCTCCGTTTTTAGCCTTTTGAATTGTTATCTTCAAAATTATTCCGCCTGTAAAAAGGATTGAACTTTATCGCAGGAATTTGCAGTGCCCGCAAAGCATACCTGGATATAGTCTGCAGAATCATTGAAAACTTCTTTAAGGTTAAGGATTATATGGTGAGTAATTAATTCTACAGAATATTCTTTTCCTGTTACAAAAATTGTTTTGATTGTATCAGGAGGGAGTAAAAGGCTTGTGTCTGGAATATTATATTTACAGGTAAAGCGATTATATAATTCATGCATTAAAGTTTTCTGGAAGAAATCAAAATCAGTAATAGTATCTTTATGTGCTGTGTAAAAGCCTTTGATTGCTTCTGAAAAATTAATCTTGAACAATAAAACAACAGAGCTCTTTTTGATTAATGGATTTAATTTCTGGATGTCGTTTTTATGCTCATTATTACTGATGTTATCAAAATCTTTTGCGGCCTTATCTGATATTAAGCCAGCATAAATCAGAATCTGTGAAGATGTGTTTTTGTAAACTGAAAGCTCTGTAAAATTGTCTTTCTGATTAAAAGAAAACAGCTGAAGAAGCTGAGTTTTATCTGCGTCTGTAAAATGATAAACTTTACCAGCCTCTTTACAGATGCCATCCCAGAAATCAACTGTAGAGGTCGCTGAAATAATAGATTCTGCATCAAAGCCTATAGAGTTAGTAACAACATAATTTGAAGCTTTTTTTTCGAGGAGAGCGCAGATTTTTAATGAATGCTTATTAATGAAATCTGAAAAAGCCAGCCCTGGATTATTCTTTAATTCATCCAGGGTATTGGCTCTTGAAAGTAGTCCCATATTAAGAAAGTCCTAATTCTGAGAACAGTTTTTTATATGTAACGAATTCGTCTGATTTTGCAAATTCAACAATCTTTTCTTCTGGAAGATTTTCAAGCAGCTGATCCATATAAAGGAGAACTGACTTAATATCCTGTTTAAGATCTGCATTTGCAAGATTATCAGAAGAGTCTTCACTTGCTGATTTATCAAGGTAAGCGAGGTTGCTTTCAGAAAGTGTGTTGTCGAGGTTGTCTACTTCGGCAAATGAAGCACCTGATGTTGAAGGCTCTTCAGTAACTGTTTCTTCTACGACAGGCTCTTCAACTGAAGTTTCTTCAAAGGAATCTTCTACTGAATCTTCAACAGTATCATCGATTGAGTCTTCGATAGGTGAGCCATCTCCAAGAACCTTGTCTACTGTAGGAATATCGTCATCTGCAACAACAGTTTCTTCTATAATTTCATCTTCTGCAATTTCTTCGTCTACAATTTCATCTTCAGCTGGTTCCTGAATGCTGTCTGGAAGTTCAGATGGAAGGTCGATTGAATCAACTTCATCTGTTTCGTCAGCAACGAACTCAGTTGTTGTTTCTTCTTCATCGGTTGTTTCTTTTACAGAATCCATGAAGTCTGAAGAGGTTGATTCAACAAGAAGATCATCTTCCTTTGGAATAGAGATTTCGTCTGGAAGCTCTTCGTTTTCATAAAGTTCATCATTTCCGTCAGGAATAAACTCGTCGATCTTTGGTTCTTCAAGCTTTTCATCTGCAGAGAAATCAAAGTCTTCTGTCTGGTCATCTTCAAAATTGATGTCATCGAGAGATGTATCTGTTTCGTCAGAAATTGCATTTTCAATTTCGCTGTCTACAGAAACTTCTGTATCTTCTTCTGAAGCAACTTCTGAATCAATGATAGATTCTTCAATTACAGTGTCATCAGAATCAAGATTGATTTCTTCTTCAACTGGAGCTTCTACAGGAGTTTCCTCTACAACAGGTTCGTCTTCTATAGTAGTTTCTTCAACAACTGGCTCTTCAACAGCAGTTTCTTCGATAACTGGTTCGTCTGTATTTTCTTCTACAACAGGTTCTTCTGCACTTTCAGCAGCAGCTTCTTCTTCGTCTGAAGTTCCTGCTTCAACTGTATCGCTGAACTCAGCTGTGTTCATAATGTTATCAAGCTCATCGAAGGAAAGGGCGATTGTTTCATCTTCATCATCATCACTGAAGAAGCCGCCTTCATCTTTAGCTTCTGGAATCTCATCTGCTTCACTTGTAGCTGAAGCAATGGCTGCTCCGGCTGCAAGACCTGCGGCACCAGCGGCTACTGCGGCAGCAGCCGGGCTAACTGAATTATCCTGAGTCTTAATCTCTTCAAGATTAGACTTAAGCTTATTCATTTCATCTTTAAGATTAGAAAGTTCAGAAACAATCTGCTGTAAAAGTGAATTATCAACAGAAGTTGTGTTTTCTGCGGCAGGAGCAGGTGCTGCTTCCTCAACTGGAAGAACTTCGTCTGCTTCTTCTGCAGCTTCAGATTTAATTTCATTAACTACAGGAGCACTTGCAGTGTTTTCATCACCAACAGAAAGGTCGTAATCAACAATCTTTTCTTTATTCTTAGCTTCTTCTACGTCCTGTACGATTGGAGTTTCTTCTGCATCAGCATCAATACCAAAGTCAGAAAGATCAACTTCTTCTGCATTGAGGTTATCTGATGAGGCGTCATGAACTGGAGCGTCAGAGCTTTCTTCTGCAGTAAAACTTGAACCAAAGTCATCCATAGAAACTTCTTCAGTTTCAATTTCTTCGCTTTCATCTGAATCAAGGTCGATGTCATCATCATCAGAAGAAATATCAAGGGATACGTTATCTTCTGTTTCAACAGTATCTGCAGAATCATCAAAACTGATATCCATATCAAGAGGGGCTTCGTCTTCAATAACTTCTGTTTCTTTAGCGGCTTCTGGTGCAGAATCAAATGAGTCTCCATCCATAAAGTCGTCGAGAGAAAGCTCTTCTGTTTCTGAAGAGGCTGCTGCGGCAGAAGGTTCTGCACCTGGTTCATAGCCGTTATTTCCAGCTGCTACTGATTCATCTGAGAAGCCTCCATCCATAAAGTCGTCAAGAGAGATTTCTTCATCTCCGCTGCTTTCAACTGCTGTTTCTTCAGCAGAATCACTTTCAATTGTATCGCTTTCTGTCGAATCAAGACCAAAGTCTTCAACTGAAACTTCCTCAGTAGAATCTGAAGAAGCATCATCAATATCAAAATTAAAATCATCTAAGCTTGATTCTTCAGTAGGAGCGTCTGAATCATCAAGAGCAGGGGAATCGGTTTCTTCAATTTCATCAAAGCTTACTTCTTCAGAAGCTTCTTCACTTTCTGAGTCAGAAGAGTCTGAAATGTCGAAATCGCCCAAATCAAGGTCATCATTTTCTTCAGGAGCTTCTACCTGTTCTACTTCGAAGCCGTCTGTAATATTTGCAAGCTCATCTGTACTGAGCGTTGTATCATCTTCGTTGCCAAAGTCATCAGAAGCGGCATCTGCGCCCTGAGGTTCATCTTTGAACATGTCAGAAAAGTCGGAGTCGTCAAAATCTGGTAAATCCAAGCCGCCGGCATCAAGATTCAGTTCATCCGATGGGTCTGCAGGGGTCTCGGTATTGTCGCTGTTCCCTGTTGAATTCTTTACCCAGACACCATAACTTTCAAGTTCATTTGTATTGTCATCAGATTTACTCATATAGCTCCTCTCATTCGGATAGTAATATACTTATACATTTTATTTATCGGCAAATAGTCTCAAAAAAAATAGAAGTATTTACTATATTCTTTTTTTAATTATATCACATCTTTTCATTTCAGAAAACAGAAATTATTACCGATATTTAAATTATCTATGAATCGTGCAAAGTATCTTGCTGCAATATTTTTAGGAACCTTCGTTTATGTTCTTCTCTCTATGACATTTGGACAGAATAGTCTTTATTGTTATAACAAGATGGAAGAGCAGAAAAGAATTATAAGCCGCCAGACTTCTGATATCCAGAATATCAATAGTGAGCTTGCTCTTGAGCTTGCAGCCCTCCAGAATGACCGTGCAGTAATCGCATCTTATGCCCATAAGCTTGATTATGTAAGTGAAGGGGAAAAACTAGTAAAAATTACAGGCCTTAGACCTGCTCAGACTACTTTGTACGATACCGGAACTGTTTTAAGACATGAAGAACCGGAATTTATCCCTGAAAAAGTATGTAAGATCGTAGGTTTTGCCTTTGCCTTGCTCTTTATTATTATTTTCTTCTTATATGATGTAAGCCGTGGAATCATTGTTATAGGAAAAAACAAAAAGCCTATAGTAACTGGTATTCCTGTTTACGATATTCCTCAGATTTAAACTGATTTTTTAAGGTTGATTAAGTCTTTCTTAATTTAATCTAGTCCAGATTACGTTAACACTGCCTTCTTTATAGCTGTCTCCGTCTGGTAAAAGAGTGTCTTTTATTCCCTTTAGAGTATTTGTATCTGTTAACGCAAGTGTCCATTTGATTGGTTTTGCAGAAACTGCGGCAGAAAGTGCTGCAGTTCGGTTTAATTCCGGGTAAAAAGAAGCGTTTGAATTGGCTTTCTGGGTGATTATGACTTTTTTATTGCCGTCTGAACCGGAAAGCTCAACAGTTATATTCATTGAAGCACCGTTATTAAAGATTACAAAGCCTCGGCCGCCTCTCATTATGACAATTTTGTTGATATTATCTTCGCCGCCCCAGGTTCCGGAAAGCTCTTCTGTAGAAGAAATGTGGGCTCCTTTAGCGGCAGGAGCAGAAGGACTGCCAGGAGTACCGTTAGAGATAGCGGTAGCGGTATTATCATTTTCTATAAGCTGTTTGATTGTATCTTTAAGAACATCCTTTGGTTCCATAAGTATTTTATAGAAGGAATCATAAATCTTTTTCTTTGAATGTTCTTCGTTTTTGGTTTTATCAACTACATAATAAATGGTAATCCATTTGTCAGAGTTTGCATCCTTGGTAATAAAGGTAAAAAATGAAAGTTTTCCGTCGGAAAAAGAGGCTGCATCAGGGCGTTCTGTAAGGCTTGGAGTAGTGCGCTTGTCTGACACTGAAAAATGATTGATTTCAGAAAGCTGGGTATAATAGAGGTCACTGGTCATTTTAGACATGTTTGCATCAATTTCTGTAGAAACAATGCCGTAGTAATCTATGTTATAGCTTTGAGCTGTAAGAGACACAGTAGTTAAAAAGAGAATGATGGATATAATGATTGATTTTTTAAGAAAAATCTTTTTATCCCTCAAATTAACCTCTCAGTTTGCCTGCAAATTCACGCTGAATGTCGCGCTGAACATCGCGGTCTTTAATTGCTGCGCGCTTGTCGTACATCTTTTTACCTTTACATACGCCTAAGGTTACTTTTACACGGCCGTTTTTAAGGTAAAAGTCCAGTGGAATAAGGGTACAGCCTTTTTCATCTACACGACGGGTCAGTCTTTTTATTTCTTCTGCATGCAAAAGGAGCTTTTTAGGTCTGTCCGGATCGTGATTAAATATAGAAGAGAAAGAATATTCAGAAATGTGAAAGTTTTTTACCCATACCTCGCCGTTTGTTATTTCAGCAAAAGCGTCAGGAAATGAGATATTTCCATTTTTTACAGATTTGAC
>JAEEGH010023662.1_pt1 | contig 12472 bp, 10 predicted proteins | sample 9134181 | NCBI WGS metagenome assembly JAEEGH01 (sample SAMN16246544, study PRJNA631951) | gut metagenome | biome: gut microbiome; feature: rumen; material: DP-attached | host: Bos | place: Iran: Karaj | collected 2018-10
AACCGAAAAGCACCATACCCTGTTCTTTTTCTTCATGATTATTAATTTCATTAACGTCAGACATAGCTACCCCCTCATCTTCCCACATAGAATTCTAATATAGCGAAATCACTTTTATGTCCTCATGGGGATTTGTCTTGGCAAGTCCCACTGAAACTATCTCTGCCTCTATTGGTCTAAAGGTCTTTTGCATAATATCAAAGGCTGTCCTCATCTGATTCTCACTCAAAGTCTTACCAAGTGTAATGTGAGGCAACCAGGAATCCTGCATGTAATACTTGCTGAATGAAACCTCCGGATGCTTTCCTATTTCTTCTAAAAATGCCCTTTGTACATCATTTAGATATGTATTTGGAACTACACCAGCATATAAAACATACGGAAGTAATTGCCCTATTGTAGGAATAATAATCTTTCCTTGTTGCAACTGTGAAGCCACAAACTCAAAAGCAGGCACCAGCAATTCTCCACTCCTTGCCTCAATACTGGTAATAGTCATATGTGGTGGCACATTGTTATCAGTCATAAAACTATTCCCCGTGACCTCAGCGATACTATCTATATGCCTCTTAAGATCCTTTGTAGATTTATCATCGAAATATGCTGAAATAAGATACATAAATACCACCTTTTATACTCTGATAATACCACACATCTTCATATGCATCAAAAAGGACTCCCATCCCTGGGCAATGTCTCATCTTTTCTTATCCCTTATTCTCTACCATCTGCCTCGTCATTCCTCCCACCCGCTGCTTTGTCTGCGGATGAAGAAACTCTAGATGCTATACTCGCATCTTTCATTCTTTTGTGTTCGTACAAGAATTTACATTTCTGCCGCAAGATGTGTGCCTGGCAAAGACTTGAATAGATTAAGTAGGCGCTTTCTCATAACTCAAGGTGAGCCGAGCGCTTTATAGCGAGCTTAGAAAAAAAGATGCATGTTTTTTATAGATGTCGGTACGAGGTGCCATGGACGGCACCGAGAACACATAACCGAAATGGACTGAGATTGTGTGTGGTACCGACATCTAAAAACATGCTTCGTCTTTTTTCTTAGCAAGCGGTGACTTAAGCCGGCTCACCTTGAGTTTTGAAAAGTGCTAAGAATAAACAACAAGTCTTTGTCCTTGGCACACACTTGCTTCGAACTGTAAATTGTTGTCCGGACACAAAAAGGATGCTCGTATTTAGCATCAAGAGTTTCTAACATCCTTGCAAAATGGCAGCGGGTAGGAGGAATGACGAGGCAGATGGTATAAGATGATATAAGACAACATCAGATGATATAAGATAATATCAGATGATGTATGTTTAAAACTCTTCTATTTTTTGGCGGATTTCTTCTTCCGTCAGCACCCGGCACTTCATATCCCGAATTCCATAGACTCTGTTGCACATCGTAAGTACTGTGGGGCGATGAGTGGTCACAATGCAGGTTCTGGGATAGGTATCTGCCATAATATTCTTTAGCACTCTTCTTTCCGTCTCCACATCCAAAGCAGAGGTAGCCTCATCCAAAAGCAGTATAGGCGCTTTTCGAAGAATCGCTCTGGCAATAGACAATCTTTGATTCTGTCCCTCTGATAAGCCCCCTCCTCTTTCATGAAGTTTCGTTTCCATACCATGAGGAAGCTTTTCAACAAACTCCCAGGCGCAGGCCATTTCCAGGGCAGTCTGTAGTTCTTCATCAGAGGCGTCTTCTTTTACCTTACGAAGGTTCTCCGCAATGGTTCCGGAAAACATGGTGTTTCCCTGGGGAACGTAAGCAAAAAACTGTCTGGAAAAGGGTGCTACTTCCACGCCCTCGTCTTCGACCTTTTTCTTTGTGCCACCATAGAGATACTCTTTCCCCGCCTTTGGCTTTAACAGTGCCAAAAGAAGTCTTAATAGAGTGGTCTTTCCTTCCCCGGATGGTCCTACCAACGCTACGATTTCATGGGGATGAGCTTCAAAAGATGCTCCTCGAAACACCTCTGTTCCGGTGTGATAGCTATAATCCACATCTTTCAATTCCACGCTGATTCCTTCCGCTCTGTGGGCTTTTTCATAAGCATCCGCTTCTGCCCTCTTGGAATAATCCTCCTGGGGCATTTCCACAATATCCATTAGTCGTCTGGCTGATGTGGTCAAAGATATGGCTCCGGGCACAAGGGAAACCAATGAATTTAGCGCTCCGGTAAGATTTCCGGACATACTGATAAACAATGTCATGGTACCGTAGGAGATAGCTCCGCTAAACACACGATAAATTCCCCAACCATAACAGCTGTAAGAAACTACCATTCCCACCAGTGACATTAGGACAGAAGTCTTAATGGAAAGCTTCTGAAAATCAATTTTCATATCCAAATAATCCTGCTGAAGTTGTTTTAAGTATCGTCCGTACAACTCCACAAGATCAAAGGCCTTAATGGTTTGGATATTTACAAAAGTCTCCTGGTTAAAGCCACTCATCTTGGCATTCATTTTCGCAGATCGGTCATTGTTATTTCGCATGCGCTTCATAAGGGTGCGTGACATAATCAAACTGACCGGTGCCCCTAAGAGTGCAAAGATAGCAAAGGTAGGATCATAGTACAAAACTATGGCCAAAGAACCAAAAAACTTAAAGAAATAAATAATCGCATTGGGGATATAGTTTAAAACCCCGGAAGAGATATTTGAGGTGTCAGAACTCCATCTGGTTAAAAGATCTCCACTGTGATACTCTGTGATGCTTTCCCAGTCCGTGACCAAAATCTTTTCAAAGATTTCTCCCCGGATTTCATTGTCAACTTTTAAAGAGATTATCATATTTAAGTAGCCGGACAACTGAGAGAATGCCATGCCTCCCACTGCAAGACCTATGGTCATAGCAAAATACTTTACCACTTCTCCTGCCTGATGACCGGTAATAATATCAATCAAATCCTTGGACACAAGGGAAGTTCCAAAGGAAACCAAAGTACCGACTAAGCCAATCACTGTATAAAAAACCATGGACAGCCAATACTTTTTGGCATACAGATAAATCCACTTCAGCTCATCTATTACCTTATCAATACTTCCATCTATCCACTTGTTAATAAACTTCTTTATGAATTCCACTGATCCAGTTCCTTTTTCATATATTCAGCTGCACTTTTGTTTTTCGTGCAGCTCAATTTCCATACTCCAATACCTGCATCCACCAAATGTCTGGAGGCATCCAAATTTCGTTCCAACTGTTCTTTGGTCCAAGCCGGAGAAATCATCCGTTGCATCAAATATAGGGGCTTTTCACTTTTGCTCATAGGCAACAATTCATCTTTTTCTCCCTGAGACAAAAATACAATTCCACCAAGGGGCTTTTTCCCTGTACTGTAAATACCGGAGGTACCACACCAGGGCAAGCCGTAAACATAAGCACGTCCCTCTTCTACCCCTACCAGGTTTAAATCTCCGTTAAAATCAGAGACCTTATACATCTCTTTCCAAAGGTTTGTATGTGTAGATTTTCCTACTCCGGAGCGGCCGGAAAACAGCCACACCTTATCCTGATACACCAAAGACGCAGAATGCACAGCGAAGCGATGATGCTTTGCTGCATAGTATAAAAACGCATTTCGAATGGCAAAGAAAATTTCCTCTTTTGCAGTGTCCATATCCTTCTTTGACAAAATACGAATATCCACCTTTTTGGTCAATATATCAAAACAAAGCTCTTTTACGATTTGATTCAGTTTATAATCAAATACCAAAAGATTATCTTTTTTTATAATAATCAGTTCATCTGTACGAACCAACACTTCTCCATCTAAAAGCTGCTCATTCTGAAAAGATTTTAAATAAACAGAAATACTGTGCCGTTCATTTTCTTCGCACTGAAAATCCAATAGATTCTCATGAATATACTCTTTTGGGATAAAACAGGATATGCCAATTCCCCCAATGGAAAACAGGGTCTTTTCTTCGGAAAACGTAGACTGTTCCTCATCTAAATTCCTTATAATGCCATGGGCCTTCAAAGTATTTAAAAACTCGTCAAAGTCCTTTTTCAACATCTGACGCTCGTTTCCATCCGTCGCATCATAATGCCGGTAAAAAGACTGCAATATCTCGGTATAATCTTCTGTTTTTTCCATAAGACTCCACAAAAACTCTCCGGTGGGATTCAGTTTCACTCCCTTTTTGTGCATGGCAATGTTTTGACCATAGGGCAAAATATAGGTCTCCCCCTCTATCAGTTCAGATGTGAAGTTTTTCTCTAATTTGAAATTCATATATGTCCCCTTAGTTTTGCAATTGGTTTGGAAATCCAAAACCGTACCGGTCGAAGAAAAAGCCAAATTCCGGTAATACATGTATAGAAAAATTCTTTTGTGTCATGTTCTTTGCCCTTTCGGACATAGCCACACATAGTGGCATAAATTTTTTCTCTTGGAATCGGGCCTTCGATACGAACCTGATTATCTCCCACAAAGTATACACCTTTCTCAGTCACCTTCCAAACCCGATGCAAAGTCAAAAGTTCTCCCTTGCCACGGAACAAAAGCACCTGTCCTCGGCGCACATCCCCATCTCTTACAGAACGCAAAATAACACTGTCCCTGCCCGGAACCAAAAGGGGATGCATACTGAAACCTCTAGGCATAATCTGAATTGTTTTTCCCTCTTCTAAAAGTTTTAAGATATCAATCTTTTCCTTCGAATTCTTTTCAATCATAATCTATTTACAAATAAACCACTAAAAAATCACGTCACTATCTTCGATACAAGTGAAGACTTTCTGTGGTTTTCCCCCGACTTAGCGCTTCTTTTAACACTTCTTTTGTAGACACCTTTCGAATGCTGTGATTATTTTGTATAAATCGAATCAGCGTTGCTGGCCAAAGCACAATCCAAAGCAAAAATACCTTAGAAGCTTTGGGATAATTCTTTTTCATCTGAAGATGGAAAAGATGAAACAGTGCAAACACATTGGCTCGCTCCGGACGAAGCATGCGGTTTTTATTGTTCTGCCCCAATTCTCCTGCCACAAACAGTTCTTTAGCCAGATTCAAAACCACATCTTCTGTAATTTCTCCGGAAATCAAAAAGCTGACATTTTCCTTATTCAATCCTAAATACTCTACTGCCAAAAGCGAAACCGCTTCCGCAAAATCCAGCAAATGAGAGTCCTCCAGCAAATGAAACAACGCTACTTCCTCTTTGGAACTACGTTTTTCTTGAAACAGCATACTCCAGTCGCAGATAAACTTCCATCCAAAGCCTCTGGTGGTAAAGTGTTGCAACATATGTAAAAGATTGTAAAAAATCAAATCTTCTCCCGCCAAAGTAGGATACTGATAGGTTAACACTTCCACGGTAGAGAGGGCTTTCTTTCGTAGTTCTTTGGTGTAATCCTTCATAACGCTGTTTAGATGTCGGTTGGAAAACTCTCCGGTTAGGGCAATATGAAGCTCAACCTCCAGCCCTTTTTCATTGCGAAAGCCCACATGATAGCGGCTGTCCATCTTCTCATCTTTTACGTAACCCAACTGATGCAAAACTGCTGCCGCTCGATCAAAATGTTCATCGAACTCTTCTACATCCTTTAGCCACAAATCAATATCGCCGGACTTTCGATACTCCACCATAGGATAAAAAGCACCTACGGTAGGTCCCTTTAACACACATACCAAAAAGCCGGCCATCTTTAAAGCCTCTACTGTACGATTCATTTCGGCATAAAGATAATACATTCCCAAGGTTCTCGGCCGTTCATACTGGGATATCATGTATAAGATATCTTTTGTTTCTTCGGAAACACTGCCTTGGATGCCCTCGTATAAAATCGGAAGTAAGGACTGACGCTTTCCCTCTTCAAACAAATAGGACGCCCCATCCCGATCTAAATGACGCAGCTCCTCCACCACTTGTGGCTGGTCTTTTAATCCCTCTCTTATGCAGTTTAAAAAAAGTGTTTCATTTTTTGTCAAACTCAATTCTTTTTTCTCCAATATTTCCTGCTAATTACAAGCCCCTTCTCCACAACGTATCGGAACTCACTTTTTCGAAAATAAACCAAAACCATAAGGACATTTGGCACAAACATGCATACCATAAAACGATACAAAATAACCCCTATAGAATATCCCTCCATCATTCTACATAGTAAATGGGTAAGCAAAAAGCAGACTCCACCAACTAGCGTATAAAGCACATATTTTCCAAAATATTCTTTGACGGGAGCTTTTAAACGATACTTATACAAAATATAGGGTTCCACCCAACTAGATGTAAGAAGGGTAGATACAATGGTTCCCAAGAATACTCCTGCCGCCCCCAAGAAATGCACAAAGATCAAAGAGAATACCAAATTGCAAATTGCCTCTGCCACCGCCTTGTAACGATCATAATAAAACAATCCCAAAGAATCCCGAAATACCAAAGTAGCGTTTCGCATACCGGTAACAAAAAAGCACACAGAAAGCATCACCACCGTCAAAGGATCAAAGACATATTGCTTCCCAAAACAAAGAGCCACAAAAGGATCGATGATTTCATAAATACCAATGGATGTCAGTACACTCAGCCACTGGCAGATAAAAAAAGTTCCCAAAAACACCTTGTGAATATGCTCCTTTTCCTCGGAGACACCCAGGTTTCCAACGCTGGCCAATATTCCCTGATACACCTGTTGGATTACGTCTTTTAAAGAACCAATAATCATGTAATAGTTGGAATACTTTCCTACCGCTACGATTCCCACAAAGGCAGAAAGCAAAAGATTGTCCGTGTTGCTGACCACCACATTTCCGATTTTGTGCATCAGCATGGCTTTGATATTCTTTCGAATCTCATCCCTTTGTTCCTTGGGCAAAGGGCGCACCTCTTTTTCTTTTAAATAGGGATAGTGGGCATCCGCCTGCCTGGAAACCAAAACGTTGGTAATCAATGTAGAAATCAAAAGCAATGCGACATAAAGCACAAAGTTTTTGGTATAAAGAAGCACCAAAATCTGTGCCACATCTTTGATCATCCACCCCACGGTTTTATATAAAATCCCAATGTAGGAAAGCTGATGGGCGTCCAAAAGGGTCTTTTTGTAAATCAATAAATAACTAAAGACGCTGTTACACAAATACAGCAAATAAATCAGAAGTAAATGATCCACATTGGGCTGCTCTTTCATCAACACATCAAAAAAGGGAATCAACGCCAGACCAAATCCCAAAACGATCAGCGCCACCACATGATAGAATTTTTTAAAATACCTCATCAAAGACTTTTGTGTCTCTATATCTTTACTTTGAATCGGTCCGTACAAAGCATAGGTAATGGCGCCTCCCACTCCCAGCTCTGTCAAAGACAAAATATTGATAATGTCCGTAAAGAGTCCATCTACACCAACGTACTCTTCACTTAGGGTATGGGTAAAAACAATACGAAGCAAAAACCCCATAATCATGGCAGCAAAACGAGACACTACCGCTACGGTAGTGTTCTTTGCTGAATATTCAGTTCTGCTTCTTTGTTGTTCCATGTTGTTACCTTTGTGTTACCGTCATTTGTCCCAGACAGTAACCGTATTCTGTTGCTTCAGCGTTGTTGGCAAAGACGATATTCTCTCCTGTAACGCTGTCTTTCATAGCATAATAAACTTCATAATATCCGTTTTCCAAATCAGAAAAATCCAATTTTCCGGAAAGATGTACCTCTTCTCCCGGAGCCCAACTACGATTGTCTCCATCGATGGAAATCTGTGTCGTCTCCTTGGTATTGGTTCGCACAAAGGTTAGGTAGGAGGCGAACCGTTTATAGGCCGGCGCAAATCCGGTGTTTTCCACGGTAATGTCATACGTTGCCTTTTGTCCGGAGAAGCTCAACCCCGAAAAATCAGAACCGGTAAATACATAGCGGTAACCCAAATGTCTTCCAATATAGTTCAAGCCGTTTTCCCCGTTGTACTGGGATTTATTCCACTTGTCCAAAACCTCTGGATCATAGTCCATATTCAAATAAGACACTCGCATTTCCCCTAAGGCGGAAACCGCATTTTCTATGTCATTATACTCGTTATCCAAAATGACTTCCCCACCGTTGGGAACATATAAACAAAGCTGGTTTTGGAAGGAAATTTCCTCCTGACGATTTCCCTTTCCGGTGTAGTTTGTAATCTGGGCAAAGGAAGCATTTTCATCATAGGTTCCCATATCTGTAACGGAGCCTAGCATGCCGTCATCAAAAAGGGATAGGCGGCTTTTTGCACTGCTTAAATAAGCTTCATCCTTTCCTAAAGGAGAAAGAGATGTAGTAAGTTGTCGCCAGATTTCCGGAGTCCGAACTGCCATAAAAACAGAAGAATCCAAATCGTGACTCAGCACTCCAAATAACGTTACAAAATCCGTTCGGTTAGAAAAGGCAGAAGAATGCATTTCTCCCCAATCCCCTACAAACAATCCCTGACAGATATAAATGGAATTCTTGTAGTCATTCATGTAAGGAATCACCTGCTTCATGTGGGTGCAAACCTGTTCCACATTTTTCGGCTCTGTTTCCTTTGCCTCTCCGGAAAAATCATATAAAAACCGGACAATCATTTGTACATCCCGTTTGCTCCAGGTAGCAAAGATTCCATCCAATTCCTCCAAGGCCTCCGAAGAGATTTCCTCGTTAGCAAACTGGGAAAGGTTGATTTCCAAAAGTACCAAAGAGCACTGTCCGTCCAATTGATACACATCGCTTTTTGCTTTGGTGTCCCCATTTTTTGACAAAGTGTAACCAAAAATTTCATACCAGCCGCAGTAAGGATTTCTTACAAAGGAATTGGACTCTGACATTTCACTGGGCACATAGATAATCTTTCGCATTTTGGGATAAATCAATCCAAAAAAGATACCGAAAGAAAGCCCAAGGAGCACAAGACATCCAAAGGCTGTTCTTCTTTTTTTCTTTTTGAATTGTTTTTCCCCGGTATTTTCTGTCATTTCACTTCCCATAATTTTGCAAATGGTATTTTATCCTCTTTTCGTAATCCGCTGTTGGAAAAATGGATAGGCATCTTATCAAAGCTTCGATACAATGCCAACGTAGAATTCTTTAAGCCGGATATATCTCTTCCCAAATCAATGACAATTTCATCTGCTTTGGTAGGTAAAATACTGCTGCCGTCAAAGGAGCATTTATACGCCTTATCGTTCATAACAATTTCCATAGTCAAATCATAGGGACACACACCGGCGCCTAAGTTCAAAATAGAAATCTTCAAATAGGTATGTTTCCCTGAAGAAGAGGCATTGATGTCCGTAATCAAAAAGCGATAGCCCAACCGGCGCATCACTTCGTCCAACACCCCTGCTTCTTCCCACTGTTTCAAAGCATTTTGATCGTACTGAGAATTCAAATAGGACAAATGATAACGGTCCATATCTTCCAAAATCCGTCCATCTCCAAAAAGAACTTCCCCACCCATGGGACAATGACGGTTGGACAAAAACATATCCATCTCCTCATCCTTTCGTCCCTGTGAGAAGGTGGACATATCCGTATCGGAACCATAAATAGCATCATCAAAAAGACAAAGCTTTTCATCTTTTCCTCTGGCATCCTCCACTAAAGCCAACTGCTTGATGGTGCGAAGGGCCAAAAACACCTCTTTTCCAAAGAGACTTCGAAATTCATCGTAAAGCTTTAATATACTTAAATCCGTTACATATCTGGAAGAGTGCATCTCTCCCCAGCTTCCCACAAAAAGTCCCTGGTACAAAAGGATTTCTTTCCCGTAGGGCTTCACTACCTGGGAAACCTGATTCATATGAGAAAGAATCTGTTTTAAGGATAACGGTTCTTTTTCAAAGGCTTTCCCCTCAAAATCATAGGCGAAGCGAAGAATCATATCTTTTTTATTTCTATGGAAAAAATCCAAAATCTGTTCCAGATGAAAAATACCTTCATGGGAAATCTCCCGATTACTGTAAAAGGACAAATCCACTTCTAACAGACATAGTCGTTCTGCATCAACAATAACAGAAGAAAGTAACGTCTCGTCCACCTCATCCTCAAGGTGGAAAAGATAAGGTCGATACCACCCCATGCCGGGATTTATCACCGGATATTTGGATTCTTTAAATTTCTGTCGTGTAGTTTTCTCTTTTCGTCTCCCAAACAACATTTTTCTCCCCTATTCCTTCATCAATCTTAAGCACTTTAATTCGAACATAAATGCCTAGCATAGATAAAAACAACCAACACATATACACCAAAGGCATCAAACCGCAATGCATGCTTTTGCCATATTCCCGCTCGTGCATATCCGCAGGTATTTCTTTCACTTTAAATTTTAACAGAATCATCTGCATAATCATATTGGCATCCGGATATCTGTCATCAAAATTTCCGTATTTTGAATAGTATAAAAACGCAGGAAAGGAAAATCCCTGCAATCCGGAAGTCGGATCCGTGATTCTTTGTCCGGTCACCCGCTTAATAATTCTACGAAACATAAAAATAGCTAGCTTTTTTATACCGGCAGTATGATAAGAACCTGAGCAGTCCTAATATCTTGAGTCCACCACAATGTCGGGATATCTTCCATCTTCGTCTTTGGTTTTTAAGGCTTCTAAAATTTTGGGAACATTGGTTACGTCATGCTGTCCGTCTGCATCCATTTGGATAACGTAACGATAGCCTCTTCTTACCGCATATTTGTAGCCCAACTGAACCGCTGCACCATAGCCCAAATTAAAGACATGGGTTACCAGCTTACAGTTTTCTTTTTTTACAATGTAATTAGTATTGTCCTTAGACGCATCGTTCATTACCAGTATATCAGCAAAATCCGTGATATGTCCTTCGTTTAAATCCCTAAGCACCGTAGCAATGGTCTGTTCCTCATTGTAGGCAGGAATAATAATCAATACTTCTTTTTTCATTTTGTCATTCCTCGAGTAAATCTAAAAGTAATCGGAGGCTATTCTCCTTTTTTGAAAGCCCTTCTTTTTTGTTTGATTCTTCCATTTGCTTTCTTAACTCTTCGTTTTTATAAAGAGAAAGAATCGCATCTTCCAAATCCTGTTTCTCCAATTTGCAAACCAATCCGTTTTTCATTTCTTCCACCTGAGCACGGTTTCCGCTGACATCGGAAACCACCAAAGCTTTCCCCAAGGTCTTTGCCTCGGAAATCGCCAAGCTTTTTCCTTCAAACCGGGTGGCATGTACATACAAATCGCAGGCTTTAAAATAGGGATAGGGATTTTTCTTTGCTCCTAAAAGAATAAAATCATCTTCTAAGTGATAGTTTGCAATCATATCCGTCAAAGGTTTTTTCATGGGACCATCTCCCACCACATACCACTTTATAGGATACCCCTTTTCTTTTAACTCAGCCAACGTTTCAATAGCCAAATCATATCCTTTTTGGGGATGCAATCTTCCCACCGTAAGTAAGCAAAAGCTATTGGCATCCAACTCCTTTGCCTCCTCTATCTCACTGAGTCTTTGGATTTTTTTCACATCCAAAAGATTTTCAAATTCCAAGGCCTTTTTTTCACACTCCGGATGAAGCTTTAAAAAAGCCTCCCTCACTTCCGAGGAAACACAAAACACCCGGTCCATTGCGTCGTAACAGGCCTTATCCAAGGCTTTGGAATATCCTGCCAGCTTCATATCCACATGAACCCAGGCTACCTTCTTTTTCGCCTTTACATAATTGGCCACATAATAGGTGGAAGCCCCTTCCAAGTAGGCCACAGCCAAATCAAACTCTATTGAAAAACGTTTCGCTCCTGTAGCAACGGCAGGCCAAAGAAGTTTGTCCCACTGCACCTTTCCCTGTCGTCGCATGGTTTTGTAGTTCGAAAGAAAGTCCGGCAGATTCTTCACACCACTTCCATGGCGAAGAAAAGAAGTCATCACTTCCTTTGTCATATGACCCTCTCCCTCCCTGCTTAATACCGGCAAAGGAGAAAGATTTTTGTTTAGTACATGAACGTATTCCGGAACATCGTAAATCAACTCACCCTGATTTAGCATCACATATAAATAGAGTTCGTATTGATTCCGGTCAAAATAGGGAAACATATTTAAAAGGGCGTTTTCCGCCCCTGCCTGTCCCAAGGTGTTAATCACAAACAGTATCTTTTTCTTCATCGCAATCTTCCAGTTTTTTTACTCGTTTTAATATCATTTCATTTTCCTGATTCAACAAAGAAACCTGCATAGCAAGTTCCTGATTCTTTTTGTTTAAAACCGACATAGATGCACTGACCACAAACAAAATAATGGCAGAAACTGAAAGTGCCGCTGTCAAAGGAATAAAAATCTTTATTCCCACTTCACCGATTTTTACATCCCAGAAAGGAAGCAATCCTACCACGATTTCCAAAATCGATGCCACTACCCAGACCAATGCCAGATCTTCATAGATTCGTTTTTTCACATAAAACGTAAAGTTTAATACCAATAGTAAGATTCCTGTTCCAATAAACATGGAACGGATCAATTCCACACTAATCATTTTTCTACCTTT
>JAEEGH010023664.1_pt1 | contig 12471 bp, 12 predicted proteins | sample 9134181 | NCBI WGS metagenome assembly JAEEGH01 (sample SAMN16246544, study PRJNA631951) | gut metagenome | biome: gut microbiome; feature: rumen; material: DP-attached | host: Bos | place: Iran: Karaj | collected 2018-10
TCTGCAAATTCAAGCACGTCAAACCCTTCTTTTGAAAGAGCCGTGCGGACAGCAAGACGGACATTCTTTTCGTCATCAACTAAAGCTACAGTCATGACTCAATTAAATCAGCATGTTCCTTTTTTTTCAAGCTTGACCAGTCAATTTTGCTCGTCATGAACATTATTACGGCAAGAACCACGAATGCAAAGATTGAGCCCATCAAGAGCGCATAATCTTCTGACTGAAGGCAGCCGAGCAGATAGCCGTAAAGCACGATGAAAATGCCCGCCATAACTGCACCAAGCCTGTATTTTCTGGTGACAAGCGCCGTATAAAGCGAGACAAGAATGCCTGAACCGGCCGCACCGATAATGTACGAAGCAAAAAAGTTCATGTGTTCCGAAAGCGAAAGCAGCAGCAAAAAGAACAGCACGCTTGCCGCACCGCAAAGCAGATAGTTCACAGGGTGAAGATTTACCGAAGCAAAAATTTCGAACATGAAAAGCACGATGAACGGAACGATTATGAACAAAAACGCATAAGTATTTGCGCGGTTAAGCTTTGTATAAAGGTTTACAGGCTGAACAAAATCAAAGCCAATCAAATGAGAGCCGTCGCCTGCGTCAAACGGAATGTTCCACTTTGCAGAAAAGCCGCTGTCGCTCAAGTTCCGTTCATCTGGCAAATAAGAATAACCTGTAAAGCCCGGCGACGCCCAGTCGCCGCTTATAGCCAGCGTAGTGCTTGAGGAATTGAGCCTGAAATCAACATTTTCTGCGCCCCTTATTTTGAGCGAAGCTTCAATTTTGTAGTCGCCTTCAGGGTTTTCAAGATTGCAGCAAATTCCCTGATGCTTGTAATAAGTTCCGTCAGACGAACCGTTCACGCTGAAAACAGGACGTTCCATAACGCTTTTGTCAGAAATCTTGTATACCAGATATGCCTGTTCCGGATGATAGTCTTTTTCCTTAGAATCTGCCGGAATCTCAACATTCTTGAAACTTGCGCTTATATCAAGCGTACCTGTAAACACCGGCGAAGAATAAATGCCCACCGTCCGTTTTTCGGTTGCAAAAGTGAAATCATAGTCCGAAGATTCCGGGTAAATATAAAATACGCGCTCTCCGTTTTCCGCTTTTTTATTTTTACGCTCGCCATAATAATCAATATCATAAATCTCATAAGGAACTGCAATCACAAAGCCTTCAGAAGAGAAGCTGCCGCCTGCAGAAGCATTAATATTGGCTACCGCATCATTAAAGACATTTCTTCTGTCATTGATTTTTGAACCGATTAACACGTTTGCCAGAAGCAGCAGCAGAACCACCGCACCAATAAAAGCTAATTTTGAAACAATTGTCTTGTTTTTCATAAAAATCTCCCGAAAATCATATTTTTTTTGTTTGTTTGATGATTTTCTATAAGAGAATCTTATAAATGAATTATGTCAAAATTATGGCGGAAATGTGTTATTTTCTTGTGCTTTTTAATGGAATTGAAAAGCTGAATTTTGCGCCGCCAAGCTTTGCACTTTCAGAGACAAGCACCTCGCCTTCAAGAGAATCTGCAATAGCCTTTACGATTGAAAGCCCAAGCCCGGTGTGCGAAAAATCGCTGTTCTGCGATTCAGCCCGTTCTGAATAGAAGCGCTCAAAAATTTTTGCAGCCGCTTCGCCGCTCACGCCTTTTCCGTTATCTTCCACAGAAAAGCAGAAAGAATCCTTTTGCAAAACTGAAGAAACGAAAATTTCAGTGCCGAAACTCATTGCATTGTCTATAAGGTTTTCTGCCACGCGGTCAAAATAGTCTTGCGGCAGCGGCAAATTGATTTCATCTTTATTTGATGAAAATTTGACATTTACGGCCGGGTATTTCTTTTTGAGACGGTCGATTATGTGATTGGTGCAGCTGTTCACCGGCACAGGCGCAAGCTCATCGCCTTCAGCCGTGCCTGCGTCAATTTTTGAAATGTTCCGCACGCCGTTCAGCAAAGTCTGCAAATGAGAAACCTCATCAACAATTGCAGACGCAAGCTCCGATTTTTCTGTTTCAGACAAGCTGCCGCTGCCGAGCAGCTCCGCCGAAGTTCTTATTGCCGTTAGCGGGTTCTTGAATTCATGCGCAATGTCAGAAGAAAAGGCCTGGCTGAATTTGATGCGCCTGTTAAGCCGCCCGATAAGCGAAGTAAACGAGCGCGAAAGCCCGCCGATTTCGTCGTGGCGCTTTTTGCCTGTAAAGTCTGTAAAGAAGATTCTGCCCTTTTTGTCTGCACATTCCGCAGTCTGCCTTGCAAGCTTTCTTAGTGGATAAGAAATTCTGAAAGCAAGAAAAACGGCGATTAAGATGACAACTATCAGCGAGCGCAAGAATATTTTGCCCAAATCAAGGCGCAATTCATACAAATTCTGAAGAATCTTATAAGTTGATCTGTTCACAAGCACTACGCCGCAGACTTTTTCATTTTTAATGACTGGAATTGCCGAATAAAGCGTAACGCTCACCTGCCCGCCGGAAGAAATTCGCGTAACCGCGCCGTATTTTCCGTCTAAAGCAGCTTTTACTTCTTCGCCGTCAAAGACAGACTTGCCTGTGTAAAAATCAGCAGATTCATAAGGCATGGCCGGCGCTTTGAAATACCGTCGATGAACGCGGATTGGAAAAGAGAAAAGCCGGTAAACAAAAGACTGGTTCGCCGGCTTAAGCAGCTCATCATCATTTCCGGCATAGCGCACGGAATTTGAAGCAGCGCCTGAAGCGGCTTGCTCAGCCGTTCCATCATTTTCAGGAACGGCGCTCGAATCGGCTAAAAGCATTCCGTTTTCATCCAGAACGCGGATTCTCGAATCGAAGCGGCCGTTCATGTTCTTGAGAAAAGCGGCTGCAAAGTCTTTATTGATTGATTCATCGTTGTCTGTTGCAAGCGCAGCAGAGACAAGCCGCCCCTGCTGAACGTTTGAGCTTTCCATCATTGCAAGCTGCTGCTTCTCATAAGTCTTGAGCGCCATCGTAATTGCAACCGGAATAAACGCAACAATTATAAGAAAAATCGAAATCTGAAGGCTTATGCTTAAGTTGAACTTCTTCATGCTATAAAAGCTATATCATAATTCAAAGTAAAAAAGAAGCCCTGAAATACCAGTTGTCGCAATAATCTGCCACTTGTCACTGGAAAAAACACCTGCAAAATAAAGCCTGCTATACTGGCTTTGCAATCAGGGAGATTCAAGTTATAGTTTATCTATAAAGCTTTAATACCCTGCACTTGCAAAACCTGACAAAAGGAGAATTTGTTGCGCACAGAAATTAAAATCGAAAAATGCGGAAAACCTTTCTGTGTTATTCACGCAGAAACTGAAACCTCCGGTATTACTGCGGTCGCCGAGAAAATCCGCAGAATGGATGAAACCGGCAGAATGACGGTAATATCCGGCTGGGACGGTGATTACTGCATTCAAGTCAGGCAGGGCGATATTTTCAGAATCTACAGCATGAACAAAAAAGTTTATGTTGAAACTGAAAAAGAGACTCTGCTTTTGAAAATGAGGCTCTATGAATTTGAACAGCTTGCCGAAAGCTGCGGCTGGACAGACTTCATAAGAATTTCGAATACGGATATTGCAAATTTTTCAAAAGTAACTGCACTGGACATGTCAATAACAGGTGTTGTCCGCATAAACTTTACAGACGGAAAAACTGCAATAGTTTCAAGAAGATATATGACAAAGATTAAGAGCCAGCTGAATATGGTTCACAAACAGGAGTAGTACTATGTTGAAGGAAATAATTAAAAGAGCATCTTTAGGATTTATGATTGGTGTATTTATTGGTGAAACAATTCTGATTTTTGAGTCACTTTTAGCAGGTAATGGAAATTTTTATCCTATTTCTGCTTATCTTAGTGCACATACAAACACAGAACTGAATGCTGTAATTATCCAGTACTTTCTGTTCGGAATAATTGGAATAACGTTTGCTTCATCTACAGTTATTTTTGAGCTTGACAACTGGAGTCTTCTTGCACAGACAGTGCTTCATTTTGTCATTACTTCGGTTGTAATGTATATTTCCGGTTTTTTATGCGGCTGGTTCCCACACACCACAAGAAGCACAATCTTATGGTTTGTTATTTTCATCATAATTTATGTGATAATGTGGATAAGTTTCACCATTTATTACAGGAAAAAAACAGAATCAATCAATGAAAGCTTAAAGAAACAGGCATAAACAGTTTTTACAATGCCATTACGTATATCTGGCAGGGGTTAAGCTCATCCCAAAGCTCAGGCATAACTTCAAATTCTTTAAAGCCCAGACTGCGGTAAAACAGGTTTGTCTTGTCATAACATTCGTACATGCCTAACTTGACTGTTTTTACCTGAATGAATGAATATCCTGAAGCGGCGGCAATTTTTTTCGCTGCTTCACATAGAGCGCGCCCTATGCCTTTGCGGTGATATTCAGACAGCACGCCTAAAACAGCAATTTCAACTGTATCTTTTCCGGTTTCTTTAAGGCAGATAAAACCGTGCGGCTCTTTGCCTTCAATGTCAGCAAGCATAATCTGACTGCCGCTGTCTGCAATTAAATGCTCGCGTCCTTCCGGATTTTCAAACCAGACGGTCAGCTGTTCAAGCACAGTACGCGCAATTTTTTGTTTTTGGGTGCTGTCTGTTATCTGTTTAATCATTAATTGCTCTTGTTTTTGTCCTGAATTATCAGGCGGCGCAAGGCTTCAACACCGACTGTAATTGCAAGCTCGGTGTCGTGTGCCTGCTTGTTGGGCAAGCCTTTCTTGGCGCGCTCTTGGTTTGCAACAACCAGGAAGCATGAACCGACACGCACGCGCAAAAACTGACCGGCGATGAAGAGCGCGGCGCTTTCCATTTCTGAAGCAAGGCAGCCCATTCTTAGCCACGCCTGCCACTTGTTTTCAAGCTCGTAACTTACAGGCATAACTTCTGGTTCGTGCTGACCGAAAAATGAATCTTTGCACTGAACAACGCCTGTATGGTGCGGCGCTTTAAGTTCTGTTGCGGCTTCAACAAGAGCATTAACGCAGTCAAGGTTTGCAACTGCCGGATATTCGATTGGCGCAAACTCGCGGCTTGTGCCTTCCATGCGGACAGCACCAGTAGCAATTACGATGTCGCCGCCAAGCACGTCTTCCTGCATGCCGCCGCAAGTGCCCACGCGGATGAATGTGTGTGCGCCGCACTTTGCAAGCTCGTCTATGGCGATTGCAGCAGACGGACCGCCGATGCCGGTTGATGTAACGCTGACCGGCACACCTTCGAGCGTGCCGGTGTAAGTCGTGTATTCGCGCACATCGGCTACAAGCTTTGGATTGTCAAAATGGGCGGCAATCTTTTCGCAGCGTTTCGGGTCGCCCGGCATGATGACGTATTTTCCGATGTCGGCCGGACCGACGCCAGTGTGATACTGCTTTCCAGAACCTTCTGTGTAGTCTACCATAGTCTTGCTCCTTTTGTGTATGTCATTCCCCGGCTTGACCAGGGAATCTTGCTCAAAAGCTTTTCGGGTCAAGCCCGAAAATGACGAATTATTGCTAATAATGCAAAACTCGAAATTAAGGCTAATTAATCAGTAAAGATTGTCTGGTCAAGCCAGACAATGACACTAGCCTCTATAAAAGTTAATCAGACAGCCTGCCAAGATAATCTTGCGCTCGTCGTCGGTAAGATCGCCGACAGAAAGCTCAAATTCATTTACTGTGTCGTTTTTCTTTATAGCATAAGCCTTTATAGACGGCAACTTTTCTTGAATCATCTTCTTTACGCCCGGCAGGAACACATAATCATCGTTGCTGAACGGAAGATTCTTGTCGCCGTCTTTATAGATGAACGGAAGCATACCCCAGTTGATGAGGTTCGAGCGGTAGCGTTTTGTTGCATATTCGTTTGCAATGTTTGCGCTTGCACCAAGAACACGCTGACAAGAAGCAGCCTGTTCGCGGGCTGAACCGTCGCCCGGCTTTACGGCAAAAATCGAAGAACCTGTCTGTGCGCTTTCCGCAAGCTTTGCAAGACCGGCATCTTTCTTGGCAAGAACGGCGATTGCAGCTTTGATTTCAGCTTTTATTTCGTCTGAAAGGTCGCGCACAGCCTTTGCCCTGCCAACATAAGCCGGGTCTTTGCGGCTCAATGTGAATTCTGCAAGACCGAGCGGATTTGAGCGGAACGATGAAGTTTCGCCTGACGGAATGAGCTCGTCTGTTGTTGTAACAGGGTCGTGAATCTCTGAAACGATTTTCACAAGCAGGTTTTCGCCGAGCACTTTCTGCTCCGGCCAGTCCTTGATATTCGGGCCGAACTGAATCTCAACTTCTGGGTGCGCAACGCCTTTTGAGTCGTATACGCGGTTTTCGTAGATTGTCTTGTCAAAGAAGTATTTCTTGCTGCTGAAATTCGCGTCAAAATCAGTTGCAGCCGTGAGAAAGCCTTTGTTCGCGGCAGTTGCAGCGATTGAACGTGCGTCCATAAGCGCAACGCTTGAAAGCTGTCCGTTCTGAATCTTTGAGCCTTCGCGGTTCGGGAAATTTCTTGTTGAGTGGCGGATGCTGAATGCGCCGTTTGCAGGTGTGTCGCCAGCACCGAAGCATGGGCCGCAGAAAGCAGTTTTTACGATTGCGCCGGCATCAATCAACGCACTGAATGCGCCGTTTTCCATGAGAGCCTTGTACACTGGCATAGAAGCCGGGTAAACATTGAGCAGGAACTTGCCGTTGCCGGTGTCTTTTCCCTTGAGAATGTCTGCCGCAGCGCAGATGTTTTCATAGCCGCCGCCTGCGCAACCAGCGATTACACCCTGATCAACGTAAAGCTTGCCGTTGATAACCTTATTTTTAAGTGAAAAGCTCACCTTATCGCCGAATGAAACTTTGGCGCGCTTTTCAGTCTCGTCAAGAATATCCATAAGATTCTTGTTCACTTCTTCGATTGTATAAGCGCAGCTCGGGTGGAACGGCATCGCAATCATCGGGCGAATTTCTGCCAAATCGATTTCGATTGCGCCGTCGTAATATGCACCTTCCTGCGGGTTGATTTCTTTATAAGCCTGAGGTCTGCCGTGAATGGTGTACCATTCTTCAACTTTGCTGTCAGTTTTCCAAATCGAAGAAAGACATGTCGTTTCGGTTGTCATTACATCAATGCCGATGCGGAAATCAGCTGAAAGATTTGCAACGCCTGGGCCGATGAATTCCATGACCTTGTTTTTTACATAGCCGTTGTCGAAAACAGCCTTGATTATTGCCAAAGCCACATCCTGCGGGCCGACACCGGCGGCAGGTGTGCCAGTCAGATAAACAGCAACAACACCTGGATAAGCAACATCGTAAGTCTTGTTCAAAAGCTGTTTTGCAAGCTCGCCGCCGCCCTCGCCTATTGCCATTGTGCCGAGCGCGCCGTAGCGTGTGTGGCTGTCTGAGCCGAGAATCATCGCGCCGCATTCAGCAAGCATTTCGCGCGCAAACTGATGAATTACAGCCTGATGCGGCGGAACGTAGATGCCGCCGTATTTTTGCGCACAAGTCAGACCGAACATGTGGTCGTCTTCGTTGATTGTTCCGCCGACCGCGCAGAGCGAGTTGTGGCAGTTTGTCAAAACATAAGGGATAGGAAATTTTTCCAAACCAGAAGCGCGCGCCGTCTGGATAATTCCGACATAAGTAATATCGTGCGACGTGATTTTATCGAATTTGATTTTCAGTTTTGATTCGTCGCCTGAAGTGTTATGCTTCTGCAAGATTGAATATGCCATTGTCTTTTTGGCACCGTCGGCAGAATTTGCGCCTGTTTCAGAAAGCTTGCCGTTTACAAGGTAAGCACCCTTTTCCCAAAGTTTCATACTGTTTCTCCAAGGATTCGTTTATATTTTGTTGATTGCTGAAATTATACCGAATTTGTGCAAATGAAAAAAGGGGGCAAAACGATATTATTAAGTTCAATTCTGAGTTTTCAAAAATTGAAAGATTGCCGTGTCACGCACGGCAATGACACTTATTCTACAAAAGCCGGCATTTGCCCCATTATCTGCAAAATGTGATACAATAGCTTTATGTTACCAACTGAAGATGAAGCGTTGAAAGAGCTTGAAATTGCGGGCAAGCTCAACCCCGGGCCGTGGGTGAAACATTCGATAAACGCAGGAATTGCCGCCAGAAACATTGCGGAAAAAGTGCCCGGCATGAATTCTGATAAAGCGTATGTGCTCGGGCTGCTGCACGACATCGGGCGGCGCGTCGGCGTTGTTGATATTCCGACACATGTTTACGAAGGCTACAAATATTGCATGTCAAAAGGCTGGGATGAAGCCGCCAAAATTTGCATGACGCATTCTTACCTGCTGATGAAAGACGAATTCAGCTATGAACCTGAAACAGAGCAAGAAAAAGCGATAAAATCGTTTATTATGGGCTGCCAAGCCGACGACTACGACAGGCTTATTCAGCTGTGCGACTCACTCGCCGTTGATTACGGCTTTGTCATTTTGGAAAAACGCTTCGTCGATGTGACACGGCGCTACGGCATAATGGAAGGCTACATAAAAGGCTGGGAAGTAGCTTTTGCCATAAAAGAAGACTTTGAAAGCAGAATGGGCTGTTCGATTTACGACGTTCTGCCCGACATAGGCAAAACCACGCTGCTCACGCCCAAACCCTGGCAGCCAAAATAAAAGGAAAAAACATGAACAGATATGCCGCGTTTCTGCACGAATAAACATAAGCGGAAAAAACAAAATCAGCATGGGCGAGTTAAAGGCGCAATTTGAAGCTTTGGACTTTTCTCAAGTGCGCACAAATTTGAACAGCGGAAACGTCGTATTCTCTTGCGACGCTGCGGCAACAGCAGAAGCTTCAGACAGTGGAATGTATCAATGGCTCGAAGCCTGACAATAAGTTTTTAAACTAATTCTTTATTTACAGCAGCAGCACACAAAAATATAATAGATGAAATACTCCGCAAAAAACGGCTTTTAGCAAAAATGTGCGGGCAATTTATAAGGACTGTAAAAAGAAAATGCTTAAAAAACTGATTATCAGACCCGAAAGGCCTGAAGACTATAAAGACACAGAATTAATGACCATGCGGAGCTTCTGGAACAAGTATTTTCCGGGCTGTGTTGAACACAATATGCTCAGAGTCATAAGAGCGTCAGCAGACTATCTGCCTGAAATAAGCCGTATTGCCGAGGTTGACGGAAAAATTGCAGGAGCTGTTTATTATACAAAAGCCTGGATTACAGACGCCCCGGATATTGACGGCAAAGCTGACACCCGCAGAAAAGAAGTTGCAATGCTCGGGCCGCTGGCAGTTGAACCTACTCTAGAAGGAAATGACATAGGCGGTGCTTTGCTCCGCGAAACTATACAGCTTGCCAAAAACGCCGGAATTGCCGGAATCATTCTTGCCGGAGAACCAGACTATTATCCTAAGTTTGGCTTTAAACGCTGTGCAGAGTTCGGTATAACTGACGGCGAAGGCAATAGTTACGACGCGTATATGTGCTTACCGCTTAACAATGATTTTGCTTCGTTCAAGGGGCATTTTGTCGAAAGCGCAGATTTTGCAAAGATTGCAGACCAAGGCGCGCTCGAAAAAATCAGCAGAGAATTTCCGTCTTACCGCAAAGTCAAGGTTCAGGAAAGCTTTATGCAGATTTTTAAAGAACATCTCGGGGTTGTAGAATCTGTAAAAGATGACGTGTATATGGTGCGCTATTGGGAGCTTCTTATTCCGTGCCGCCTTGGTGCCAGCATAACAGAGAAACCCATAGCCGGAAGCGATGTCCAATTTGACTGGAATCACAAAGCAGACGGTGAATCAAAAATAACCAGGCTTATCAAGAATCTGCTTTAACAAAGGACCGGATATGGAAAACAAATTTGAAATTTGGAATAAAAATAGCAGCGGAATTCTCCTGGAAGAGCCGCTCTTATTAAGTGCCTGCAAAGCCGGTCTGTTCGGGTCTGTTTTCTATTATTCTGAAGGCTGCGTCTGCAAAGCTTTATTCACATATTTATGCGGAAAACCGGACGGGCGTTTTTTTGAAGAACATCCGGAATTGTTTTATGGCAACTGGCTTGTATGCATGAGCACTGAATGGGAAAGTTTTATCAAAACGCAGCACATCCAGGTTGCTTTCCGCCGGGAACTTATGTCGCCTCTTTGCACAGAATCCCAAAAGCAGTTAAAGCCGTTACCTGAAGGCTACAGCATAAGTCCGTTTACACAAGAGATTTTTGAAGCACATCCTTTTGATCATGGAAAAAACTACAAAGATTTTCTGGATTTTTCAAAAACTGGTGTTGGAGCTGCGGTACTTTACAGCGGCAAAGTTGTTGCAGCAGCTTCAAGTTTTCTGACTTATAACGGTCATGTAGAGCTTGATATTTCTACAGAACCTGAACACCAAAAACGCGGGCTTGCAGACCACTGTACCGCAGAAGTTATGCGCCAGTGCTGCAAAAAGAAGCTGACAATGCATTGGGATGCGCAGAACCCGATATCTGCAAGCCTTGCAAAAAGCCATGGTTTTCATACATCTACGGAATATGCTGTCTATTGTTTGTAAAGCCGGACAACGGGAAATAACGGAAGGAAAAAGGAAAAAATGCTTAAATTAAAGAGACTATATATAGAAGATAAAGAAGCTATTACAAATGTGTTTACCGGCGTCTTTACAAAAGAGCCGTGGAATGATGACTGGTCTGACAAGAATCAGCTTGATATGTATATTACAGACCTTACCGGGCAGGGCTACTCTTTGACCTACGGATTGTACGATGACGAAGAGCTGATTGGAATTTCTATGGGCTATATAAAGCACTGGTATTCGGGAACAGAATATATAATCAACGAATTCTGTGTAAAAACCGAACGGCAGGGCTCAGGGACTGGAAGTTTCTTTATTGCTGAAATTGAAAAAGCAATTAAAGAACTTGGGCTGAAGCAGATTTTCCTTCTGACAGATTCAAATGTGCCGGCTTATCATTTTTATAAGAAAAATGGATTTGTAGAGTGTACTACAAATGTAGCTTTTTCAAAGATGATATAATGGAGAACAATATGGAACTTAAAAAACTGTCTGAACATATATGGTACATGCCGTTTGAATCAGAAAGAGACCGTCCGAATCTTGGATATGTAAAAGGTGACAGCTGGAGCTTAGCTATAGATGCAGGACATTCTGATAATCATGTAAAGGAATTCTATGCGCTTTTGAAAGCTGCGGGGCTGCCTCTGCCCTCGCTCACGGTTCTTACTCACTGGCACTGGGATCACACATTCGGAATGCATGCCGTAAACGGACTGACTCTTGCAAATGAAAAGACAAATAAGCATCTGCTTGAATGCAGGCAGAAAATTGAAGCAAACGGCACAAGCGGATTCCTTGCCATTGATGAAAGCGTCAGAAAAGAATATGCAGGCGGTAAGAAAGTGGTTGTGACTTTGGCTGACATGCTGTTTTCCGGTGAAATGACACTTGACCTCGGAAACTGCAAAGTTCAGGTTATACAGTCTGAAGCGCCTCATACCGATGATTCTACTCTTGTTTATATAGCTGAAGACAAGGTGCTCTTTCTTGGAGATTCCCCATACGATGAGTTCAAGACTGGAGAAAAAGACGCTTCACGCTGTCAGAAGCTTGCAGACAGAATCAGGGCAATCAATCCGGAAACCTGTGTAGAAGGACATTGGGAGCCGGTTGAAACAGATGATACGCTTAATGATTTGCTGAATTTTTAATGGAGGAACTATGAAAATTACAACAAAACAATTTCAATTATTATCAGATATAAATCTCGTATGGGATTTTCTTGTAGACACTTATGACTGGAAAAATGCCAGCGGAAGGCCGGCGCCTTTTTTTGAATATGCGCTTACTGCCACCTGGATGGATTCGTCATATTCTTTTCTGGACCGCTTCTGGTTCGACGGTGATAAGGTTGTTGCTTTTGCTTATTACGAAGCACCGGTAACAGACATTTATTTTAATGTGCGCAAAGGCTATGAATTTCTTGCAGATGAGTTGATTGATTATGCTATTACAAATATGCCTCACTTTGGCGGTGAACAGCAGTTTATCTTTTCGGATGGCCAGCAGTTCTTAAAAGATGCTGCTGCAAAACGCGGCTTTAAGCAGGTTTATGAATATGAGGACATGATTTTTGATTTTAAGAATGAACTGAATTATGAGCTGCCGGAAGGCTATCACTTTGTAGATCATAAGAATATTGACATCGTAAAATGTTCAAAGCTCTGCTGGTATGGCTTTGGTCATGGTGAGCGTGGTGAGTTTAGCGGCTGGGACAAATACGATGATTCTTTGGAATGGACTCCGGCAAAATCTCATAAAGACGGCTGGGCTTCTTTCATGTCACCAACTCCTCATGAAACTCCGCAGTACAATATCATCATTGCAGATGAGAACGAAGAATATGTCTGCTTCTCTGGAATGTGGTGGGTA
>JAEEGH010023666.1_pt1 | contig 12470 bp, 8 predicted proteins | sample 9134181 | NCBI WGS metagenome assembly JAEEGH01 (sample SAMN16246544, study PRJNA631951) | gut metagenome | biome: gut microbiome; feature: rumen; material: DP-attached | host: Bos | place: Iran: Karaj | collected 2018-10
ATTCATTTTTCCGCGAACAAAACATTCGGCGAAACGCTCATCGTTCACATAATTCTGCTCCTTCAGCTCCTCCAAAAGCTGTTCGGCATCCTGTCTGGGGATCCTCAGTTCTGCCAATTTACGCAACACCTCACGGCAGCTACGCTCTTGGAAAGCGCAGTATTTCAAAATTTTATCGGTAACATCCATAGTATGACTACCTTTTTATAGTCACCTTAACGTTGAAGAACAACTTTAGAAACGGTGCAGTGGTTGCCTGTCCACACTTTCACGAGATAAAGGCCTGACTCATAGTGCAGGGCAATGTCGGCACGGGCATTGCCGGTGCCTTGGATGGTGGCGAGAGTTTGTCCCATGAGGTTACAAACCTCAATTCTGTCGAACGGGACAGTCGACTCGACGGTCACTTTCTCGCGGGTGGGGTTCGGATAGAGACGAACCGTACCGTTTTCATACTGGGCGATGCCGACCACGCAGGAGGGGGTGGAGAGGCTGCTTTCGCCCACGATACAGACAGCTGTGACGGTGAAGCAGTTCTCACCATCCACTGTAGGCACCACCTTGGAGGTGCCAGTCACATACTCGGCGACAGCCTCGCCATTGCGATAGATGGAATAACTCTGGGCGGAGGATACGCTGTTCCATGACACCCGTGCAGAGCCTCCGGGGAGACTCACTGCGGAAACATTGGTGGGAACAGTGCTGCAGTCCACGCCGCAGTTGGGCGAGTTATGGAAGAATGCACCTGCAACGGGCGTGCCGGAAGAGGCATAGATCTGCATTCCCTGGCTGGTTTCAATCTGGAAGGAAATTTCGGCATCGTAGCTCGACTGTACAGGCGAACCCACAAAATAGTAATCGATGTTACCGGCCTCGCAGGTGTAAACCATGGCTGTGTCAAGCGAACCATCGTTCATGGTGATTTCGGCCAAGACCGTGTTGCCACGTTTCATCTGAATCTTCGCGCCATTCCAACCGTCACCATACTGGTCGTGCATGATGATACGAATGAAGCAGTTGCACGGGTCGGTGGTGAAGCTGCCGCTCTGCCATGCGCTGACATCGCTGTTGCCACAGTCGGACTGCAGGTAATAATAATAGGTAGTACCGCCATTAAGATAGTTGATGTGGAAAGTCCCGTTGGTGAAAACCGTATCCACCACATTGGCGTATGCATTGGGGTCAGCCAGCGGGGACTCCGACATCTTCAAATGCCAGGAGACGGGCGAAGCGTTGACGTTATCCCAAGTGAGCGTCGCCTCATTGCCGGTTACTCCGCTGACTGAGAGGTGCTGGGCCGGCCAGCAGTCGGGATGCTGCAAAATGGTCAGCTCGTCAACCAAGCAGTAGTTGAAATCGGAAACGCCGTTGTGACGGATGGCGACATAGCGATTGCTGCCCGTAAGGTTCGTGTTGTTGAAATCCACTGCGTGGAACGTCCACACCCCGGCGGGATCGGCATTGAAAGTCTCCACATGCTCAAAGGTGGCATAGTCGCCGGGATTGGCCATCACGCCGACCTCCAAACTGCCCGACAAGTTGGCATCTTCCACATAGAGATAAAAGGAGAGCGTCAAATTGTGAATCTCCTCGCCAATGGCAGGCGAGATGGCATAGGTCTGCATATTAGAACCCGTACAGAAGAGGAGACTGTTGTCTCCGTTAACAGAAGCAATATCTGATGCTGACGGGGTTACAGAAGACTGGTAGTATGAGGTGGCAGGACGGCTCCAGCAGGGCGGGAAAGCGTTGCTGCCCGTACCATAGTCGTCAAAGTTTTCATAATAGGGCAAATTATTGACGGTGCCGCAGCCTGTAGTAAAGGTCACGCCATGGCTCCAGTCGCTGAAGGTGTTGGTGGAGCAGGCTGAACGCACATAAATGTAATAAGATGTCAGCGGGCTGAGGTTCTGAAGATTATAAGTTGTTGAAGAACAAGAAATAGGTGTAGCTGCAGCAGGATTATTGAGAGGCACTTCCGAAACAACAAGCTGCCAGTTTGTGGCAGAACCCACCTCGGTCCAAGTGATAGTGGCGCTGTTGCCAGCGACATCGATGGCAGCAAGGTTGGCAGGGGCGATACAGCCAGATGCCGCACGCAGGTTCACCTCGTCAAGGTAGCAGTTGCGGCCTGCGCCGGAGGTGAAGAGGAAACCGACATAGACGGAAGTGTGGTTGCCGGCGGCGGGAATCATCACCTCATAGTCGGTCCAGCCCGAAAGGAGGGAATGGTAACGGGGTATCAGTCCCTGCGGAGCATCGTTCCACGTGGTACCATCGAACGAGTACTGGATCTGCACTCCCTCGTTGATGGCTTCCGGATTCTCGCTGCCATGATACCATTTAAAGTTGGCACACAGCACATTGGTGCCGGTGGTGGAGAGCTCGGGAGAAACCAGCCTCCCCTGCCGTCCGGCCTGATAGCTGCCGCTGGCCCATTGCGCCATGGCTTCGCCAGCAGCGGGCGACACGAAAGGATTCTGACCACTGGCCACAAAAGTCACCGTGGAGTTGCCCGACACCTGCTGGAAAGACCAACAAGCGGGCATCTCATTGTAGGTAAAACTCTCTTGAACAGGCAAAGAGGCGATGCCACAGGTGGTGGTGAAGATGGTGGAGCTCCATGCGCTGTAATCGCTGCCACACACCGACTGCACATAGAAATAATAAGTCGTATTGGGGGTTAAGGTGTTATAACTGACAGAGGGATTGTTGACCGTGGTAGGTGTAGTGCCCGAAAAATTGCTGATGGGAGTGGTGGAGCATAGCGTACGCCACTGGGTGGCATTACCGGCTTCGGTCCAGGTCAAAGTCGCCGACTGCGACCCCACATTGCTGGCCTGCACACTCACGGGGTTCAGACAGTCGGGCATCTCATCCACCACCACATTGTCGATATAGCTCATCGCATTGCCGCTGTGCTGGATAAGGATATAACGGCCGGTGCCCGTATAGGTGTCGAAATGAACCTCCTGATGATAGAAGGTGCCGGTTTGAGGCAAGGTGAGGGTGGCGATATCAACCATAGATTCCGACTCTGACCAGTCGGGATAGTCAATAACAGATATAGTTATTTGATTATTAGTATTTTGCACTTTTACATCGAAGCTAATGCGAAGGTTAGTGAGCGACTGTGACATTTCAGGAAGGGAGGCTATGCAGAAGCCATTGAGGGCGAGGCACTGCTCCATACCTTGTAACACAGGATAAGGGTATGATCCCGATGCCTGCAGCTTGGTCCAACAGTCGGGAAAAGCATTGACACCCGTATAGCAATCCTCGAAATCCATGGTATATGGGATGGGTTCGGGGGTACATTGGGCTTGTGCGGCGATGGTGAGGCCGCAGCAGAACAAACTGAGGAAGAGGATACGATGTAAGATATTTTTCATAACAAAATGAATGTAAATTTGTTAAAAAATGCAGCCGCAAAGATACAGAAAAAATTTGAGTGGCAGTCCATTTCTCATAATTTTTTTTCATAACTTTGCGAACTATCTTTTTGAAATTCATAATAGTAATAACTCATTTAACTCGAATGCACTATGAAAAAGTTTTTCAACATCCCGCGCGGCGAGTTCATTGCGACAGCGGTGCTTCTCACGCTCATCATTGCAGTTTATTCCCTCTATTTTTTGTACGACACGAAAGCGGCCGGTCCGACCGACCTGGAACGGTTCCACGCTGAAGTGGAGCGTTTTTACGCCTATCAGCGGGCGGCCGATGACTCGGCAAAAGCGGCTCGGCAGCAGCAAAAATACCGGAATGGGAACAACAGCAATCGCTACTGGGGAGGGTCGGGAGACACCATCCGGGGCCGCAGCGACAGCAGCAAGTTCCAGCCATACCGCCCACAATACGAGATTGTGAAGATAGACCTCAACCGGTGCGACACCACCGACATCCAACGGATACCCACCTTCGGCAGCAAGCGCGCCCAAAAATTGGTGGAATATCGCGAAAAATTGGGCGGCTTTTACTCTTTTGAACAACTTCGGGAAGTATATGTGCTACAGAACATTGACCTTGAGATTTGCCAAAAATACTTCACCTTCTCCCCTACTTCCATTCGTAAGATTCACATCAACACAGCCACGTACAAAGAACTGATTGCGCATCCCTACACAGATGCCTATCTCACCAAAACCATCATCAGCCACCGAGAAAAGAACGGCCCCATCCGCAATATAGAGGAGTTTCAGCAGGTGACCCACGCCTACCAAGAACTGGTGGAGAAACTGCGGCCGTACTTGGAATTTGATTAGGGAACATCATGATCTTTTTCCAGCAGAATAATCCCCAAAATTTACATCCTACAATTAAAATAATTAATGTAAATTTGCAGGTTAATTTGTATCGTTCAAAAAGATAATCAATTTATTAAATATCAATACTTTAAAAATGAAAAAGTTTTTATTACTGCTGTCAGCGCTGGCATGTCCCTTCCTTTTGTCGGCCAGTGAGGCTGACCTGACTCTTCCGGAATTCAGAGACATCACCTTCTTCAACGGGGCGGTCACGGGTCAAGCACTGCTCCTGTGGGGTTCCATCATCGTCATCCTCGGATTGCTCTTCGGACTCTTCCAGGCATTGCGTATCAAGAAATTCCCTGTTCACCGTGCCATGAAGAATGTGGCGAACACCATTTATGAAACCTGCAAGACCTACCTTTTACAGCAGGGCAAGTTCTTGCTCATCCTGTTTGTCATCATCGGAGCTGTCATCTGCTTCTATTTTGGCGGTTTGAACTCCATGCCGGTCAGCCGCATCCTGCTCATCCTGTTGTGGACGATTTTAGGTATTGGCGGTTCGTACGCTGTGGCGTGGTTCGGCATCCGCATCAACACGTGGGCCAACTGCCGCACGTCGTTTGCCTCCTTGCAAGGCAAACCGTGGCCGGTGGTGAAGCTCCCGCTCCAGTCGGGCATGAGCGTAGGTTTGCTGCTCATCACCATCGAGCTGATTCTGATGCTGGTCATCCTGCTGTTTGTCCCGAAGGACAGTGCAGGTGCCTGCCTGATCGGTTTCGCCATTGGTGAATCATTGGGAGCCAGCGCATTGCGTATTGCCGGTGGTATCTTCACCAAGATTGCCGACATCGGTTCCGACCTGATGAAGGTGATCTTCAAGATTGGCGAGGACGACCCGCGCAACCCGGGTGTCATCGCAGACTGCACGGGCGACAATGCTGGCGACAGCGTAGGACCTACCGCCGACGGTTTCGAGACCTACGGTGTGACGGGCGTGGCCCTCATCTCCTTCATCATCCTTGCGTTGGCACAAAGCCCCGAACTGCAGGCGCTGCTCATCGTGTGGATTTTCGCCATGCGTATCCTCATGGTGTTCACCTCAGTCTTCTCCTACGGCATCAACCACTGGATTTCATCTGCCAAATACAAGAAAGCCAGCAACTTCAACTTTGAGACTCCGCTGACTTCATTGGTATGGATCACCTCTATTGTCTCCATCATTGTAACCTACGCTATCAGTTATTTGCTGCTCAACAACAACAACTTAGCAAGCGACAGTTCGCTCATTGGCGCGATGGCTCCCGACCCGAGTTTATGGTGGCGTTTGGCCTCCATCATCAGTTTGGGTACGTTGGCTGCAGCCATTATTCCTGAGCTCACCAAGGCGTTCACCAGTTCCAACTCCCGCCACGTGCAGGAGGTGGTGACGGCCTCCCGCGAGGGCGGTGCCTCCCTCACCATCCTTTCCGGTATGGTGGCTGGTAACTTCAGCGCCTTCTGGAAAGGCATCGTCATGGTAGGCCTCATGGTAGCAGCCTTCTTCGTCTCTGCCAACGGGCTTAACATCTTCGACGAATACTCCGCCATCTTTGCCTTCGGCCTTGTGGCCTTCGGTTTCCTCGGCATGGGACCTGTCACCATCGCGGTGGACAGCTATGGACCGGTAACCGACAATGCACAGTCGGTATTCGAACTTTCGCAGATTGAGAGCATTCCGGCCATCAAATCCGACATTGAAAAAGAGTACGGTTTTGTGCCCAACTTCGAAAAGGGCAAATACTTCCTCGAGGCCAACGACGGCGCCGGCAACACCTTCAAAGCCACGGCCAAGCCCGTGCTGATTGGTACGGCCGTAGTCGGTGCCACCACCATGATTTTTGCCATCATCTTGATGCTCAAAAATTTAGGAATGCTCCATCTGGAACTCACCAAAGCACCCGTCATCCTCGGTTTCATCACCGGTGGTGCGGTCATCTACTGGTTCAGCGGTGCTTCCATGCAGGCAGTCACCACGGGTGCCTATCGTGCTGTAGAGTTCATCAAGAAGAACCTCAACCTCGACAAGACCGAGGCCGACATTGAGGATTCGAAGACCGTGGTGAAGATCTGCACCCGCTACGCACAGCAGGGCATGTGGAACATCTTCGCCGTGATTTTCTGTCTGACATTGGCCTTCGCATTCTTCGATCCCAACTTCTTCGTTGCCTACCTCATCTCCCTCGCTGTGTTCGGTCTGTTCCAGGCCATCTACATGGCCAATGCCGGTGGTGCATGGGACAATGCCAAGAAGGTGGTAGAAGTGGACTTGCAGGAGAAAAACACGGATTTGCACGCTGCTACGGTGGTGGGCGATACGGTGGGCGACCCCTACAAAGACACCTCCTCAGTGGCTATGAACCCCATCATCAAATTCTCCACCCTGTTCGGCATGTTAGCTACTGAAATCGCAGTGGTGATGAAGGTGGTGGCTCAAGAGAACGGTTCGGCCGACTACACCCCGTACATCGGTATTGCCTTCCTCGTGGTGGGTCTGTTCTTCGTGTATCGTTCTTTCTATGGCATGAGAATTAAGAGCGAGAAGAAAGAAAAGGCAGCCAAGAAATAACCTGAAGGTTATACATATTTATATTAATCATTAAAAAATTAAAACAATGAACAGAATAACCCTCCTGCTCATCGCCATGGTAGCTGTTGTCCTCACTGCCTGCGGAAGCAGCAAAGCCAAGAACAACGACATTAAAGTTGCTGATGATGAGGTGATTGTATATTTTTGTAAAGATATCACCCCCGAGAATATCCTGAAACTGTACGAGGCGTTAGGAGTGAAACAGGAGGGGAAAATCGGCTTGAAGGTGCATTTTGGGGAGGATGGCAACCAGAACTTCCTGAACCCCGAACTGCTGCGCCCGTTGGTGAAGAAGACCAATGCCACCTTCGTGGAGACCAACGTGCTGTATGTCAGCAAGCGCCGTTTTACCGACCAGCACATTGCGTTGGCCAAGGAGCACGGCTTCACCTTCGCGCCGATTGACATTCTGGATGACGAGGGCGAAATCGAATACGAGGCTTCAGGTCTGAAGCATTTCGACAAGATTAAAACGGGAAGTCATTTTGCCAACTACGACGCCTACATCATCTATTCACACTTCAAAGGGCATGGTTCGGCAGGTTTCGGCGGAGCCATCAAAAATGTGTCGATGGGATTCGCTTCTCCTGGCGGCAAGATGGCCATGCACGCCTCGAACGTGCCGGCGGTGAAGAACGGTCACAAATGCGTGCACTGTAACCGCTGCGTACAGCAGTGTCCGGCCAATGCCATCGTGCTTACTGAGGGCGGTCCTGTAATCGACAGCAGCAAATGTCTTGGCTGCGCAAAATGTATCGCAGAATGCGGCTTCGGCATCTTCTCCCCTGGCGGCTTCACCTCCGGAGAAGAATTCCTTGAGAAGCTGGTAGAATACGCAAAAGTTTTCGTGGAAAAGAAACCTATGGTATTCATCAATGTGATGGACAACATATCGAAGACCTGCGACTGTTCGGCCAAAGCCCCGAAGCCCTTCATGGACAAGATTGGCGCGGTGGCCTCCACCGACATTGTGGCCGTGGACCTTGTATGCCACGATCTGTGTGCCAAGAAGCAGAACACAGAAGATGCCTTCAAGGATGTGAATGATGTGAGCGGTCGCGGTCAGTGCGAATACGCCGCTAAACTCGGCATGGGCAAGATGAAATACGTGCTGGTGGATGTTACCACGGGCAAGCGCATCACCTTGGAAGAAGCTTTGAAATAGGGCTTGACTAACGAGACAGGATGTACCTCCATTCTATTCAGATTACCAATTTCAAGAACTACGGGCAGGCGGACTTCACCTTCTCGGAGAATGTGAACGCTGTGGTGGGCGACAACGGTTCGGGCAAGACCAACCTGCTGGATGCCATCCACTACTTGTCGTTCTGCAAGAGCTACTTCTCGGCGCAGGACCAGCAGTCGGTGAAATTCGACGAGGAGTTCTTTGCCATCCACGGGGAGTTTGTAGGGCAGGATGACGAGCGCACGCGGCGGGTAAGCTGCATCTACAAGAGCAGCGGTCGCAAGGTGATGAAACTCAACCAGAAGGAGTACGAGCGTCTGAGCGACCACATAGGGCTGTTCCCTTCCATCATGGTGGCGCCGGTGGACAGCAACCTGATCCATGGCGGCAGCGAGTTGCGCCGGAAGTTCTTCGACATGATCATCTCGCAGTTCGACAAGGAGTATTTGCAGTCGCTGATTGCCTATCAGAAGTTGCTGGCGCAGCGCAACTCGCTGCTGAAGCAGATGTTTGAGCAGGGGCATTACGACAGTTCCTTGGTACAGATTTACGACATCCAGATGGCCCCTTTAGCGGAGGCCATCCACACAAGACGCGGAGCGTTTCTTACTGATATTCAGCCTATTTTTCAGAAACATTACGATTTCTTGGCCGACAGTCGCGAGGAGGTAGGCATTGCCTACCAGTCGTCGCTCAACGAGCTGCCGATGGACGAGCTGCTGCGGAGAAACGAGCAGGCGGATTTCAGGAGCGGTTTCACCTGCGCGGGGGTGCACAAGGATGACTACGAATGCGTGATGAACGGCAAAAATGTCCGAAAATATAGTTCGCAAGGGCAGCAGAAAACCTTCCTATTAGCCTTGAAACTCACGCAGTTCGACTATATTTTTGAGAAAAAAAAGGTGAAACCCATCCTTTTGTTGGACGACATTTTCGACAAATTAGACGAAAAAAGAATCCAGAAACTTTTATATTTAGTTGGAAATGAACACTTTGGACAGGTTTTTCTATCCGACACAGATCCCAAAAGAGTGGAGCGAATCTTGTCGGCGCATGACATCAGTCACAAAATTTTCACCATCAAAAACGACATGGAGGGCATTTTGTAAAAAAAATAAATCATTGTCTATCAATTTTATAAAAAATAACATGAGAAAAATGTGAGGGACAATGATATTGCAATAAAAAAAATGTAGTATTTTTGCAGAAATTTAAAAGTGAATTACAATGGAAGAATTGATCGAAGAAGTAAAAGAAATCATCGCAGAGAAATTAAGCGTTGACAAAGAAGACATCACCTTAGAAAAAAGTTTCACAGCTGACCTGGGTGCTGATTCGCTTGACACGGTCGAACTGATTATGGAATTCGAGAAGAAGTTCAACATCACAATTCCTGATGAGGTGAGCGAAACGATTCACACTGTTGGTGACGCTGTAGAGTACATCAAAAATAACCGCAAATAACACCTTACTCATCGTATGGAATTGCGACGAGTTGTTATTACCGGAGTCGGGGCATTGACTCCGATCGGTAATAATGTTGCCGAATTCTGGGACGGTCTCCTCACGGGGAAGAATGGTGTAAATCCCATCACACATTTTGATGCGACCGGGTACAAGACCACTTTTGCCTGCGAGCTGAAGGGATTTGACGTGTCGAAATACATGGATCCCCGCGAAGCCCGCAAGATGGACAATTGTTCTCTTTACGCGATTGCGGCTTCGGTGGAGGCCATGACGGATGCCGGTCTTGCACCGGGCACCTACAACCCCGACCGTGCGGGAGCCATTATCGGCACCGGCATCGGTGGGGTGACGACCAGCGCCTACGAGATCATGGAGCAGGCGGAACAGGGCGGTTTGCCTCGTTACAGTCCCTTTTTCATCCTACGCTCGTTGAGCAACATGATCGCGGGCAATCTCTCGTTGAGATTCAACCTGCGGGGACCGGCGTACATCATTTCGGCAGCTTGCACCTCGGCAGCAGTGGCGTTGTGGAACGCCTGTAATTTCATACGGTCGGGACAATGCGACCTGATCCTCTCCGGTGGTACGGAGGCCGGCATCGCGCCGGTCGGCATTGCCGGTTTCAACAGCATGCGCGCCCTTTCCACCCGCAACGACGACATCTACACTGCCTCGCGCCCGTTCTCGATCGGTCGCGACGGTTTTGTGATGGGAGAAGGCTCCGGCATCCTGATTTTGGAGGAGTATGAACATGCGGTAAAACGCGGGGCACACATCTACGCCGAAATCGCCGGTATCGGTCTCACCTCCGACGCCTATCACTCCACCCATCCGCGGCCGGATGGCGCGGGTGCCCGCTTGGCCATGAAACTCGCCTTGCAGGAAGGCCGCATCGCCCCCGAAGATGTGAAACACATCAACACCCACGGCACCTCCACGCCGCTGGGCGACAGCGCTGAATGCCAAGCCATCAAAGACCTGTTCGGCACTCACGCGGAAAAAATCAAATTCAACTCCACCAAGTCGATGACCGGTCACCTCATGGGTGCCGGCACGGCCATCGAGAGCATCGCCACCATCCTCGAACTCCAAAACAGCGTCGTACATCCCACCATCAATTTCATGGGACAAGATCCAGAACTGCCGAAATGGGACTTCTGTATCTATGGACCGGAAGAGTGCGAAATGGAGTACGCGCTATGCAACGCCTTTGGGTTCGGTGGACACAACGCAGCCATCCTTTACAAAAAAATATAAACGACATTGTTCAGCATAGGCAAAAAACAAGATTCTCACGAGAAGGAGATTTCCAGATTTCTCCGAAATGTTGTTGGCATACGCCCTGGGAACCTTGAAATATACCTTACCGCGCTGACTCACCGTTCGGCATCGAACAATGTGATGGATGGGCATGCGCTGAACAACGAGCGCCTCGAATATTTGGGTGACGCCGTGCTGGATGCCATCATGGCGGAATTTCTTTTCAAAAAATATCCTTTGAAATATGAGGGCGAACTCACCGAGATGCGTTCCAAATTGGTGAGTCGCGAACGTCTGGGGCAGTTATCGCGTAAGATGCACCTCAACGAACTCATCACCATCAATCCTCATGCCCACGCCAAATCGGCGGGCGGAGACGCTTTTGAGGCCCTTGTTGGTGCCATCTTCCTCGACAAAGGCTACGAAAAGACCAAGCAGATTGTGCTGAAGAAAATCTTCGAAAGCAACTATAACCTCGACGAGGTGGTGATGGAAGATGTTAACTTCAAAAGCAAAATCATCAACTGGGCGCAGCACCAGCACAAGAAGGTCGTCTTCGAACATGAGGTTGTGGAGCACCGCCGCGACTCGAGACTCTATCGCGTGAAACTCTCCATTAACGGAGAAGTTTATGCTGACGGACTGGAATATACCATCAAGAAAGCCGAACAGATTGCTGCGCAGCGGGCTTGCGAAAAAATCATGCCCAAGAACGAAGAAAACGAGTAAAAACGGCACCGATGAAACGCCTTTTGTTTTCGGCTATCTTATTTACAACCAACATTATAACATTTACCCAATGTCATCATCCCATAGATGACGAAAAAACTGTCGTTTCCAAAGATACGGTCAAGACAGAAGTAGCACTCGCCCCACTACCCGACACCATCTATCCGTCTGTGGAGAATTTGGAATACACCATCACTATTTTTGACTCGCTGACAGACGGCAACCTCGCCCAGTTGGAAGACCTTTACGAGGATGTGCCCGGCATCTTCACCTTCCGTGGGGGACCGTACCGTGATGCGAATTTCCACGGCACCGTGAAGGGACGGCCCGACACAGTCGTGGTGGACTGGGTGTTTCATACCGACTTCGACAAGCGGGAGACGAAGTTCGGCTCATGGGGCGGCGGCACCGGCTGGACTGGCCAACCGCTGTATGTGCAGTGGCCCGACAGTTGTGTGGAGCGTTTCAGAAAAGAGTGTCCGGCACTTACACAACATTTTGATAAAGAAGAGATTATCATAGGTTCATTGGATGCTCACCTCTACTTTATCAACTTCCAAACCGGCGACTCGTCGCGGCGCAGTTTCTCTGTGGGCAACACCATCAAAGGGACGCCATCGCTCGACCCGCAGCTCAATGGCAACCTCTATGTCGGGCACGGCATCCCTTGCGGTCATCCCTTTGGCGCACTGACCTTCAACCTGTTCACCCACCAGCAGACACAATTCTTCGGGCGGGATGTTCGGGCCTGGCGGCAGTGGCACGCTTACGACTCCTCCCCTATCCGAGTCGGACAGTTTCTGTTTCGTTTAGGTGAGAACGGCACTGTATATAAGTACCTTTGCACCGGTGACACTTTGAAATTACATTCCACGCTACGTTATCATGCCAAAGGGCGCGGCACCGCCGGCATTGAATCTTCGATGGCCGTGTATCTCAACTACGGCTATTT